>Ga0255764_10004319_pt1 | contig 11150 bp, 8 predicted proteins | sample 071ome_30_FD_179964 | JGI IMG/M metagenome (GOLD analysis project Ga0255764, IMG submission 179964) | Coastal salt marsh microbial communities from the Groves Creek Marsh, Skidaway Island, Georgia - 071406AT metaG (version 2) | ecosystem: Environmental > Aquatic > Marine > Intertidal zone > Salt... | reverse complement strand
TGGTGATGGTCGCCCAGCGTCAACCCGTACTCAACCGGCTCGCCGGCTCGCGCTTGCATTTTAGACAGTGATCCTTGCATGGGGTGAGTCTAGCAGACTGTCTGTGGACTAAGTGGGCACCGCTCGCGTCAGTGTCGGTTGTAACTGTAGCGCCAGGCGGAATGAAATGAGTCGCGATGGGGGCTCTCAACAAGCGCACGCTGAGGGCTCTCAACAAGCGCACGCTGAGGGCTCTCAACAAGCGCACGCTGAGGGCTCTCAACAAGCACACGCTGAGGGCTCTCAACAAGCACACGCTGAGGGCTCTCAAGAAGGTATGATAAAGGTCAGAAAGGACCGCTTCGTAGAGAGGGAGAGGGATCCGCTTTCCGAGCGACCCCAGGCGGTGTTCTTCTAGCGTCTGGTCTAAATGAACCAATGGTTTGAGGAGTGGAAAATGAGAGAGGGACAACCCCATGTCATTCATCTAAAAGACTATGAGGTGCCGGGTTACCTCATCGAGCAGACCGCGCTCGATGTCGAGTTGGGCGAAGAAGAAACGCGTGTGCGAGCATCTCTTACGATGAAGCAAAACCCTGATGGTCGTCGTGAGACCCGTCTTGTGCTCGATGGTTCTATTGACCTAGCGACGCAATCGATTGCTATCGATGGCCGTGAGCTCTCCCACAACGAATACGCCATCGAAGATGACAAGCTCACCTTATTCGACCTGCCTGAGCGGTTCGTCCTGGAAACCGATGTAATGATTAAGCCTCAAGAAAATAAATCATTGTCCGGGCTGTATCAGTCAGGCGACATGTTTTGCACTCAATGCGAGGCAGAGGGGTTTCGCAATATCACCTGGTATTTGGACCGTCCCGATGTGCTGTCTGAATTCACGACAACGATTACGGCGGACAAGGCGAAATACCCTGTATTGCTGTCAAATGGTAATGCCCAGTCTCGTGAGGATCTGGGCGAAAAGCATCGAGTCACTTGGCACGACCCTTTCTTAAAACCTGCCTATCTGTATGCGTTGGTAGCCGGCGACCTGGAGTTCATCGAGGACTCCTTTACGACGGCGAGCGGGCGCCAAGTCACGCTTCAGATCTTCACCGAGGCACATAATATCGACAAAGTCGATTTCGCAATGGAAAGCCTTAAAACTTCGATGCGGTGGGACGAGCAAACCTATGGCCGTGAGTACGACCTCGATATCTTTATGGTCGTAGCGGTAGACAGTTTCAACATGGGGGCGATGGAAAATAAGGGCCTAAATATTTTCAACACCTCTTGCGTGCTCGCTCACCCAGAGACGACCACTGACGCTGGCTTTCAACGAGTCGAGTCAGTCGTCGCCCACGAGTATTTTCACAATTGGTCAGGCAATCGAGTGACCTGCCGGGACTGGTTCCAACTGAGCCTTAAGGAAGGCTTCACCGTGCTACGAGATCAGCAGTTTTCAGCGGACCAATGGTCCTCGAGTGTGTGCCGTATTGAACAGGTGCAGATGTTGCGGAGTGCACAATTCCCAGAGGACGCGGGCCCAATGGCGCATCCCATTAGACCCCCTTCATTTATCGAGATTAATAACTTCTACACGGCTACGGTATACGAGAAAGGTGCTGAGGTTGTGGGGATGCTCGCAACGCTACTGGGACCGGATAACTTCCGCAAAGGAACGGACTTGTATTTTGAGCGCCACGACGGCCAAGCCGTCACGACCGAAGACTTTGTTAGGGCAATGGCCGATGCCAGCGGGGCAGATTTAGTTCAGTTCCAGCATTGGTACGACCAAGCGGGAACGCCAAGTCTCGAGGTGAGCGGGCAATATGATGAGGTCAACCAGTGTTACGAGTTAACTATTTCGCAAATGACGCCCCCCACGCCAGGACAACCGGTGAAGGTGCCCCTGCATATGCCCATTACGCTTGGGTTAGTTGGAGCCTCAGGGCAGGACATTCCATTTGAGGTGGCAGGGGAGTCGGCACGGACCATCCAAAGTGAATCAGGGTTCTCTCGAGTGCTTGAGCTTCGTGAGGCCAAGCAAACGTTCCAATTAATGGGGGTCACCGAGGCGCCCGTTCCCTCTATTGCCCGACATTTTTCTGCGCCGGTGAAAATCAACTTCGATTACTCGCTTGAGGAATTAGGATTTTTATCCAGACACGACAGTGATGGCTTCAATCGATGGGAAGCCGGGCAGCGACTGTCGATTGCGCTGATCGGGGCGCTCGAATCGGGAACGAACAACGAGCAGTTAGAGGAAGCAAAGCAGGCCTTTAAGGCAATGATGCGCCATCATCTGGCGGCGGCCCAGCGCGTCAACGATGATGCGGTAGACGGCGCGAGTGTGGCCTATAACCTGACGCTACCGGGTCTCGCCTTCCTCGGTGAGCTGCGGGATGAGGTCAATGTCGATACGTTAGTTGCTGCTCGTAAGGCAGCCAAATCCATCGTTGCCGATGAACTGCACGAGGAACTGGTTGGTGCAGTAGCTGCAGCTCGATCAGAGGCCCCCTTTGAAATGACGCCAAGCGCTGTTGGGCGGCGCGCGATTGTGACGATCTGTTTGGATTACTTGCTCGCATCTAGTCATGAAAGTGCAGTGTCACTCGCTGAGGACATTTACCGATCAGCAGATAACATGACGCTGTGGGCGGGCGCCCTCCGTTCAGTCGTCGGCTCTGAGCTGGCTTCAGCGGTAGCGGCGCGTGATTGGATGCTTGCCGATTTCTATACCAAGGGAGAGAAAGATGCCCTGGTGATGGATCTTTGGTTCGCGATTCAAGCCGCTGGCTCGGGCTCAGATGCGGTCGACAGGGTGAAGGCGCTGATGTCGCACCCCGATTACACGCTAGAGGTACCCAACCGAATGAGAAGTGTGCTGGGTGGGTTTGCGGGTCAGAACATAGCGGGATTTCATGCGGCCTCCGGCGATGGGTACGCGCTGCTAGCAGATACCGTAATCAAGCTGGATCAATTCAATCCGCAGATGGCGGCGCGCATGCTGGGCCCACTAACAAGATGGCGAAAGTTTGATCCGAGTCGTCAAGCATTGATGCGTGGGGCGTTAGAGCGCATTCAAAGCCAGGACGCGCTCTCAGCTGACGTGTTTGAGGTGGTCAACAAGAGCCTTGACGCACCATCCACTGACGCGTGATGCGGAGGCTACTGTTTTACAGGTTGGCTTCTCGCTCGGCTCTTCTCTTGGCTCAGGGAAGGCAAGCTAGAAGATTTGGCAAACAGTAGTAAGATTTTCCTGACCGTCGTTTACCTCGCAGAGATCGCTTATGCACCGATGCGGCTCGCCGCGCGATTATGATTGCGGATTCAAGTGGGCAACGAGTGGGCCTGCAGGCGCCGCGCGCTCTATGGCCTTCGCATCCACATCGAGCACTGCAGCGAGTAGCGCATCACCTTGCCATGCTGAGGCCTCGGCGCCGCCATAGAGAGACTGTTCAAGGTGCTGGATGGGCGCTTTGAGCATTGGATAGCGTTCAATCAATCCTGAGAGCGAACGGGCCTCTTCGAATCGAGATTGTTGCCAACTGCGGAGCTGGGCCAAGGCCCTCCTAGGATCGCCCGACCGGCAGGCTTGCTTTAACGTGCCGAGCTCAAAGGAAGGCGATGGCGTATCGCTGACTGGTGCAGGTATGGATGGTTCCCGTTTCATGGCGTAGTAAAAGAGCCATCCCAGACCGAGAATGAGGCTGATACCCTGCCAAATGCGCAGCTCAAGGAGCAGGTCTGGATGATTGTCGGTTTCAGTTGGGATCGGCGAGGCGGGCGCGGCCTTGAAAGGATCGGAAGTCAATTGCGCGGGCAGTACTTGAATGGTCCGCTGGGGTAAGACTACGACCTCCTCACGGTCAAGTACCGTGTTCCACCAAGGGATGCGGATCTCCTCGAGGATGAGCTCACCTGGCTCGGTCGGCACGATTCCAGCCGTAATGGAGGACTCTGCGCTTAGGCCTCGCGCATCTGAAAATTCCTCAGTCACAGGTTGATCGAGATAGACGCGGGCGCCTGGCGGTTCAAGGAGCGTGATGTCGGGTATGAGCGCGCCTGAGATACCAACGCCTTTCAGTTCGATGACTCGATTGATGGGATCACCCACTGTAGGTAGCCCGTCTGGCAAGTTGATGACTTGCTCTCCCGAGAAGGCCTGGGCTGGCAGCCACGATCGCCCGGTAAAGCTAGGGGGTTGGGGCTTAACGGTAATGGAGTGTCCTTTGGAGACGGCGCTGACTCTCTCTCTGCTTGAAAAAATGCCGCCCCGGCCGCGGGTACCGATGAATGTCTCAGGTGCTAAAACAAGCTCACCACTTTGTTGCGGGAACAGTGCGTACTGTTTTTCGAGCACGTAGTAGCGTTTGTTGTTGAAGATGGTCTCGAATCGCTTCTCGTCGACTAGGATTTCGACAATGGTATTGGCGGGCGCCGGCGGCGCTGGAAAATCGCCCGAAATAGAATCTGCATAGTAGAGCCTGACGGTGTAGATCAGTTGGCCTTGCACATAGACCACTGGCTCACTCACTAGCGTTTCGAAAAATAAAATTTGCTGCATCCGATCTTTAGCGGCTTGAGACTGAGCAACAACGGAAACAGGAATGGGGCTGGTCTGCTCGGTTCCTACGGTAAGAGATGGGATGCTGAGTCTGCCCATGGTCTTGGGGCGAAGCGTGAACACGTGGTCGACGTAGGAGCGACGGGATTGCTGGCCATTGATGATCGAGATCGAGCTGTTCTGCTGGGACTGCTGGCCAACGATCTCAAAGTTACGCTCTAGCGGAGAGGGGTCTGGCTCGCTGGTATTGTCGCCGGTGACACGCAAGGTGAGGGTCAACAAGTCAAATTCCGTGATCTGGTTTCGATCGACGGTTGCGGTGACCGCTCCTCGCGCGATTACGGCCGAGTTTGTCAGTCCCAAAAATAAAATGACGGTGAGGATAAGTCGCATAGGGTTACCAATTTCTCTCAAAGTCTTTGCGGGTGATGTCGCCTCGTCGAACCCGCTCTTCGAATTGTTGTTGGAACTTTCGGCGAAGCAGTCCGCCGGGGTCATCAGGTACGCGCTTCAGCCATTGTTCCATGGCCTGTTGCTGTTCAGGATCGAGCGCTTCCTCTGCGGTCTCAGCTTCTGCGGCCGCAGATTCTTTCTCGGGCTCGTCCTCGGGCTCAGGCTGGTCGCCAGGATCGCTCGGGTTTTCCTCTTCTGCGTTATCAGATTGCTCTGATTCATCTTCCGCGTCGGACTGCGATGCGTCTTCTGGCGCTGACTGCTCGCCCTCTGTTTCACTTTGATCCCCAGAGCCTTGCTGCTGATCAGAAGGGTCCCCATCTCCTTCCTCGTTCTGCTGATCCTGCTGCTGCTCGTTTTGCTGCATTTGCTCAAGCAGTGCTTTATTGAATGCCGCATCCTCGAAAGAGGGGTCTTCAGCTAGCACCTGAGAGTAGGCTTCGATAGCGGCTTCTGTTTCCCCCATCTGAGCCAGCGCGTTGCCAAGGTTGTATCGATCATCGAGCGTGGCGCCTTCTGAGTATTGCTCTGCGGCAGCAGCAAAATCTCTCGCTCGGTAATGGGCTGTTCCTTTCCAGTCGTTAGCTTGAAATAAGTCTGCGGCGCGTTTGGGCTCCCCTGCGTTTAGCGCAGTTGCTCCCTGTTGGTCTTTGGTTTGCCAGAGATCGTCCCACCAAGATGCGCCGGCTGGCGGGGGCTGGAAAAGTAGCAGGGGTACGAGGCCCCATAACCACCCCCGCCTGAATCCCATGGCAGCGAGGGGCACAATGAGCAGGAGCAAATAAGCACCAAATTCGCGCCATAGATCAAATTCTCGATCGAGGGATCGAAACACATCGTCGAGCTCGAGATCCGCAGGAAGCAATCGGTCAAGATCCTCTGGCCCAAGTGTTAGAGCGCTGATTAACGCGTTTGAATCGCTGGCAAACGTACTCAGCGCATCAACATCGACGCTTGGCAGAACTAGATTGCCCGCATCATCTTTCAAGAAGCTGGACTGGCCATTCGTTTGAATAGAAATAGGGGCCCCTTCACTGGTTCCGACAACGAGTAGAGAGAGGCTGAAGGCTCCGCCTAGCGATTGAGCAGCCGCGCGAGCTTGAGTCGCATCCCTGATCTCGTCGGTTATGACAAGCACGCGGCCTGAGGAAACGTTGGCTTGCTCGAAAAGCTGTCGTGCGAGGGTGAGTGCGGGAGCGAGTCGGCTGCCAGGAGCTGGCATGATGTCGGGTTTTAAAGCTGGGAGCAGTGTTTTGATGGTTTCTGTGTCGTCTGTTAGTGGCGTGACGGCGTGCGCATCACCCGCGAAAGTGATGAGTCCCGTCATGCCTTCTGTGCGCCTCGCTAGCAGATCCTCCAACTTTCGCTTCGCCGCAGTGAGTCGATTAGGCGCAGTGTCGGTGGCGTACATGCTCCAAGTGAGATCGAGAATGACGACCAAGGCGTCCTCGCGCACCACAATGGGTTGTGGCGCTTTCTCCCAAGTGGGCCCTGCTAGCGCGACCACTGTGAGCAGCCAGACTGCGGCTAAGAGGGGGAGAGGGCGAAGTCGGCTGCGATGGCCACGACTGACGAGTAAAGGCTCCACAAGATCATTATCAAGCACGTCGCGCCAAGCGCTTGCTCGTGCAACGAGTCGGTGCAAGAGCCAGATAAGAAAAGGTAGCGCCAGCAGCCCAACCAGCCAGATGGGGCGCAAAAAGTGAAATTCGCTCAGTGCTTCAGGCATTTTGCACCTCGCGTGGTCGACCAAGCTGCGCGCTGCGGAATCGTAGTCGCCGAATGCCTACCGTCGTCACTAGTGCAATGGCCCAAAGCAGCGTGAGTGCCAGCGCCGCGCCCAAGGGCCAAAAATACAACGACTTTTCGGGGCGGAAAATATCCTCATCCAGTTCAATGGGTTCTAGCTCGTCGAGGGCGCTGTAAATTGACGCGAGCTCTGCGGTGGACCGCGCGCGTTGATAGATCCCGCCGGTTAGCGAAGCGATTTCCTCTAGTGTCTCCTCATCGAGTTCGGCAGACGGATTCACCGTTCGGTTAAATAGTAATCCTGACACTTGCATCTCATCTGCACCAAAGCCGATGGTGTAAATACGGATGCCTTCTTTTGCGGCCAGCTTCGCGGCTTGCAGTGGGCTCACTTCTCCCACGTTATTGACACCATCGGTGAGCAGGATCAGCACTCGGTGCTCGGCGGGCCGATCAAGCAGTCGCTTGACTGCAAGGCCAATCGCATCGCCAATGGCCGTTTTGCCTCCAGCAATACCGATGGGTGTCTCGGTTAGCAGTGTGCGAACGGTAGACCGGTCAAATGTTAGGGGCGCCTGGAGATAGGCCTGAGTGCCGAATAGGATCAAGCCAAGTCGATCCCCTTTTCGAAGTTCAACAAAATCGCCAACGACGGTTTTCACTGCATCGAGTCTTGGTACCTCATTGCCACCAAGCCGCATGTCCTCGGTACCCATCGATCCAGAGATGTCCACGGCTAGCAGAAGATCGCGACCGTTGCTGGGAAGTGAAATGGGTTCATCTACCCACCTCGGCTGCATGCCGGCGATGACGAGGCACGCCCAGATGAGTGTTGCGAGTGCTCGTTTGAACCAGATAAAGCGTGCTGGGCGGCGTCGAGCGCTCATTTGCTGAAGATCCTGAAATCGAGGCAAACGAAGCGCTAGCTCCTCCGATTGAACGGGCGGGGCAAGGATCGCAAGGAGTGGCAAACCCACAAGCCAACCAAACCAAGGCCAAGCAAACTCAAGCATGCTCGCCTCCAGACGCTACGTTGGGGCGCTGATGCTTACGAATCCACCGCCTAGCCTCATCTAGCAACTGGGCGACATCGCTCTGGTTGTCGGGCGGGTTTTCGCGAAAACTCGCTTCGATGAGGAGTTGGCTTGAGGCAATGGAAAAGCTTGCCTCGCTCGCTTTCGACTCGAGAAACAATATCCATGCGTCCCCGGATAAGGGCGCAACCTCCGCACGAGGGAATACAGATAGTGCGGTGCGCTTGAGTAGTGTGGCGATGCGGATTGCGGCCGTGCGATAGTCTGATTCAGCGGTTATCTCCCGCTCAATGTCATCACATTCTTGTAGCGCAGCTCGCCGGTAAGCGTTTTGCTGCCAGCGGCGCCACAGTGTCACGCCGACGAGCACCAGCGCAGCAACTAGAAAAGCTGCGATGAGATACCAGCCAATAGCGGGTGGCCAGAGGCCAATCGCATCCGGAGTATGAATGTCCTTTAGTTGGTCAAGAGGATTGGCGGTAGCGGGTATCTGCATGATTCAATCAGCCTAGCTAGACATGCGGTGGTCATGAAATCGCAAACTAAACGGCGTCTCATGGCAGGGGTGGGCAAGATAGGCGCCTCCCGATCTGATAAAGCAAGATTCGACTCGCCGTGATTCGAGTGCGAATGCGTCGGAATAATCGGCTCGATGTTGATTGTTTGACGTATCGACCTTGATGAACGTCTCACCGTCAGTCATCGAGTATTGGCCTGGCCTAGGAAGGTTCCGCTCTAACTCGTCGAACACATGGACACCATAGACTAAGTTGAAACGCCCGAGTTGAGCGAGGTACGTTTCGGCTTCTTCGGTCAATGATTGAAAATCGCTGATGATAAAGACCAAGCTGCCATGACGAGACACGCGATAGGCAGCGAGCAGGGCGTCAGCCAGCTGAGAAGGCTTGGTTTCCTGTTCGCTCGCCAATCGGTGGTTGTAGCCCACGGTTCGGTTGGCAAGGTGTAGAACGGACGTGCGGCTTCGTCTGGGTCGAACCTCCTCATGCCCTTGCCCGTTGAACACGATGCCGCCCACTCGATCACCCTCAGCAAGGGCTGACCAGGCAATCGAAAGCCCTAATCGGGCCGCCGCGACGGATTTAAACCGTACTTTAGACCCAAAAAACAAGGATGCGCCTTGATCGATGAGGACGAGTACGGGTCGCTCTTTTTCTTCCTGAAACAGCTTGGTGTGGGGTTGATTGGTGCGAGCGGTGACTCGCCAGTCGATGCTTCTAACATCATCACCTGGTTGGTACAGCCTAACCTCAGAGAAATCAACGCCTCGCCCCTGAATCTTTGATCGCAACTGTCCTGAGATCGGATGGGTTGCCCGGATATTGCGCGGCAACGTCATTCTCGAAGCCTCAAAGCGAAGTTCGATTAAGTCGGCGAGCGTTGCACGAATGCCCCGGCCGCTCGTTTGGGTTGATGAGTGAAGGTCCGGCATCTTGAGACTAAATGGTTGCTACCCGTTCGATCAGTCTGCTAACTGCCTGATTGGTTGAGACACCTTGAGCTTCGGCTTCAAAACTCAAGATCAAACGGTGTCTTAACACATCATGGGCAACGGCTTGGACATCATCTGGACTGACGAAGTCCTTTCCAGCAAGGAAAGCGTGCCCGCGTGCCGCGAGATCGAGCGCAATCGTTCCTCGTGGTGACGCGCCAAAACTAATCCAAGATGCGAGTTCATCATCGATGTCAGAGGGCTGGCGGCTCATAACAACCAGATCGACCATGTACTGCTCAACAACCGGTTCCATGTGCAGTTTTAGCATCGCTGATCTCGCCTCAAAGAGCGTAGATTGACTGATATGACGCGAAGGCTCCGCTGATCCGGTCGACTTCTCTCGTTGCTCATTGCGAACCAGTTGAAGAATCTGATGCTCAGCGTCGGCATCGGGGTAGTCGACTACAACGTGGAGCAGGAAACGGTCCAACTGCGCTTCGGGCAGTGGGTAGGTCCCCTCCTGTTCAATAGGGTTTTGAGTGGCCATGACCAAAAATAGCTCAGGTAGCGCACGAGTCTCGTTGCCTACGCTGATCTGCCGCTCAGCCATGGCCTCAAGCAATGCGCTTTGGACTTTGGCAGGCGCGCGATTGATCTCGTCTGCGAGCACCAGATTGCTGAAGATTGGGCCCGGTTGGAACTGAAATTCTCCGGATTGCGCTCGATAGATGTCGGTTCCGGTAATGTCAGAAGGCAGCAAGTCAGGGGTGAATTGGATCCGCTGGAACTCGCCCTCGATGCCATCGGCCAACGTTTTAATCGCTTTGGTCTTAGCAAGGCCCGGGGCGCCCTCCACGAGGAGGTGACCGTCAGCCAGTAGCGCGATCAATAGGCGGTCAACGAGGTGATGTTGACCAATGATGCGATCGCGCAGGTATTCTCTCAGAGATTGAATATCGTTTAATTCGTCGGTCATATCGTGTTCCTATTCATCGGTTTGTCCGCACCGCTAATCCGCGTTGGTTCTCCTCACTCCTTGGGTCAGGCGATGGTGAATCATTGACCAACGGCTTTGGCCTTAGCCCCTATATGCGGTGCGTTAGCGTAATCAGTACTCGCTTGCGGATGTTGAATGTCATTTAGTCTGTTTTCAGTTTGGTCGAGTCCGAATGCGCTCGAAGACCGAGAATACGGAGCCCTCTTGTTTGCGCGATCCGATGCGGAGTTGTTTTCCTTTCCGCTCATCTCCGCTTGTCGAACGTTCACGTTTGACTCGATCCTTCGTCATCTGCCCGAGCGCCGCGGATTGTAGCGCGTTAGTGGCTTGGGGCCCCAGATTTTCCAGCCATTCACTCGCAGTCTGACAACAGTATTTTACCAATAGTTCCTATTAGCGGGGTCAGGTAATAGCCTGTCCTTGGGCTCGGCAGTCGGGTTTTGGGTTCAGTGAATGTCTGTTGGCGTACTCAAGCCATGATAAGTGGTTGCGACTATCTTTTAAGTCTGTGAAAGCTTTACGCGACGCACCGGGTTAACAGCGCAGGTCATCGCCGCTTGATACGCTGCCCGACGGCTGCGTTCTGTCAAAGTCGCCGCGCATAGCACTGCGCTGTCCTTAAGGGTCCTCAAGTTGTCCGGCTAACCCGCCCTTCGCTCGATGGACGAGTGACATCATGACTCCATGCATGCCGGACGGACCGCAAAAGCGATAACTCCGTTAATAAGGAAGTGGATGGGTAAGTGAATGGGTAAGTGGATCGGTAGCTGTGAATGCCATTTTATGGGTTAGAGGCTCATGTTTCGATGGATGGTCGAGAATCCGGATCCAAGTAGGTGAAACGCTCGCCAGCCAGGCAACTTGAGCACGATACTAGTCGATGGCTCCTCGTCGCAAAGGGCATTGGCATGCTGA
>Ga0255764_10004307_pt1 | contig 11164 bp, 7 predicted proteins | sample 071ome_30_FD_179964 | JGI IMG/M metagenome (GOLD analysis project Ga0255764, IMG submission 179964) | Coastal salt marsh microbial communities from the Groves Creek Marsh, Skidaway Island, Georgia - 071406AT metaG (version 2) | ecosystem: Environmental > Aquatic > Marine > Intertidal zone > Salt... | reverse complement strand
ATCGTCGTCGTCGTCGTCCTCCTCCTCCTCGTCCGCGTCGCGACGATCGGGCGCGCGAAACTGGTCCTCGTGCATCGGCGTCGACTCGCGCTCGACGACGTAGTGTCTCGACCGCGTCGAGGGACGCCTTGACATGCGACTCGTCCGCCTCGGTGTGACGACGCGAAATTTGGATTCGATGACACACGACGACGCGCCTCCGTCATGGTCGCCCGCGTCGCGTCGTCGCGTCGGTCGCGTCCGTGGACACCCTCTCTCTCTCGCGCGCGTCTCCTCGCGCGTCTCCTCGCGTGTCTTCTCGTCCTCCTGTCGACGCGCGCGTCCCGCGCGAGCGCCACCGAGCGGGCCGACGCCGCGCGCGAAGACGACGTCGACGCCTCCGTACCGCCGTTGACGCGCGCCGTGTCCGACGGAAACCTCGCCGAGGTCATCGCCGCGTTGAAATCGTCTCCGGAATCGTGCGACGCGCGCACGGCGTACGGCGAGACGGCGCTCCACGTTGCATCCATCGAGCCTCGGGACGACGTCTTGGCGGCGCTGTTGCGGGCGTGCGGAACGAGCTCGGCGTTTTTAAACGCTCGTACGCTCGGTGGGACGTATTTACGGATGACGGCGTTGCACTGGATGGTGCACGGTGGGACGGCGGCGCACGAACAGGGGGTGAAGGCGCTTTTGCGAGCGGGGGCGAACGCGGCGCTGAGAAACGAGGAGGGCAAAAACGCGCGCGACATGGTGGAGGCGTTCGCCGAGGGCGAGTACAAGAGGAACGTGTTGCAAATGTTGGACGCGCACGAGGAGGCGAGAGGACGAGAGAGGGCTGGAGGAAACGAGGAGTTGTGAATCAATACTAATAATAGCGAGATGGGGAGGGATGTTAGTTTTAGGCGGCGCGGACGCGTCGAGGCGACGGTTGACGCGCCAAAAATAGTGTTTAGACGCGCGAGTCCACGCCGCGCGGTCGGGCGTCGAGATGGAGGTGAACGCGATGCCTCCGGCGGCTGTCGAGTGTATGACGTTGGTGGATCTTCCGGGCATGACGCCGCGAGATCCAGAGGTGCGTAGACGGTTTTAGTGAGACGGATTAGTTATTCTCGGCGCCCGAGTCAGACGCAGACTCGGACTTCGTGTCTTCCCTTGCTGACTCTCCTCGTCTCTCCTCGTCGCAGGCGGCCGTGAGACCCAAGACCCAATCGTTAAATTTCGTCAACGGCTATGCGATGCCACGCGACGGTTCGAACGGCGTCGACGTTCGACTCGCCAATGCGTTCGCCGACGCGCCGGCGCGCGTCGACGCCGAGGCGTACGAGCCCGCTTTCGTCAAGACCAACGGTCTCGTCCTGCGCTTCTACGCCTACTTCGTCGAGCGCGTAGAGAACAGTCAATCGGAAACCACGCGCTATCGTAAGTGCGTCTTGTACCACTTTCTCTCCGACGGGTCCATCAAAATCGTCGAACCGCGAGAGGCGAACAGCGGCTTGACGCAGGGCGCGTTTCTCAGACGACACATCGTCGAGGGCGTGTGTCTGCGTGATTTAAACGTCGATGCGACCGTTACCGTGTACGGATTCACGTTTCACATCTATCGGTGCGATGGCTTTACGCGCGAATATCTCGAGCGCGCGGGCGTGGTCGTGCCCGAAGACCGCGCGGCGCCAGAGGACGCCGCGTCGTCGCGGCGCGGCGATACATCTCGCGTCTCGAGACTTCCGACTCGGAAAAAAGACGCACGAGGTAAATTCCTGACGCACGACAAGCAAGTGCTACGATTCTACTGCGTGTGGGACGATGCGGCGACGCACGGCGACCGCCGACGGTTTGTGCTCTCATACTTTCTCATCGACGATACGGTGGCAGTGACGGAGACGCCGCGCGTCAAGGGCGGTCGCGCCGGTGTCTCCACCACGCTTTTACACCGGTCTCGTCTCCCGCTTCGCGACGAAGATGCGTGCGCGACAGGTCTCGCGAACGGTGATTACGACTACGTCACCGCGGAGAACCTGCGCGTCGGCGGCGTCATTCGCGTGTACAAGCGCGATTTTTTCATCTACGACGCCGACGCGTTCACGAAGACGTGGTATCTTCAAACCTACCCGTCCGAGTACTCGGAGGCGGATTTCGTACCGCGCGACGTCACCGAACTGGAAGAGCGTGCGGTGGCGCACAGAATTCCCGCGCACACCGGTCTCGCCATCGGAAGTGAGGAGGACTCGTTACAGAATTGCGTGTCCCTCATCCCGAAACCGCCGCGAAGAGACATCGTCGCCGATGAAGACGCCGCGCGCGTCCTTCAGTTTCGCGCCGAGATGGTGGCCCTCAGCGACGGCGACGTTGTGGACGAATTCGACGCGAGGCGTCGATTCGTCGTTCGTTTCCACGTCGGCGATAAGACGCTGTCGATATTCGAACAAGCGTCCAAGGAGTGCGCGCCGAGTAAATTTCTCGAACGCGCGCGCGTGAAGAAACGCGTCGCGGCGTTGCCTTCCGAGCATTCTGCGTCGACGTCGTCGTCCTTTTACGACGTATCCGATCTCCGCGTAGGCGACACGCTCGAGATTCACGCTCGAGGGTTCAAACTCACGGACACAGACGAGTACACGCGTCGTTTCCTCGACCGCGCGTGAGTGCGCACGACTAAGTATTATCATCACAGCTGTCTCTCGACGAGCGGCACGCGCTCGAATCCAAACATCGTCTGGAAATCTGTAATGCAATCTCCGCGTTTCATATGATGATTCGCCCCGCTGCTGATTCCCGCCGTGTTCATCCCACCAATCTTCGCCTTGGTGTAGTACCACAGGCTTGCCGGCGCGTACACTGGCGCCTGGCGCGTGATGGAGGCGATTAAAAATTGCATCGCGATGTCTTCGCAATTCCCGCCACCCTTATCTATGTACTCTCGTACGCCCTCCGGCAAGTGTTCCTTGTACAACGTGAGATACTTTCGATCCATGAACGCCGCCTTGGTCAAGACGATGCTGTACCGCCCGCGCCACCACAATTCAAACTCGTTGGCAACGTATCGCCACGAACATCCATCCGCGGGTGTCTTGGCCGGCGCGTGCAATCTAGCGTAAAATCCCACCAACGTCTCGGGATGTTTCCTCCACAATTTAAATCCGCGTCGTAACGTCCTGCACGGGATTCGCACGTCCTCGTCGACGTTGAACACGGCGCGCGTGCGCAAATCATCGATCGGCTCGAACCTATTCTGTATGCTCGTCGATCCCACGTGCTTCTCGTACTTGACGAGTCCCGGTCGACGTTTGGCGAAAAACGCGCCGCCATCGTCGTCCGGCGTCGGCGGATCCGTCTGTTCGCTCCAGACGACGCGAATGCCACGCACGTCCGGACACTTGGCGTAGTGTTTGATCGCCCTCTTTAACAAATCCGGACGTTTGAACGTGTTTAATAAAATCTCAAATGCGTCGTCGTCGTCGTCGTCGTCGTCGTCCAGGCTCGCCGCCGCCAACGCGTCCGCCCTCTTCCTCGCCCCCTCCACGTCCCACGTTCCCGGCTTCTCCGCGCACGCGCCGTCGCCGTCGCCGCGCGTCGTCACAGTCGATCGAGACGCACCGCGCGACGCCGCGACGACGCACGCGAGGACGAACGCGCTCGCGATGACGTGTCGTCGCCAACGTCGTCGAAAAGATGACGGACACGCGACCGCGTCTCGCGCCCGTTTCCCGCGCGTCTTCTCGCCCGCGAGCGTCGGAGACGACGAAGACGACATCGCGCGTCGCGTCGTAGTCGGGAGATGCGCGCGAGACGACGACCGCGGGCGCATGCGCGAGGCGCAGAGTGCGAGCGAAGAGACACTCGCGACTTCAAATCATGTCGTCGTCCGTCTCGGACGACGACGACGACGCGCGCCGCGCGGTGGATCGATTGGGAAAACGAGCGACGTTCATCGCGTCGTGCGAGACGATCGCGCGGTGCGCGGCGCGCGTCGCGACGCGCGAGACGGACGAACAGTTGGTGCAGACGCTCCGACGAGCGGTGACGAAGATTTCGTCGACGCTGCGAAGCAGATACGGCGCGGACGCCGTCGAGGCGTGGGTGAGCGGTCTTCGCGCGTGTGAGGCGTGCGCTGCGGTGCTGGGGGACGGTGAGGTGGTGGAGGCGGTGAAGGCGTTGCGAGCGTCGACGACGGCGAACGAGCGCGAAGACGCCGAGGAGGGACGAGAGAAAGCGGGGACGGGGACGGGGACGGTGGCGGCGGCGACGCGTGAGACGGTGTTGGCGTTAGAAGATGGCTTTCGTGATATGACGTTCGCCACGAATCGAGCGCTGCGGATGCTCTTGGAGGCGGACGTGGCGGCGGACGACGAGACGGCGGCCGAGCGAAGTCAGTCGTCGGCGGCGAGCGTGAGCGTGGAGGCGTTACAGTTTCGGCGACCGACGTCCACGGAGAGCGAGACGATGTGTGCGATATGTTACGAAGGGCTCGAGTCGGCAGGCGGGGGGCGGGTGGTGACGATGCCGTGCGACGCGTCGCACGTGTTTCACGAGGCGTGCATAAAACAGTGGTTGCTGAGACACGACGACTCGTGTCCGCTGTGTCGTCGTCACCTACCGGTGTGGCTCGGTCGTCCGCAGTATTCGTGACGCATTAGGACTAAAGTGCTTGTTGTATAATTGTATAACATTCTACGGAGGCGTTCGCGTTTCAAACTGCCGCCGCGTCTCGATTAAACTTTTCAACCGCTTTCGCCGCCTCCGCTTCCTTTTCAAAGTATCCGAGCTGCTTCTTTTTCCCGTTCACCGTCACTTCCGCGCGCCACTTCACGGTGACGTTTCCATTCTTCCATCTATGTTCGTACCTTCGAACGCCCTCGTGTTTGCTCGTCGACTTGCCGCCATTTTTCCTAGTCTTGAGCGACGCCAAGCTATCCCTAAACTTATCCAAATTTCCCTCCATCCCTCGCATCGCCGGATCGTTCGCGTACTTTTTTGCGCTAAAATTTGTCGTCGCCGCCTCTCCTCGTAGCGTGATGGCTGCCCTATCGTACGCCTCCGCCGCCTCAATCTCCGTCGCGTACGTCCCGACGCTCAGCGACCCGCCGCCGCTGTAAATCTCCGCTCGATATTTGCCCGTTCGCACGTCTTTCGTCACCCCTCGATACTCGCTGTGCGTTCGACCCTCTCTCTTCGTGCCGTACTCTCGACGAAGATCGGTCAGCGTGTACGAATCGCTCGACCAACGCGCGCATTCGCTCGCGTCGAACCGGGATGCGTCGAAATTCTTCGCCTCCTTCCCGAAGACGATTCTCGCCCGGTCGTGCATCATCGCCGCGTCCTCGGCGCGATCGAACGCGCCCAACGCGTACGACTTCCCATCGCTCCACACGAAGGCTCGATAGCCGCCCGTGGGACGGGCGACGACGCCGCAGAAACGTCGACTGTCGTCGTCACCGGCGCGAGCGTTCTGGAACGGGTCGGCGGGCGCGGGGCGCGGACGCGGGGCGCGCGAGGCGCTCGGCGCGGACTCGGACGACGACGGACGTTTCGTCGCCCTCGCGCGCGTTGACGCGCGCGGAGCGGGCATGGCGACGGCATGTGAGGGAGGGGAAAGCGCCCCAACCGTCCGGTTCGGATTATTGAAAAAGCATTCGCGGTTCGCGGGGTGAAAGACGAAACGAGACGCGAGGACGACTCGAACGTTCTTGAAATCGCGTGGATAATTACAATCGCGGGTTCGCTCGCGCACTCACTGGTCATCGTCGTCGTCAGCCTCGTCCATGGCGCGTCGAACGCTGCGCAGGGCGAAGGCGGCGGCGGCGAGACCGAGAGAACCTGCGAGCGAGAGCGCGAATTTGCTCTCTCCGCCGCGCCCGTCTCGGTCCAGAGCGGCGTGGGACGACGCGTGGCGAGAGTGGACCGCCTTGGCGTGAGCTCCGGATCTCGGTGACTTGGCCACTCGAACGGAGAGTTCGTATCTCGGTTCTCTGGCTGGGTCCACCGCCGGAAGACGATCGAGGAGTGACCGCGAAGGAATGTATAGAACCTGTCCGGGATGGAGGTTCAGGCAGCGCGTGCGAGGATCTGGTCGCAAATTGTTGTAGCGAGCGAGATCCATCACGCTGATGCCGGCTATGCTGGCGATGTCGAATAAATTGTCTTGCGGCTGTACGATGATTTTAACCGGCTTGGCGAGAAGCTCGCTCTCGTATGCCGGAGACATCGCGTCGGCTCGCTTGATTTCCTTCGTCAACATTAACTTTCGTTCGTCTCGATTCATGGATTCGACGACGGTCGGCGCGACTTCCACGGTTGGGGCCTCGGGACTGAGAACTTCTCTCGGCCGAGACTCGAGCTTCCTGTTTCGCAACAACGGCGAAATGAGTTGCTTCGCACCCGTGACACCGGTGGCGGCGACGCCTTGCACGCCGTGCACTCCGCCCACGATGCGCGTCTTCACTCCTCGCGCGCAGTGCACGAGATTGGATCTCGCGTCTCGAAGCGTGCTCACACCGCCCTCCGTGGACAAGTGGAGCTTGTTGACGATGCCGTGTTGGCGCTCGGCAAAAGAGTGCACGAAATCCTTCACACGGGGCTTCACGGACTGCACCACGGGCCAGTTTTCAACCGCCCGTTCTATCGTCTCCAGCTTCTCCTTGATCTTTTTCGTCGTTTCTTTGGGTACCAAATCATTCAGAGTCTGATGCAGCGATTTCTTTGGCGACACGTCCTTCGCCTCCTTCGTCGCGTGACCATTCTTCTTCTCCTCCCTGACGATTGTGTTCGGCTTGGTCGCGCCCGCGCGCGTTTTTTCCTTCGCACTTCGCCCGGAATCGACGTTCGCGTCGCCATCACCGCGGTTCGTACCCTTATCGACGAGCTTCTTGACGCTCGCCAGAGTGGCGCGCTTGGCGTCGTCTAAACTCTTCATCACCTCGCTCGTCTTGTCCTTCACACCTCGCGTCACCGCGGAGGAATCGATCGTCTTCAACCTATCTATACCAGCCTCTACGTGCGCTCTTCCACCATCGGCGAGCGCCTTTGTCTTCACCCTGGCCCCCGCCGCCGCTGCGGCGCCTCGCCTCCTCGCCGCCGAGAGCGACCGTTCGCTCGCTCGTTTCGCCACCCCTAATCCGGTCCCGGCCACGCGCGCCGTCAGCGCGAACGACGCCCACGCAGTAGCGAAAAACATGTCCGCGAACGCTCGCACTTCGCACCGCACACCTTTCACGACTCCGCGCACGCCGTCGGGAAGTTTCTGCTCGACGCTGTGCACGTACACGTTCCCGCACAGCGCTAAACCCGCCGCCGCGCCCTCTTTCCACGCCTCCACGAGCGCCGCCGCGCCTTCAGACGAAGATCTCGCCACTTTCTCTGCCTCTCGTCGTCCTCTGCGCTCCCGCGTCGTCGTCGTCGGCTCGCTCGCCGCGCGCCTCGACGTCCCCGTTCCCCTGGGTTCTCTCCCCCCTCCGCCGCTCGTCTCCGTCGTCCGCGCGCTCGCCTCCTCCGACTCGGAATTTCGCGGAGGAAACCTTTTCGCCGAGCCGCGCTCGCGCTCGCCGTCATCCGTCGTCGTGGACGCGTCCGCGCTCGATCGTCCGTCGCCGCGCGCCGGATTATCTCCATCCTCGACGTCCCGTTCCCGTCGCGTTTTCGCCTCGCGCTCGCCGTCCGTCGACCCAGAACCGCGTCCGTCGCGATCGTCATCATCCACGCGCATCTTTCGCGCGGTCGCACGCGCGCGCGATCGTCGTCCGCGTCGCGCAGTCGCGTCGGGACTCATTCAACGGAATTTCTGATTTTTTGCGCGATGATCATCAGAACGGGCGCCCGGCGCCTCCGTAGACCGAGTCGCGCGCGAGGGGCGACCGCGGTGGAGAGAAAAAAGTACGCGCGACGCTTGAACGCCGCCGAATCTGCGCGACGCGAGTCGATACTATCGACGAAGAAGGGTTGAATCGCTCGTTTGATTGGAATTCGTTTCACAGTCCAGCGGAGGAGCGCGCGCGAACATGTCGTACTCGACGAGAGAGCGAGACGCTGGCCACGACGTGGAATCGCAAGAAAAATCCATCGTTCGGACGTACTGTGAGGGCGGGGGGAATCCCGTGATCGCGTTGTTGCTCTCGCCGTTCGTATTGGTGTTCAACGCGGTGAATGCGTACTTGCGGCCGTGCCTGGGCTCGTACGCACGTCTGTTCTTGGCGCAGACATTATCCGCGGTGTGTTGCTGCGTGCTCGGTTGCATACGGTTCAAAGATAAGTCATGGTGCGGTGATGCGGCGTTGGGAGCGAATCCGGAGCACCACGGATGCGATTGGGTGCGCGTGACGGAGCTGCGCGAGGGATCGGAGGAAAAGCCGATGGTGTTGTATCAGGGTGACATCGAACCGAGAGATTGCGTGCAAGGACAGCTCGGTGACTGTTGGCTCGTCTCCGCGTTGGCGTGTCTCGCCGAATATCCGGGTGCGGTGAAGCGAGTGATTTTAAATCGCGAAAAGAGTCTTCGAGGAAAGTATAGGGTGCGACTTTACGACGGCAAGGCCAAGCGCTGGGTCGTCGTCACCGTGGACGACTACATTCCAGTGTACAAGGGCACGAACAAGGCCATCTTCATGCAACCAAACAACAATGAGTTCTGGCCTCTCATAATCGAAAAAGCCATGGCCAAGTTTATGGGGAGTTATTCCGCCTTGGACGGCGGCTTCGGTACGTGGGCGACGCACGCGTTGACGGGCGATCACGTATTCTTGCTCAAGAAACAAGTCTTGGGCATCTGGCGCCGGCACAACATGAAGTTCATCGGCAAACCCGACGATGGTGGTAAAAAGGATCGAATCTACCACCAAGAGATCGAAGAAGACATCGCCAAAGATAAGTTATTCAACATCTTAGTGCAGTACAACGACATCCGGTCTCTCATGGCGGTGTCCAGAATGGACAAGAACGGCGAGACCAAGGACGCGTCCACCGGTTTGGTGAGCGGTCACTTATTTTCCGTCATGTCCGTGCGATGGGCCGACCGTGCCTGGGGCATCGGCGGTAAACGCTTCGTCAAGCTTCGCAATCCGTGGGCGACGTTTGAGTGGAAAGGCGCGTGGTCCGACGGCAGCAAGGAGTGGGATGAGAATCCTAAAATCGCAAAAGAACTCGGTTACGTGAACAATCGCTCCGATGGCATCTTCTGGATGGAGTTTAGCGATTTCTGTAACTTTTTCAACCAAATAACCGTGTGCGATCGCACCACAAAACATGATTTGACGCTTCACTACGATCAAGATCACAGGTTTTGCGGTCCACTCTTTGGTTGCGTCACCGGTTGTGCGTGCTTCTGGTGCGCGTGCCAAGGTCCGATGACGCTGTATTGCGGGCACGAGTCATCCGAGGATACCCGACAAGCGAAAGTGTGCGGGTGCGTTGCAGTCACCAACGATAAATAATAATAATTAATGCGATGAAAAGTTGTAAACAAGCTCGGCGACGGCGCCGTGGGACGTGGGACAATGCGTAGTTTGTAGTTTAAATGGTGAATGCTCATCAAAGAATGCTCGAAATTGAACCGCCACACCGCTCACGGAAGAGAGTACGTGCCCGGCTTATCGAACGTGTACTCCGCCTGTTCGTTCTTTTGTACAACAAACCCACGGAGGGCATCGATTTCGGGCGCCTTTTTCCCGATCGCCTTGAACTGCCAACCCTTGTTGTTCACCTTCAATCCATCCACCGTGACTTGTGCGCCTTCGCACGCCTTGATGATGAGCGTACCTTCAACCTCGACGTTCTTCAGGTTGACGCCAGAGCCTTCGACGATCAACGTGCTCTTCGCGCCCACCTTGACGGCGCCAACCTTGGGCTTGAGTTCGTTGAAGGACGTGGCGAAGTTGGGGCCCAGCACAACTCTAGGACCCATCGGTAGCTTCATGCCGTTGAACTCAGCATCAGCCGCGGCAACGGGGATATCGGCACCGGCGAGGCGCAACATATTGGCGCACGATTCGTAAAACTCAAACTCGCCGCTCGTCGCAGTGTGCGTCGGTCCGCCAGACTTGAATTTTGCTAAACCATCCGCAGGCGAGTTTTTAACCGGGCTGTAACCGATCCAGTTGGCGAAAACGGTGAAACCAACTTGAGCCTTGGCGCTGAGGCTCTTCGGGTAATCTTGCATCATGCACTCCAGGCGCGTCGGAGACTTGAAAGCTGTCTTTGTTTCGTCCTTGTACTTCGGGTTGACGAATTCTTCAATCGCGCCGCCAGTCTTCTTCAATTGTTTCGCGTACTCCGGAAGGCTCACGATGAGCTGGTTGATGTTACCCGGGAACGGGGAGAATCCGGTCGCGTCGTTAACGTCTCCCTCCGGACTCGTGGTCGCTCGGAGCAACGGATCGAGTTGGTTGTATTCGACGTTGATGGTCATCTTGCGGCCATCCTTGTGCGTGAGTAAAGAAATCGCTCCGACCGCCTCCTTCGCCTTTCTCGGAACGCAGAGGGAGTTGAACTCGAGGTTCATCGATTTGGAGACACCGAGCGCGCCCGGGATGACTCGGAACACGAGAGAGTTGGTGTCTTGGAAAAAGACAACCCACTTCTTGCCTTGGCTCATCCACTTGGACAACAAGCCGCTCGTGTGCAAGAGAGAGTGCACATCACCGTGACCGTGCGGCTTGAGGGCGAGCTTGTAAGGATTGTCATCCTTCAGCGCCAAGTGCGCGTCGTTATCCATCAAACACGGCACCTTCTCTTGCTTCATAAGCGTGATTTGATCCTTGGACGCGCCAAAGTAGTCGTTGCGCTCGAGCAAATCGAGCGTCATCGCGTGCGTGTCCTCCGAAGTCATGATCGCCAGAGGAATCGGCGTCACCTTGCGCGCCGGTGCCGAGCCACCGAAGCATCCGCACCCACCGGTCGGTCCCTCTCCCTCAGCGCGACGATTTTGCAACGCCAAGATGTTCTTGACGTAGAGCTCCAGGTAGCACGAATCCGTCGAGCGCTCCACCGGCAACTCCACCTTGATCCCAGAGTATCCTAATCGTTCACCGAGACCCCCCGCCACGAGCACGAAACACGTCTGTTCCGCCTCTCGCATGCCGATCTTCTCCAACACGCCGTGCTGCGCCGATCCGTACTCCACCGTCTTCCCGGTGGGCACGCTCGGCGTCCACCCCTCGAATGGATTTTTCCCATCCCTCGAATCTCTCAGCAACGCGCG
>Ga0255764_10004293_pt1 | contig 11186 bp, 7 predicted proteins | sample 071ome_30_FD_179964 | JGI IMG/M metagenome (GOLD analysis project Ga0255764, IMG submission 179964) | Coastal salt marsh microbial communities from the Groves Creek Marsh, Skidaway Island, Georgia - 071406AT metaG (version 2) | ecosystem: Environmental > Aquatic > Marine > Intertidal zone > Salt... | reverse complement strand
TGGCTTTGGGCTCTATGCCTTGCTCGTGTGGTTGTACTCCCACAAACAATGGGGCCAGCACCGCTTGGGCCCTTTGATGGCCACCTTGCTGGCGTACACCCCACTTTTACTTTTAGCCTTCACGTATGCGCCTGATTCAGCGCCTGGATTTTGGCAATCCTTGCCCCTCGCGCTGGTCATGATTGCCATTGAATGGCGGCGACAATGGGAGCGGAAGTACATGCTGACGCTGCCCCTGGAGGGACGCAAAGCGCTCCTAACGCGCCAATGGATCTACAAAGTGCTCTTGGTCCTGGGAATTTTGACGATTCCCTTGATTTGAGACGCTTTTAGCGAATCAGCGTGAAGGTTCCGTGCTCTTCCGCGATGTTGCCGAAAGGCAAATAAATCAGCAGCTTGTAGGAATAAACCCCCTCCGGCACGGGTTGACCGCCATAGGTACCGTCCCACGATTCGGCCAAATCCGACGTGGAGAACACCTTGAGTCCCCAGCGGTTGAAGATGTCCCATTGCAGGCCTTCAATGCCGAGCGCCTCCACTTTGATCCGGTCGTTGACGATATCCCCGTTGGGCGTAAAGGCCGTTGGAATGTAGACGTAGTAGTCCATTCGAAGTTCGATGTCTACTGTCACCGAATCGGAACAGCCCAAACTGTCCGCCACCGCCAAGGAAACCCGATAGGTGCCCGGCTTGCTGTAGGAGTGCTGCGGATCGACGTCCGCCGATACATCTCCATCACCAAAGTACCACGCCACGTAGTTGGTGTCACTTGACTGGTTGGTGAATTGCACATTCAGGGGATTGCTCGGATTGGGATAGTACGTAAACGCTGCGCCGGGCAGGGGCGCCACCCCGACCCAAACGCTATCCCAGGTCGTAAAGCCACATTGGTCCACGACTTTGTAGGGGTACCAGCGGCTCGCATTGGGCGTCACCGTCCAGAGAGAATCTACAGGACCGGACAGCCAGGTGTAGGTAAGCGGTTCCGTGCCGTAGCGGGCACGCGCTTGGATTTCCACCGACTCGCCTGGGCATATCCACGTCGTATCCGAGTAGGTCTCTACTGAATCGTACGGAAGCACGTAGATGGTGATGCTGTCCATAGCGGCCGTCGACATGCATTCGTCAATGCCGTAGAAGTGGTAGGTCGTGGTCGCGATAGGGTTGACGGTCAGTTGGACACCCCCTGCGGTATCGGTTTCCCACCAGCCGGTCGTATTGCCCTCGCCGGTGGTAAAGGTGCCCAAGAGCGTCGATTGCTGGCCCGGACAAGACAAGGTATCGTTGCCCGCGCCCACCGTCGCATCCACGGTAACGGACACCTTGTCCCGAATGACAAAAGTCTTGTACTGTGCAGGGTAGACCGCACAGTTGGTGGTCACCGGTTGCATCACAATGCTGATGGTTTCGTTGGGTTCCGCCACGCCATCGTCGTAGGCCCAAATTTGGATCGAATCGCGCGTCTGGCCAGGTAAAAGCGTAATGGAAGTAGGCAGCGGCGCATAGTCCGTGCCAGAAACGGCCGTCCCCCCGTAGACGAAGTCCACCACCATGGTATCAAAGACGGCACCCTGACGGTCCAAATACAGCCACGAAGGCTGGCAGCCCTCAATCATCGTGCTGTCATTGAACGTATTGCCTTGGTTCCATGCCTGGCTCAAGCTGATGGTTGGCAGCTCAAAGCTTCGGGCGCCAATAAATACCGCCGAGTTCAACGCGCCATCGCTCACATCGCAGATAAACATTTTGATGGTATACAGCGAACCGCAGGAGACCGAAGCCTTCGCCGTGAAGACATCCGTGTAGCCCTCCATGTTGATAATGGACGTGCCCCCACTATTGGCATTGTAGAAGACCGAATTCGTCACATAGTTGGGGTTGGCACTGGAACAGTTGCTCGCCGGCCAACTGCCCGAAGGAAAGCCCTGGTTGATGGTGTTCACCGCGACGGGCGTCGTCGTCCCGGGAATCACCGCCAAGTTGACGGTATCAATATTGGGAGTGCCGTTGGCATTCCACAAGGGTGCGCCATTGATGCCTTGGCCGATCAAGAAGAAGCCAAATACGTCGTTGAAGGAAGAACAGGTGTAGGAAGTGTACTCTTTGGAGGCGAAGATGTAGTCAAACTTGACCGAATCGCCCGGGGCCACAAAGCTGAATTGTATGCTCGCACGGTCGTACTGGCTAGAGCTGCTGCTTCCAATCGCATTTAGGACGGTGGTGAGGTTGGCGGAGGGCGTTTGGGTCGGATAGCTGGTGTACGTTCCAAACTGCCCCGGCACTACATCAATGGCATCGGTACTCACCATGACAATGCCGCTGTCCAAACCAAAGTTGGGGTTGTTGATGTTAAACTTGCCAATTTGGGTTGAGGAAGGCTGGCTGATGGGCGTGCCTAGAGGGCCAATAGGACTGAAAACCGTCATGTTGGGCCCCACCATGACGTTCTGAACCAGCCACATAGGTTGGTTGCGTGGACTGGTGTTGTTGACCGTGATATTTTGGGCCAAAAGTTCCACTGGGCCCACGCTCAAAAGAACGAGGCTTGCCGCAACAAAAAGTCGGGTTAAAATTTGGCGCATAAGAGACCCTTAAGGTACTGCAAACCTTGGGATGGTCAGTATCTTGGGGCTATGGAAAACTACATTGCTGAAAATCGTCAACGCTTTCTGGATGAACTCTTTGCTTTGCTCAGATTGCCTAGTGTGAGTGCAGATCCTGCGTATAAATCGGATGTTTTGGCTACGGCAGAGGCCACGGCCCAATTCTTGCGCGAAGCGGGAGCCTCTGCGGTAGAAGTATGCGAAACTCCCGGCTACCCCGTGGTATACGGCGAATACCTGGTTTCGCCCGAACGCCCTACCGTATTGGTGTACGGCCACTACGACGTCCAGCCTGCGGATCCCGTGGAATTGTGGAGCAGCCCGCCCTTTGAGCCCGAAATTCGGGTTACGGACATTCATCCAGACGGCGCCATTTTTGCCCGCGGGGCTTGCGACGACAAAGGCCAGTTTTTCATGCATGTCAAGGCCTTTGAAGCTATGGTTGCGACCGGCAATGTGCCCTGCAACATCAAATTCATGATTGAAGGTGAGGAAGAAGTGGGTTCCGCCAACCTCGCCTGGTATGTGAAGCGCAACCACGAGCGTTTGGCCTGCGACGTGATTTTGATTTCCGACACCGGCATGGTCGCCCCGGGAGTTCCCTCCCTCACAACGGGCCTACGCGGCTTGAGCTATGTGGAAGTCGAGGTGACGGGCCCCAACCGTGATTTGCATTCGGGCCTGTATGGCGGCGCCGTTGCCAACCCCATCAACGCTCTGACCGAAATGATCGCCCGCCTGCACGACGACCGCAAGCGCATTACCATCCCCGGATTTTACGACAAAGTGGAAACGCTGAGCGAGGCGGAACGCGCCGAATTGGCCCAAGCCCCCTTCTCGCTGGACGCCTACAAGAAAGCCCTTGACCTCGTCGACGTGGCGGGTGAAGCCGGCTACAGCACGATGGAGCGCAACAGCATTCGACCCACCCTGGATGTGAACGGCATTTGGGGCGGCTACACGGGTGCCGGCGCCAAAACCGTCATCGCCTCCAAGGCCTACGCGAAAATTTCCATGCGCCTAGTGCCCCACCAAGATCCAGACGAAATCACCCAGCTCTTCAGCGAGTACTTCGTTTCCATCGCGCCCGCCGGTGTGACCGTCAAAGTCACTCCCCACCACGGAGGTCAACCCTACGTTTGCCCTACGGACCATCCCGGTTACCAAGCGGCGGTTCAGGCTTTGAGCGATTCCTTTGGTCAAAAAGCCGTGCCCGTTCGAAGTGGCGGCTCCATCCCTATCGTCGCTCTCTTTGAGCAAGAGTTGGGTGTCAAGAGTATCCTCATGGGCTTTGGCTTGGACAGCGATGCCATTCACTCCCCGAACGAGCATTACGGCGTCGCCAACTACTTCAAGGGCATCGAGACGATTCCGCTGTTTTACCGGTATTTCGCGAAGGGCTAGAGAGCTAGAGGGCTAGAGGGCTAGAGGGCTAGAGGGCTAGAGGGCTAGAGGGCTAGAGGGCTAGAGGGCTAGAGGGCTAGAGGGCTAGAGGGCTAGAGGGCTAGAGCTTGGCAAAAAAACGGAAAGTCCCGGCGCGCGGCGAAGGTCCACCAAACGGTTTAAGGGTAAAAGAGATTAAGCGTTTAAGGCAAATGGCTACAGGGCGAAGCCCGAGCCCTCTAGCTTTCTAGCTACCTAGCTAATTTGCGCGAAGCGCGAGCTCTCTAGCCTCAGTTCGTAGCACGTGCTTTCTAGCTCTCCAGCTTCCTAGCCAAAATATACCTTGTGCACCCGGTATGCCAGAGCAGTGACGTCGCGTAATTCCAGAAGAAGCTTGGTTTGCAAGTGGGTCTGACGCGTCGTCAATTCTCCATTGCGGTACCGTTGGACATCCAATTCCAAGGCCCGGTTGATGTCTAGGACAATTTGGCGCTTGGCATTGAGGAGGTCCGCGTGTGGAACCGCTTTGCCGGATTCTAAGCCCGCTACAATACGGTTCATGTAGGGCGTAAAGAGGTTCAAAATATCACCGTAGGCCAAGAGGAATCCACCGTGTGGCTCTTTGTGGAAGTTGGCCAAGTGGTTGTATTGTTCTTCGACCATGATTCGGGCCGATTGACTGAGGTCGCAGATGTAATCGTAGGCCATCAGATGGACGGATGCTTGGCCACCATCGTCGAGCTTCAATTCTTTCAGCACACGCGTCATTTTCAACTCCAGGCTACGTTGGCGTTTTACGACGGCTTCAATTTCTTTATTGAGGCGAACGCTGCTGCGCATTTGCTTGGCAACAAGGGCCTCGCCCGCCATGGCAACAATGTTGGCAGAGCGGCGGATGTCGGCGGCCATGAGGTTTCGGCTCAAACCAACGGGATCGCTCGTTCGGACCAAATTGTCCACTTCGTCGTCTACCAAATTTTCGGACTCCATCTTCTTCGCGAAGCCCATATTGGACCGAACGATCATACCAATGGCAAATACCGTCAAAATGAGGGCGGCGATGAACTCGCCGTAAAAAAGGAATGCCGCGAACAAAGCGGAGGCGATAAAGGCCACGGCAGCCGTCAAAAGCCAACCGCCAATGACATTAACCACACCCGCAACGCGGTAGACAGCACTTTCACGTCCCCAGGCACGATCTGCCAGCGAGGAGCCCATACCTACCATGAATACGACGTAGGTCGTGCTCAAAGGCAAGCCCAAGCTGGTGGCGTAGGCGATCAAGGAACTCGCGACCATGAGATCAACGGCAGCACGCAGCAAGTCAAACGCTGGGGCGTCTTTTTCTTGGGAGCTAGGAAGGGTTTGGAAGCGCTCATCGGTCCACGTTTGGAACTTGGAGGAGCTGAGTGCTGCCAATGTTTGGTTGAATCCACCTGCGACCGAAACGAGGATTCGGGAAAGGCCGTTCGGCTTGAACTTTTCCGAGCCCTCTCCTTGGCGTGATAGCCCAATTTGGGTGGCGGAAACTTTTCGGGCCTTTGCACTTGTCCACAACGTGAAAATCATGATGAGTCCCGCAATAATCAGGATGTACGTGGGGGTTGAAACCTCCTTGGCCATGCTGTCCATGATGAGCTCATGCGCATCTATACCCGCCTCCGCAAACATGCCGTAAGCCTGGTACGCCGCAACGGCTACACCAATAAAGTTGACCAAATCGTTTCCAGCAAAAGCCATCGCTAGGGAGAAGGTGCCGAGCAATACGATAAAGCGAAGAGGATTGATTTTGGGAACGGAGATTAAGAACTGGCCGATTGCCGTAAAAATCAAAAAGAGAATACCCAGAATGGTGTTTTGCTGCTCCAACAGCCAGGTGACCGTATCCTTGGTGAGAAAGGACGAGCCTTTTAGGCCCTTAAAAATCAAAAAATTGATAATTAAAGTCGCCGCAATTCCGCTAAAGATGCCTCCGAGTTTGGACAGTGTTTGGTCCAACTTGTACGTAAAGGCCAAGCGCGCCAGCCATTGAATGATTAGACCTGCCGCAAAGGCAATACCCACCGACGAGAAAATCCCTTGTACGATGTCGACGGTGGTATTGACATTGATGTATTCGGCAAATGCAAATGGGTCCAAACCACCCTCAAGTGCAGTCAAAAACCCAATGGAGGCACCCGCTCCAAACAGGGTAAACACCAGCGAAACAGTCGTCGAGGTGGGCAAGCCCAAGCTGTTGTAAATGTCCAATAAAATGACATTCGTGAGCATGACCGCCACAAAGATGAACATCAAGGCGTGGAAGCTGAAATAGCCGGGATTAAAGACGGACTTACGCGCTACCTCCATCATCCCACTTGAGAAGGTCGTGCCCAAGAGAACACCTAGGCTCGCGACGATGAGGATGGTTCGCATTTTGGCCACTTTGGAGCCAATGGACGAATTCAAAAAATTCACCGCGTCGTTTGATACGCCTACAATAAGACCTAACGCGCTGAGCGAAAACAATAAGACTACCAGAAGTACGTACGAATCCATGAGCGCAAAAGTACCGCTTCTCTATCCTGGAGGGTTAATTCCATGTTATTTTTCATTCCCCGCCGAAAGGCCTAATCTTGCCCTGTGAACCAACTCGCCAAATCCTCCAGCGCCTACCTCCAGCAACACGCGCAGAATCCCGTGAACTGGTGGCCGTGGGGTGCTGAGGCCTTGGAATCCGCTGCGGCGCAAGGTCAGTGGCTGTTGGTGAGCATTGGGTATTCGACCTGCCATTGGTGCCACGTCATGGAGCACGAGATTTTTGAAGACGCTGAATGTGCCGCCTTCATGAACCAGCACTTCAAGAACATCAAAGTCGACCGCGAGGAGCGCCCCGATTTGGACCACGCCTACATGCAAGCTGCTTTGGCCCTGAACGGCCAGGGAGGATGGCCGCTTAACGTGATCTGCTTGCCCGATGGACGGCCTATTTGGGCCAGCACCTATTTGCCCAAATCTCGTTGGCTGGGCGCCTTGCAGCGCCTCGTGGAGGTCCAGCAAAACCAACAAGAGGTAGCAGCGCCCTACGCGCAACGCTTGGCCGATGCCTTGGAGGCTGCGGCACGCATTCCCGCTCCACAGAAGGAGGAACTGCCTGTCCTGACAGAGGACATGGTGGCTGCTGAACGCGCTCGTTGGGACCGCGACCACGGCGGCTTCAAGGGCGCACCAAAGTTTCCCCTTCCCAGTCATTGGGTGCACCTCATGGCGCTCGGAGTCGAGGGGACTGCTAAGCATTCTATCCAGGCGCAGGCTGAAAAAACGGTGGAGGCGATTTTCTATTCGGGCAGCTACGATGGGGTTCGGGGCGGACTGTTCCGCTACAGCACAGATGCCGTCTGGAAGGTGCCGCACTTTGAAAAAATGGCCTACGACAATGGCCTTTGGCTTCGGCTCTGTGCGCACTTGCATGCCCAGTCCCCTTCGGAAGTGACGGCTCAAGCCTTTGACCGCACCGCCGAATGGCTTCAGCGCGAATTGCTCCTAGAAAACGGATTGTTTGCGGCGGCCATGGATGCAGACACCGATGGCGTGGAAGGCGGATCGTTTACCTGGACGGATTCTGCACTTGAGGACGCACTGGGTGCCGAATCCGCTGCCCACTTTCGGCAGCTCCTCGAAGCTCAAGGCGCTTCCTGGGAAGGACGTTGGATTTTGCATGGGCATCCCGCACAAGGACGGCCCGCCTCAGATTGGACGGTCTATCTAGAGGCCCTCAAGCCCATCGCATTAGAGCGCCCCCTCCCCTTCCGCGACCCCAAATGTATTCAAGCCTGGAACGCCTGGATTTGCAGTGGACTGGCGGAAGGAGCTCACCTCTTCCCTGCCTGGAAAGCGTTCGCGCTAGCCTCTGCCGAAGCGCATTGGGCTACGTTTCAGCCGGGCTCCACCGGCAGTCCCCACGTCAAGTACCCGGAAAAAAGTGCGGAAGGGCAGGCCTTCTTGGACGATCTCGCTGCGAGTGCGCATGCGTGCATAGCGGTAGCCCAACTTACTGGACAGGTGGTCTGGCTCCACCGCGCAGCTTCCCTGGTCGAAGCCGCAGAGGCCCATTGGACCGGTGAGGCCTACGCCTTTGCCGCGCACCGTCAGGACGATCCCGCCTTCCTGGTGCACTTTGATTGGGAGGACGATGTACTGCCGAGCGCACAAGCCACGCTGGCCAGTTGCTTGCTGCGCTTGGGTCATTTGCTCGGCCGACCCGAATGGGCCAAACGCGCCCGCTCCTTGGTGCACCGCGCCCTATCGCATGAGTCGCTTGCTGCCGAACGTGCGTGGTCCTGGTGGGCCCTGGCCCCATGGACGGAAGATTCGGCCGAGCATCTGCTTGTCCGCGAAGGTCTTACGCTTGAACACCGCCCCAAACATCCGCTTTGGGGCCCCAGCGAGCTCCCGGCAGACGTTTATGGTCAGGTATGCACCTTGCAGGCCTGTACTTTGGTCCTGAAATCCAAAACCGAACTCGATGCCTACCTCCGCCCCTAAGTGTGCCTGGTGCCTATCCGCACCTGACTACGAAGCCTACCACGACGAAGTCTGGGGGCTGCCTGTCCATGACGACGCCAAAATGTTCGAATTCCTCATCTTGGAGACCTTCCAGGCGGGCCTCAGCTGGCTCATGGTGTGGCGGAAGCGCGAGGCTTTTTCGGAGGTCTTCTCGGGCTACAACTTGGAGATCATGGCTTCTATGACCGAAGAGGACGTCGAACGCTTGGCGCAAGATGCCCGAATCATTCGGAACCGAGCCAAGCTCCGCGGGGCCATTAAGAATGCACAGGCCACCTTAAAAATGCGCGAGGAAGGGCTTGGACTGGCCGACTACTTTTGGCGCTGGACGGAGGGCCAAACGGTGCACCGCGCACCCGACTCAGGTGTCCCCGCTAAAACTGACCTCAGCGATGCGATTTCAGCCGACTTGAAAAAGCGCGGGTTCTCTTTTGTAGGAAGCACGGTCATCTATGCCCACCTTCAAGCGACGGGCATCGTCAACGACCACGATCACGCGTGCTTTAGGTATTCGGAAGTCCAAGCTTAGGACTGCCCGCTCGGTAGGCTTTAAGGTAGGCAGGCGCAAGCGATGCCAGGTCTGCCAGGTGGTTTGATTCCAACGCCTTCAGAGCTAGGGGCAAGCCATGGCGCGCATGGGCATAGGCCACAGGCAGTACTTCCAGACTGGGCCATCCCGCACAGGCCTTCTCCGCACCGTCTCCTACCCCTAGAACACGTCCGACGGAGGATGCCTCCGGGTGTACAGGAACTTCCTCCAAGAGCTGGGGGGCATCTTCGGAAAGGCGCTGTCCTCTGCCATCAAATACGGCGGAATAGACTTCCATTCGGCGCGCGTCCATCGCGGCCCAGATGCGATCCTCGGGTTCTAGTTCAGGATGGAGCTCGCGTGCAGCAACGGCTAAGGCCTCCAGAGAAGAATACGCCAGAAGGGGCAATCCATGGGGCTGAGCCAAGCCCTTGGCAGCGGCCACCCCAATGCGAAGCCCCGTGTAGGAACCTGGCCCTACCGAAACCGCTATGGCGTCGAGGTCAGACACCTGGAGCTCTGCCGCGGCGAGCGCTTCCTCCACGTATACGTGCAAGTTCTCCGCGTGCTGATACCCTTTAGGATCCAGTGATCCGCGCTCCACTAGGAGCGTCTCCCCCTCTGCGATGGCCACATCGCAGCGGTGCGAAGAGGTCTCGATTAACAGGATTTTAGGCGCCAAAACGCAGTCTTACTTAGCCGCCTTAACGGTGACTTTATCGCCGTCGTTCAACTTGCGAGAAACCGCTTCGAAAGGACCACGGACCACTTTGGGATCGTCAAAGGACGATAAGCTGGATCCGATGCTAATAAATCGCTCGTCTTGAATGCCCGTTTCGACTTGGCATTGCTGAACCACACCAGACTGCGCCACAAAGACCACCTCGATCATCTTACCCGACGCGCTGTCTTGACGCGTGGTAACCGCCTCTACGGGCAAGCAGCGGGCGTTGGCTTCTTTTTGCGTGCGAATATCCACCGTGGCCGTCATGCCGGAACGCAAAGGCTGCTTGCGCGTTTCGGTCACGAGGTCGGCGTAGCTCTCTGGGAGGATGCGCACTTCCACCTCAAAGTTGGTGACTTGGTTGACACTCACCTGTTGTCCTTTGGCGGCATTGCTGATTTCGGTAACGACAGCTTTAAAGTCATGGCCTAAAAAGGCATCTACCCGAACAATCGCCGTGTCGCCCATGTGCACGCGAACGATGTCGTTTTCATTGACGTCCACGACTACCTCCATGGTTTCGAGTTGAGAGACGCGCATCATTTCGGTACCGGCCATCTGCGCCGTTCCTACTACACGTTCGCCGACTTCCACGCTTAAACCCGTCACAATGCCGTCCATGGGCGCTGTTATGGTGGTACGCTTCAAGTTGTCTTTGGCCTCCTTCAAGGAATTCAGTGCAGACTGCAGTTGGAATTCCGCCGATTCAACTGCCAGTTCCGCCACGGCATAGATGCGTTGGGCGGCATCCCATTCGGCTTGGGAAATCACATTTTGAAGCTTGAGCGTTTGGTTGCGCTTGTAGGTTTGTTCCGCCTCCAAAAACTGGGCTTGCGCTTGGGCCTTGCCTGAACGCGCCATGTTGACGGATGCCTCGGCGCGTCCCACCATGGAGAGGTAGATATCCGGGTTGATTTTAGCGAGCAGCTGGCCCTTCTTCACGGCTTGGCCCTCCACCACCGGTAGCGCAATGATTTCGCCGCTCACCTCAGGGGAAATTTTAACGTCCACAGCCGGCTGAATTTTACCCGATGCGTTGACCGTTTCTACAATGGTGTGCGCCTCAATAGAAACGACTTCCACTTCGAGGGTGTCCCCAGTGCTTCCCCACCATCCCTTCTTCTTCCCGAGAACTCCAACGGTTCCAAGTACGGCCACAACGGCCACAATGATCCATAAACGCTTATTCATTGGGTGTTCCTTTTAGAGGGTTTTGGAGGTAAAATTTCAAGATGTACGCCTTGAACTGCGCGTCGTATTTGGCACGCAGCACATCGCTAACCGCCGCGAGGTAGGTATTTTGGACGCTGTTGTAGTCGTACACCGTCATCATGCCTTCCGTGCGACGAACGTTGGCATCATCGATGGCTTTTTGAGAAGCGGCCAGGGACTTTTGGGCGGC
>Ga0255764_10004289_pt1 | contig 11191 bp, 9 predicted proteins | sample 071ome_30_FD_179964 | JGI IMG/M metagenome (GOLD analysis project Ga0255764, IMG submission 179964) | Coastal salt marsh microbial communities from the Groves Creek Marsh, Skidaway Island, Georgia - 071406AT metaG (version 2) | ecosystem: Environmental > Aquatic > Marine > Intertidal zone > Salt... | reverse complement strand
TCCGCTTCAATCACTGCCCTTTGCCGCTCAATGCCTGATCTATCTGGTGCTAAGAGACTTCATTGAATTCAATATCCATATACTACTGCATCGCGTGCCTTTTCTTTGGGAGTATCACAAACTCCATCACAGCGTGACCCAGATGGATTGTATGTGTAATTTCAGATTTCATTTTATGGAGATTGTAGTCTACAAAACACTTGCCTATGTGGTTCCTCTCTTGTTGGGAGTGCCGTGGCAGGTCTTATTTGTTTGTGCAATTATTGCAACGACTATTGGTCATCTAAATCATTCCAATTTGAATCTGGATTACGGTGTTTTGGGTCGAGTCTTCAATCATCCCCGAATGCATATCTGGCATCATTTGAAAACGGATGATCCCCGAGAAGTTAAAAATTTTGGGATTGTTTTCAGTATATGGGATCAGATTTACAAAACCGCTTACTTTAACCCCAAAGTAGAGCCTGATATTGGGCTGTGTGATGAAGGTGAGCTGGAGCGAAAGGCATTCAGTCAATTCGCCTGGGGGGTGTGCATTCTGTGTTGCCTGTTCTACCTGCTTCTAAAACTGGGTGTAATCAGTTAGGATGTGCCCATGAAGAGAATGAATCAAGTGAATTCCCGACAAAGCGGTTTTTCCATTCTGCTGACACTTTTTGCCTTGGTGTACCTGTCCATGGTTAGTTTTGGACTCTACACACTGTACAGTCAATGGATGCGAATTGAGAGTCAGGATACTCGTCTACACCGTAAGGAAGCAGCTCAGAAGATGGGCTCAGAAATCGAGTTCCTGCTTTTTGGAGAGATACCCAGAGTGATGGAAAGGATGAGCCAGAATCCCGTCTTTCTTGATGCTCTTAAAGATCCTTCCAATAGTGACTTTGAAAGCAAGGCTCGTCTGGCGCTGGGCTTTATCAATGAGAGCTTTGATCTGGATATTGTTTATCTTATGAGTTCTACCGGGACTGTCCTCTTTTCAACCCAGTTAGATACAGGAGGTAGTCTTGAGGCGGCTGATTTGAGTTTCAGACCCTACTTCCAACGAGCAATTCAGGGCTCCCCTATCACCTATCCTGCAGTGGGGACCATGACTCAAAAGCGCGGTTTGTTTTATGCCTATCCCATCCGATTTCCCGGCAAGGATCAGGTAGATGGAGTTCTAGTAGCAAAGATGAAGCTTGATTTGATCGATGAAATTCTACTTCGAAGGAAAAGTCCCTGCTCTTTGGTGAGTGGAGAAGGTGTTGTATTTGCAAGCAATGTGAAGGACTGGCTCTATAAGACTGCAACTTACATGACTGTAGAAGAAATCAAGGAGATTCAGGACTCCATGCAATACTCCGATATACCCCTGGAGTTTTTAGGATTTTCCCTGGATGAAAGTGAAGTGAATTACAAGGGTAGAGACTATCAGGCCTTGTCCATTCCATTGTCACTGCAGGGATGGCGACTGGTACATTTACTCAGTTCAGAGAATGTGAATACCAGTCTACCCAGAAATCGTGCTTTGCTACTAGCTCTTCTTGCATTTAGTTCACTTGCACTCTTGATCAGTATTCTGGTACTGGTCAGGGCGGTGGAAAAGCAAGAGCAGGTTTCTCAGGACTTGCAACTACTCAAGGACGAGTTTTCCAGGCTGAATGATCAACTTCAAGGACACTTGCTCCCCGTAACGGGACCTGTCGATAAAAAATCTTCGAATCATTAAACTGATCACAGGAGTTCTTATGGCTCAACAAAGTAGACCAATACCCAAGATCGTACTATTTCTCTCCGTTGCTTTTACAATCTATTCTATCGCTAATCGCGACCCGGATTCTAAAGTTGAATTTAGCATGAAAAGTGCTCTGGCGACTCTTGCTCATACTTTGATGAATGAGGGATTCGTGAAGTATGAGCAGGAATTTCAAGAGATCAAGAAGAGCCTTCCTTCGGTCAGTTCTAGTGAAGTGAATAGCTATTTGGAAACGGCCCTGTCTCGATTCAGTTTTGAAACTCTGGCAGTGTTGGGCAGTGAGGGAGCTACCGTTGTTAGCAGTTCCATTCAACTGGATCTGGACAAAGCAAACTCCCGACAAATCCGATCACTGGGTGAGAAAAGCGGGCAACTCCAGTGGGATGCTCAAACCCAAAGATTGAAGAAACTCTATCTGGCTGCTCTGGACAAGCCAGAATCATCCCTTTTGGGTATGGTAGACATCAGAACATTGCGCCAACATATTTTCGGGCAGCCATTCATTTGCTTGTTGGTTAATCCCAAGGGACTGGTAGTGGCTTCCAATGTTATTGATTTCGAGCATAATGTAATGCAATCCGTTTATTCAACCAATGCCCCTGATATCCGCTCCAGCGTATCTTATCCCAAAGAACTTCCAGGCCGCTTGTCGATTGACCTTGATCAGAGGGAAATCAACTACGGCGTCCCCCGATACAAAGTTCATCGATTCATGTTGCCGAATCAATGGTTCCTGTTTGGACTTGAGAAGCAATCCCGTTGAGCCTGTAGATTTCAGTGACTTCTTCCAGAGAAAAGCAGCTGCCTTAAGTCCTTGCCATTGCTCCCTTCACCGGGGGTATGAATCTTATAGTCGAAGAAGCTAAACAAATCAAACTTGGTTTAACGCCGGGTGTTTTCCATCTATACGAGCCCGAAGAGATGGAAAGCTACAAGAATAAGCATTCAGGCGTTGTTGTTGAACTGCCTGGCCCTGGTGGCGGAGGATCGGTTTATATCTCGTAAAGGTCGTAATCTTTGCAAAGGAAGAGATCTGACTTCTTGAGATTGGTGTCTTCAAGATTGTGGATTCCTAAAAAATCACTGTCCTTGCTGTACTTTTCGAGGGCTTGTACTGCTTCTTTGAAAATGGTTTCTTCGAGATACTCGTCGGTAGCCATTGGATCGTGATGAGTAATACCTACTTTTTTCACTGCAGATGCCAAAGCCAGTCTGATGACTCCTTCTGGTGTGCCATGACCAAAATTTGCGGTAGTTGTCTGATACTTTCTGGCATCATATTGAGCATCAATAACGGCCAGGTCAGCACCCTTAAGATGATCCTTTAAATCCTTGCTGATTCCTGCTGTATCTTCATGATCAGTTAGCAATACAAAAACCTTACCAGTTGGATTTTCTTCAAAGCGGTAGCTGATACAGGTTGTATTGGCGTGATTCGCTTTGGCCATCTTGATAATCAGGCATTCTTCCTTGCGAAAGTAGCGGGAGTTGATCAGTAAACCCTTGTCATCCTCCAGCTGCCTTCTGTATTTATCGATTTCCATGACATCAAATCCACCCTCAGGGTGTACCAGAATCACATGAACATCCAAATCCAGAAAAGAGCGAAAATTCATCCTGTGGGTAATGCGCTTGGAATCCACTGGAAAGTAAGGCCTTTGCAATAGATAGGCAAGCATATCCTCCACTTCCACATTTTCATCCTGTGGTCCATAGAGATTGATGGGAATTTCGTCCACAAAAGTTGGCGGAGCCAGAGTGAGCCCCATAATGTGGTCCCAATGATAATGGGTAAAGAAGAGCTGGTAATTCAATCCGTCCTTGATTTGAGGAAGGTAGTTGTATCCGGCTGGCACAAAACCCGTTCCTGCATCAATCATAAGTTTGGAGCTCTTTGGAATACAATCACTTTGAATTTCAAAACAGGTTGTATTTCCGCCATATTTAGCACAATCAGGCGAACTGATGGCTATACTTCCGCGGCATCCCCAGACTTTCACTTTCATAGAATTTCCCAAGCTGTTTTCACTAATGATCCAGGTGGGCGGTACTATAGCATAAATCTATGGAAATTCAGATGACAAAGGGCCAAAAAGGAAGTTCCCGAATCCTTTGATGGGTGAGCCTTGCGTAAGCATTCATCAAGGCAGGAGCGATCACCGGAACGACAGGCTCGCCTATTCCTCCGGGGTCCTCTTTAGTATCCAGAATATGGACCTCCACTTCAGGCATTTCACCCATTTGGAGTACAGGGTAATCATGGAAATTAGTATTGAGGATTCTGTCCTTTTCAATTTCAATTCCAGATTTAACGGAGCTTAATCCCCAGACCACACTTCCCTGAGCCTGGGCTTCGATGGTATCTGGATTAACGTAGCGACCACAATCCACAAAAATATGATACTTGTGAATCTTGATTCCATCTCGTCTGTTGCGTAGTTCACAGATAGCTCCTATATAGGAACCAAAGGATTTGTGAACCGCCAGTCCGATGGGATTGGTAATGAGTTCTTGAGATTCGATCTTCTTTTTCATTTCTAGTAGAAGACCTGCTTCACGGCTTGATCCAGGAAGATTCTGAAGGCGAAACTCAACTGGGTCAAGGTCACATTGAATGGCCAGTTCATCGATAAAACACTCTTTGGCAAAGGCGTTTTGTGAATCAAAGACACTTCTCCACCAGCCTACTGGAATATTCGTGGGAAAGTCACTATAGCGAACTTCCTGATTTTTGAAGTTATAGGGAAATTTCCAGCCACCTTCCAGAGCCGATGGATCAAAGCCCAGAGCCACGGTGGAACCGCTACCAAATTTCGAGCTCAATATGGATGGAGCAATCAGGTGGTGTGAAAAGGAGAGTACTTCGTTCTTTTCGATCTTCGCGCCCATACGATGCAGGGAACAGGGACGAAAGGCGTCATTTTTCATGTCTTCTTCCCTGTCCCAGATTAACTGTACCGGACCATCCCATTGCAAGGCGACTTCCAGAGCTTCCATGATGTAGTCTCGCTCAAGTCTGCGCCCGAAGCCTCCTCCAAGAAAAGTGACATGAAACTTTACTGAATCGGCAGTCAAACCCATGTAATCCTGAACAGTCTTTTTGGCCCATAGGGGAACCTGACAAGGAGCCCAGATTTCTACCTTTCTTCTTGTGGCTTTTACTGTGCAATTCTGAACTTCCAATGTGGCGTGCGCCTGATAAGGCAGATAATAATCCGCGAAGAAGTTCTCCTGTTTTGGATCCGAGCCTTCCCCCAGGCTTTGGGCAACCCCGTAATCCTGTTTGGCAGTTTGTCTAAGTTTCTCATGAAGTGATTCAGTACTGAGGCTGGCAGACTCGTCGATCTCGCTCCATTTCACATCAACTTGTGGGCGATACTCCATAGCGCTTTGAATACTTGTCGAGAGAACTGCCAGCTTATTCTTGATTTTCACAATTTTCAGAATGTCGTCGGGAAGATTTTCAGGGGCCTTCCAGGAAAGTAGCTTGGCCTGATAATCCGGAGGCCTGATCAGACTGGCAAAGACCTGATTTTCTATTCGAACATCAATACCGAAAATGGGTGCTCCGGTAATTTTGGCGAGGGTATCGATTCTGGCAATCCTTTTGCCAATGAACTGGTGTTCTTTCTCTGGTTTGGGTTTGGCACTCCCGGGAAGGGGAAGTTCTTTTAGAATAGGAATCAATTCCTTGAAAGAGACGGCCTCATCCCTGGCATAAGCCACTCCATCCTGGAGTCTGCACTCCCCTTTAGGAACTCTTTTATATACAGAGACAGCCTCTAGAAAAAGTTCTCTGATCTGCGCACCTATACGAGAAAACTTGGTCCAGCAAGTGACAATCGAGAGTGATCCACCTGTGAGCATCACGCCATAACGGTATTCTGCCATTGCCGGGTATACTGTGGCGTTCTCTACACTCATGTTGAGTTCTTCAAGGAGAATTGTCGCCAGAGAGGTGTGAATCCCCTGACCCATCTCGGACTTGGGAACAAAAACCTGGACTTCTCCTTCACTGGATAATGAGAAGAAAGGAACAATCTCAAGATTCGGTTCTTGAACACTAGCATGAACAGGCAGACCAAAGACCAGACCGCTAAAACTCAATCCTGCTAGCTTGATAAAATCACGTCGAATCATTGCTTCACCTCGACTTCAGGGGAGTGTTGATTCATTCGTTTGGCTGCGAGCTGGATTGCTTTTTTGATTCTCGCATATGTTCCACAACGGCAAATGAGATTTCCCATATGAGCGTCAATCTCATCCTCATTGGGATCTGGAATTTTTTCGAGTAGAGATATGGCATGAAGAATCTGACCACCCTGACAATATCCACACTGGGGTACATCAATGTCGAGCCAGGCTTGCTGAACGGGGTGTAAATCAGAAGGACTTCCAACACCTTCAATGGTAGTGATTTCCTTTCCATCCAGACTTCTCGCCAATGTGATACAGGATCTTAGTGGCTGGCCATCAAATAAGACAGTGCAGGAGCCGCACAGACCTTTACCACAACCAAACTTGGGTCCCAGAACACCAAGATTCTCTCGCAATGCCCACAACAGGAATTTATTATCCTTTACATCTATGCTGTGCCACTGATCATTAACTTTCAGGCGTATAGCCAAGATATGATTCCTTTTCAAAGTGATGATAGTCTTTACACTCTACAAAGTGTCCACCCCATTTCCAACCCTGATTCAAACAAAGTTCGACCAAAGGATGACCTTGTGTGAGAGTTCCTGGCTGCTCGGGGTCATACGAACCATTTTGCGGATAGACTCTATGTGAGACCAGAAAGGGATTGAGTACTGGATTGATGTCAAAAGCGAGTCCAAGGGCATGAGGACTTAACTCGTCCTTGTGAGTCTTTTTTCGATAATTAAATCCGGATGAATTGTTTAACTCCATGCTGATGTCGTCAGACCAATACTCTTCGCTATTGAAAGGTTTGTGATGCAGTGGAATCACCGAATGTATCGGAAACCCAATCTCAAAAGCAGTCTTGAAGAATTGTTCGATTAAATCTAAAGCTAAGGTATGAACTACAATCTCACCAGGGCAGACTCTGGATTTAAAATCGAGATGAGTCAATTGAACAAGATGAAGCTTTCGGTGGATCTCCCTTGGGGCAAGAGGATGGAAACAGTCGGGCTCAATCAATTGCTCCTTGAAAGAAAAAGAATGTCTTTTGACTCTGGACAGAAAATTGGTTTCCATTAAACTTGTACAGCAGTGGTTGGTTCAGGGTAAAATTGCGCCTCGCTACTGAATGCATAGTAATATAAGGGATGAATAGAATGAAGTACAAATTAGCCTCCTTATTTCTGGCCTCGTCACTCATGTGGCCTGCAGTTAATTCCGCCAAAGATTCACTGGTCAAGGTACCCAATACCCCAATCTCCAGGAAGATCCTGGCAAAACTGGGTCTGGATTATTCCTGTATGGGCGGGAGTAAGGAGCATCTGCATTATCTGATGAATGATGAAGCTCGTGAGGCATTCAGAAAACATCAGCACTCCAAGATGGCTTTATTTGAAGCTCAGGAAGTGGTGGCCGAAGATGTGAACTCCATGTTCCCCGAGCTTTCCAATGATAGTGACTTGGGGATTTATCATACCTATGAGGAAATGGAGACTGTTCTCAAGTCTTACGAGTCCCAATACAGCGATATTTTTCGCCTGGAAGTGGGAGCGAAGAGTTATGAAGGACGCAATATCTATGTGGCTCATCTGGGAAATCCTGAAGCTGAAAAAAGCTTCTTTTTCATGGGCTCCCATCACTCCCGTGAGTGGATATCTGTAGAAGTTCCATTGGCTATTATCAAGGAGTTGCTGCAAAAGTATGAAAGAGATGAGCAGACAAGAAATCTGATCGACACTACGAATATCGTGATTATTCCAATGCTCAATCCTGACGGCGCTGTTTATTCCCGTGAAAAGTACAAGATGTGGCGCAAGAATCGAAAGCCTACGGAAGACTCCAGATATGTTGGCGTGGACAACAATCGAAACTATGATTACAAGTGGGGACTGATTGGTGCCAGCTCCTGGCCGGGATCGGACACTTACATGGGTCCACATGCTGAATCCGAGGTCGAAAATCAGCTGATTGTGTCTTTAGCTCAGAAACACAATTTCACCGGAGCGATCAGTTTTCACAGTTACTCCGAGCTTGTCATTTGGCCCTGGGGTTATACGGACAAAATCCAGTCCAAAGATCATGCCACTTTTGCTAAATACGGTAAGGAGATGGGCAAGATCATGGGTTATAAACCGATGCAAATCTCTGGTCTTTATCCCGCAGCTGGTGGGTTTGATGATCGCCTGTATGCGGATTTCGGAGTTCTAGCCTACACTTTTGAATTAGGAAAATGGTTTGTGCCCAAAGAGCATGAAGTCCCTGAAATTCTAGAAAATAGTATCAAGGCCGTCCGCTACTTTCTGGTGAATGCCAGGGATCCTTTTGCTGGTGTCTCCAATACTCCTGTCTATGAAGCAATGCGCTATCTGGAAAAAATCGTTTATGATCTGGAAGTGAAAGCTGATGAGGATGCCCGTTGGGATAGTGTGGCCCTGCTCGACAAGTTTGAGGTCAAGGAAATTGAACAGGCTATGGAGGAGTTGGCGATGGACTCTACTCTTCGATCGAGGATTCTTCAGGCTCTGGCGAAGTCCCGTCGCTATGGCGGCTTATACACTGCTCAATAGCTTCATCAGTCATTCTGGTCAAAATCCAGTCGGTCATTTCTATAGCACCCAGTGACTTGTAAAAGTCGCGGGCAGATTGATTCCAGTCGAGGACTACCCACTCCATTCTGGCGCAATCCATGGATTTTGCTATGGACATGAGTTTTAACAGGAGCGCTTTTCCCAGTCCCTGTGATCGAAACTGAGGTTTCACGTAGAGATCTTCAAGATAGAGTCCGGGACGACCTTCAAATGTTGAATAGTTAAAAAAGTAAAGCGCGAACCCAACAATCTCCCCTTCCACTTTGCAAAGGAGACAATGAATCAATCCTCTTTGCATGTTTTTGATGATGGAGTCAGGACTGGATTTCATCGCATGGGCAAGTTTTTCAAACTCGCTTAGCTCGTAAATCAGGTTATAGATGGTCTGAGCGTCTTCGACTCCTGCTGTGTGAATGATGTAGTTTTGGGAGGATGAGGTTTGGGCTTTGTCTTTGGCGGGGTCGGGGTTGTTGTGAGCCGGCTCAATTAGTTTGACTGGATTATGCGGGTTTGGATGGGCAGCCTTTTCGGGTTGGTCCTCTACGATTTGATCTTCTTTTCTCTTGTTGCGAAGCTCAGGTGAAACAAGATCATCGATTGTTCTGTGATTTTGAGTGGAGTCTGAACCTTCAAGCTGGTTCAGCGAAACCGACTGGGCCATGTATCTGGTCATTAGTGCCCACGCCTGACTGTGCAGGAAAGGATCGTGAGACTGCACCGCCTGCGGGACCAGAATCAATTGATAGTCCCTGTTGTAAGCGTCCTGTACAGTAGAGAGTACGCAGGCATGGGTGTTGGCACCTGCTATGATGAGTGTATTCACTTTTAGACCCTGAAGGATGGAATCGAGCTGCGTTTGAAAGAAGGCACTGAATCTCTTTTTAATAATTTGAATGTCGTTTGGGTTGACGTTCAGCTCACTAAGAATCTGACTACCTGTTTCACCTTTCACAGTAATAATGTTTTCTTGTTGTTTCAGTCTTGGTGGAGCATCGCTGAAATCCTCTGAATACTCTTGCCTTACCCAGATCACCGGTAGTTCTTGATTGCGAAAGAACTCGCATAACTGATTGATAGTACTGCAAAGCTTAGTTCTTGTCTTTCGAGGATTACCATGTTCAAAGAAGTCTTCCTGAAGATCGATAAGTAAGAGGGCTGAATTTTGCAGATTCATTGTAGTTCCAGTTGTCAGGTGGATTGTTGCGGAATTGTAACATTGCTCGTCCAAAACCTCTCAACTCTTGCGAAGATCAAATAAATCTGTGAGGATTGGTGCATGGATGAACTTCACCCTTCATACAATAACAGGATTCTCTGGATGGATAAACGAGACCATCTCCTGCGCATGAGAATTGAGTACCCTCCCAGTCTGGCTGGGCAAGTCAAACCCGGACAGTTTCTGGCTCTGGGGTTGGCAAATTATGAAAGGATGCTGCCGAACTATCCCCTTCAGGAAATGAGTGAAGCCAAGCGAAAAAGACTTGTGAAACGACCCTACTCTATTTCTCATCCGATTTTGAATGAAGGTGGAGAACTTATCCTGGATGAGCCGGATTTCCTGGAGTTCTACATTTCATTGGTTCAACCACCTGTTAGTTCAGAGTCCAAAGTGCCTCAGTTTACTCCCAGACTCTTTTGTCTTGACTCCGGGTTTCCAATTCACGCAAATCCGAGAGTGGCAGGAGACTATCTGCTTGACATCCATGAAAAGACTCAAAGGATATTCTTCTTTTCAACAGGAACAGGTGAAGCTCCACACAACGCTATGATTCATAGTTTGCTGTTAGCTGGCTTCAAGGGAGACATATTTCATCTTGTATGCAATCCTACGATGGATCATTTCCTTTACTACGATATTTACAGATCTCTCGAATTTCTCTTCCCAAACTTTCACTACTTCCCTCTTAGCCGGGAAAGCCGGACCTTTCGGGGTGAGGTACAGAGGTTCCAGGGATTGATTTCTCAGGGCTTGTTAGAAAGTGAATTCGGGTTGAGTCTGGAATGTGAAAGTGATGAAGTTTTTCTTTGTGGGAATCCGTCTATGATTGGAACCCCCAAAAAGTGCAGGGAGTCTGGGCTATTGGTCTATCCAGAAAAAACAGGTCTGGTAGAATTGTTGATGAGACGGGGATTCTCGCATTCATCAGAGAAGTGCACTGGTAATATTCATTATGAGTCTTATTGGTAAAAATGATCTGATCGGAGGACAGGTTTGTCGTCTGGATTGAAGATCCTGGCTAGCAGGTCAGACTGAATCGTTCTGGTTTATGATTCTGGATTAAGATGGGTTTCTCACATTACATGATTTTATAGAATTTACCGAAAATGTTCTGGCCCATGTGGGCTGATATTTTGGAGATTTACGAGTCTGTAGGTACGACCTAGCAGCTAAGATTGATGATTCTGGTTTACAGGTTAAGCTGGGTTCTTATGTTGATTGCAGAGTTTAGGGTAATGTTGCTGATTTTAGCGGATGATTTCGCTTTTAGTATGTACTTGTAGTGAGATTCCCCCCGGTTGTCAGATTAGTTCGAATGGACTGAATAAATCAGTTTTTTAACACTTCTGAGGCCAATTTTTTCAACAGGCCGTAAATTCAAGTCTCTGCCAAGCCAGCTAATTGAAAGGCCGTTAAATGACTGTAAGTTCTCCCATTATTAAAAGGTTTTCGATGTCATATGAGGTGTGTCGTCATGGTTGTGAAGTAAGATCTCCAAACGTACAA
>Ga0255764_10004285_pt1 | contig 11193 bp, 8 predicted proteins | sample 071ome_30_FD_179964 | JGI IMG/M metagenome (GOLD analysis project Ga0255764, IMG submission 179964) | Coastal salt marsh microbial communities from the Groves Creek Marsh, Skidaway Island, Georgia - 071406AT metaG (version 2) | ecosystem: Environmental > Aquatic > Marine > Intertidal zone > Salt... | reverse complement strand
TTCAAAAGTCACCAGATCTTCCCACCAGGGCAGATCGACGGAGTGCATTTCCAAGGCGACAAAATTCTCGGTCGCTGCAGCACAGTGGACGTTGGCCATCGCGACGATGGGAGAGCCCGCCTGGTGCAAGACCATCGGTACCCCATACTCCTGAGCCAGATCACCGATGCGCTTGGTCTCGAGAATTCCACCAGAAGTAGCCAGATCTGGATGAACGTAGGAGACACAATCTTCGTCGAGCAGGGTCTTGAATTCCTGTCGTAAATAGATGTCTTCTCCTGTACAGACCGGTGTCTCAACTGCGTCCTTGATGGCTTTCATCTGCTTGGGGAACTGCCATGGTAGCATGTCTTCATACCAGGCGAAGGTGAAGCGATCCAGCGCACGACCAAGCCGAATGCAGCTGTCGAGTCCAATGTGACCAAAGTGGTCAATGGCAATTGGGATGGTGTTACCCAGCTGATCACGAATCACCCGAGCATATTCGGCCAGGTGTTCAATGCCTTTCTGAGTAATTTGCGTAGCCGTGAAAGGATGCATCAGGTTGGGATTAGCGGCAACGGTTGGATCCTGAATCAAAGTGCCTTCGATGCCACGCAGTAGGTTGATGCCCACATCCATCTTGAGGAATTGGTAGCCCTTGTCGATGCGAGTCTGCATGCGAGCTGCCATCTTTTTGGGATCCTGTTCTGAAGGAGTATCTGCATAGACCTTGACTCGGTCACGATACTTTCCACCAGCGAGCATGTAGGAGGGTACACCATAGGCCTTGCCAGCGAGGTCCATCAGCGCCATCTCCACACCACAGACCCCCCCTCCCTGTCGTCCATGAAAGCCAAACTGCTGGATTTTGCGAAAAACTCGCTCCACGTTACAGGGATTTTCTCCGAGCAAGCGGCTCTTCAGCATCAGCGCGTAACGGACACTGGCGCCGTCTCGTACCTCCCCGAGTCCCGTGATGCCTTGATTGGTGTAGATCCGCAGCAGCGGCCAACGCCAGTTGTCATGACCCACGATGGCAAAGCGGAGGTCGGTGATTTTCAGTTCAGAAGGCCGTGAATGGGTTTGGATGCTCATATGTTTCCGATGAACAAGAAAAAGAGAATGGAAGTTTAGCTGACCATGCCTCGTGCATTGACGGGAACGGTGGCTTCCACCTGATCCTGCCGAATCAGGTTGACTTGATCAAAGAGGTTGGAGACCAGACAGACGTGGTTCGGGATGATCCGAACCTTCTCTCCAATGGCAGGCTTGTTGGCACAGGCTGAAAGATCGATCGTGCCGTGTTCTTCATTGAGGGTCGTGATGATCGCGTCTGGATATTCGACCAGGTGACCCATTCCCGGGGCATCACAACGATCTGAACCGAGGGACTTGGAGCCAGTATCGACCACAGCCCGATTCTCGGTGGGGCGACTGACCACGGTTGCCAGAACTGTCAGTGCACAGTCGTCCAGCGTGCCGAAACCATAGCTGGCCATCATGCGATCACAGTAGATGTAAGTCCCCGGCCGGTGCTCGGTTACAGCTTTGACTTCCGCAGCTTGGTAGTAGTTGGGAGTTCCTCCGCTGGAAATGACCTCTGGAGCCAAATGATTGTCTGTCAACAGCTTGCGAGCATCTTCCAGCCATTGATCAACTTCAGCCACACGATTTCGTGGGGGATAGGTCATCAAGCCAAGGAAGTGTAGTCCGGGTTGTTCTGCAATGAAGCGAGCTAGCTTCAACGCTTCCTCTGGCGTCTGGACCCCGCATCGCCCTGCTCCTGTGTCACATTCAACCAGTACTCGCAGTCGGTGCTTGGGATTCTGAAACTTGTTGGCGTAGCCTTGGGCCACGGTTTCATTATCAGTGACCACGCTCACCCGGATGCTCTCGTGTAACTTGGCCAGTCGCTCCAGCTTGGCTTCTCCCACCAGATTGTAGGTGATCAGGATGTCCTGGATTCCCCCCGCTGCCATGCTCTCGGCTTCTCCCACTTTTTGACAAGTGATTCCACAGGCTCCGAATTCGACCTGCAAATTTGCGAAGCGATGGAGCTTATGGGTTTTGATGTGGGGTCGCAGCGTCAGACCGTGGGCGTCCGCATAACCTTGAACGCGCAGTAGATTGGCAGAGACTTTTTCCAGATCGATCAACACGGCAGGGGTGTCGACATCACTCCAGTTGGGCATTGGAAATCCTGGCTGAGAGTTGTTGGAACAGGTCGAAGGCAGGGAGCACTGGACATTGCTTGGTGTTCTCTTGATCTCCTGTAAGCAGTAACATTGAAAAAGTTACAGGAGGCATTGACCCTACATTCTGATGGATGACTTGGAATCCGGAAGCTAGAGAAAAGACTCTGGATTTGCAAGCTTGGCAAGCACAGCCCTTTCAAAATAAACAGCAACTTGGTCCTCAGCGGTCAGTCAAAGAAGCCTGCATCTTCTGGAGCCAGATATTGCGCTGCCGCTTCTGGAATCAGGTCAACGCCCATGCCTGGTCGCTCAATCACGTCAATCATGGAGTTTTTTACGATGGGATTGGGCAGGCCCTCTACGATATCGTACCACCAGGGATCATGTCCCGTGGGGTATTCAAAGGCGATGAAGTTGGCGGGCAAGGTGGCACAGACTTGAATCAGCGCTGCCAGCCCCAAGACACCGTTGCCCGTCCCATGAGGTGCCATCAGGATGCCGTGCAGATAGGCGTATTCGGCAATCCACTTCAACTCAGCGATTCCGCCCACATCTGCCGGATCGGGTCCGACGACATTGACTGCGTGTCTTTCGATCAGATCCTTGAAGTTCTGGCGTAGATAGATCTGTTCGCCTGTATGGATTGGGGTGGACGTGGAGTGGGTCAGGTCTCGATAGACATCAGCATTCACATAGGGAACGTAATCCCCTGTGAGCATATCCTCCAGCCACATCAGGTTGTAGGGTTCGACCGCTCGGGCAAAGCGTAGCGCATCTGCAGGCATCCATCCTGGACCACAGTCGAGGGCGAGGCCTACTTCGTCCCCCAGCACTTCTTTCATGGCAGCTACACAATCGACTAGTAGTGCGAGTCCGCGTTCCGTCAAGGTCCCCTGATCCATTTGCCCATGGAAGGGACTCTGCGCTGGCTGTCCATAGAAGAAACGATCGAGCTTCTTCATTGGCGAATGGAAGGCGATTCCCTGCTTGACGATATCAAAGCCCTCGGGAAGGGATTTCATCCACCGACAATTCTCTGCCATCGCCTCCGGAGTCCACTCTCCCATCGGTCGACGAATTGAACCATTGTAGGTGCGTACCTGATCCCGAACCTTACCACCGAGCAATTTATAGACAGGCACTCCTGCCGCTTTTCCCGCAATATCCCAGAGCGCATGCTCAATGATCGAGACTGGTGCACCATAGGGTTTGAATGAACCACGTTGCCGGATCTTGAGCATGCACCGCTCAACGTCAGTGGGATCTTCTCCAATCAGTGCTTCCCGAAACTGCAGGACCCATGGTTTGAGGTAGGGCTTGTATTGCTCGGCTTCTCCATAACCAGAAAGGCCCTCATCTGTGACAATCCGGACAACGGGATTTTTGCCAATCAGTGCGCACTTTAGATCCGTGATCTTCATTCCGCTCCTTTTCCCTGAATGCTTTTGGAAAGACGGCTAAAACAAGTTTTCTGGTGGCCTTCAACAAACAACAAAGACCTAAATATCGTCAGGATGGATCATCCCTTTTGTTAAGGATGAACCGAACGATTGAGACGCATTCGACCAGCAATGTGTACTCCAGATCCACTGACATGGTGTTTGATTATCTCTGCGGCTTTATCTTCATCATGGGCTCGCAGGGCAGCGATCAACTCACGATGTTCCTGAATTACATCTCGCTGGCGCTTCAGAGAAGTCCCATGATCCACGCTGATCACTCGTAGAATTTCCCGATGCTTCCACCAAAGATCAACAGCCAGCCGATTGTAATGCTGCGCATACATGATCCGATGAAAACGGGTGTCGAGTTCGTTGTGACGTACTGGATCCGAAAAATTCAAACGCTCGATCTCATCTGCAATATCTTCAAGTTCGTTGAGGTCTCGCTCTGTGCAGTTTCCTACAAACCAGCGGGTCAGATAGGGCTCCAGGAGGATCTCGACTTCGTAGAGATCTCGAACAAAGTCCTCGTTGATTTCCCGTACCTTCGCTCCCTGATTGGGAGTGATGACGACAAATCCTTCCCCTCGCAATTGCTGTAGGGCTTCACGCACTGGGTTTGTGCTGGTGTGATAGCGTTTGGCCAGGCTGGAGATTTTGAGTCGTTCATTCGCAGTGAGCTTGCCGCTCAAGATATCTCTGCGGATTGCCTCGTAGATACCGCTCGACGCAGTAGGAGTGCTCTCACCAGATTCTTGATCAGCTTCTCCTGACATGGTTGTGATTTTTCGCATGGAAAACATGTTTATCTCAAAGAATTAACGAAGGTCAACATTATTTCATTAATTTCATACATTTTGATTGACAAAAAATGTACGAAAATTTAAAAGTGCCACATTCGGCTGGCATCTAGGTCTGCCGGCCGAACTTATTACCGTTCCCACTCCAACAGTTTGCAAGGGTTGGAGTGGAGCCAATCCAGGCTGCAGAAACCCCATATTTCTGGGAGGATGAGACGATGAAATCAGCATTCAGCTTTGCTCGTACGATTGGTACCTTGGCTGCGCTCTTGACGACCGCAGCAATCGCTTTCTCGCCTATGGAGGCCAGTGCCCAAGATACTTCAATCGATTTGAACAAGTGGTCGCCAGACTATGTGCGCAGTATTGCCGGAACTGCAAAATTTGACACCGCCGGGGACTGTTCAAAGGTGGTACCGTTGGATTACAAGGGAAAACTCTCTGTTTGGTGGACCGGGCCGAACGACGCTTCTCCCGATATCGAGCGGACGATCAATGATCAGTTCTGGGCTGCTTGGAAAGCGGCTTATCCGAACATCGAGACCGATGCGCAGAATGTAAACTACAATGTTTTGCTCGATAAGTTCCGAACAGCACTACTCGGGAATGCCGCACCGATGGTAGTTCGTCTGCAAATTCTTGGAGGTGTTGAATTTGCCGCAAAAGGTTATCTGCACCAAATCAACCCTGAGGACGTGGGCTATGCGAAGGCGGACTTCTGGCCTGGAGCACTGAAGTCCGTGACATGGGAAGGCAAAACCTACGGAATTCCTACCAACAACGAGACAATGGCGCTCATCTGGAACGCCAAAATCTTCAAGGATGCCGGGCTGGATCCGGAGAATCCACCAGCAACCTGGGACGACTTGGTTGCCTATTCCAAACAGATCCACGACCGACTTGGAATTCCCGGCTATGGTCTAGTAGCCAGACAAAATGCAGGGAACACTCCCTTCCGCTTTATGCCTCAACTCTGGGCCTACGGAGGAGGAGCCCTTGATGAAGCGACCGACTCACCGAACTATAAGACTGTGATGCTCAATACACCAGCTGCCAAGCGAGCGCTGCAGGCATCATACAACATGTATGTTCGTGACAAATCGGTTCCTGTTTCTGCGCTCACCAACACCCAAAACGAAAACCAAGCACCGTTCATTGCGGGTAAACTGGCGATGGTGATCGCCCATCCATCTGAATACGCCAAGATGATGGACTTGTCTGCCAAGGCGACAGGTGCAGACAAGAAAATTGCTGAGGAAGTCGTGGCCAATATGCGTTACGGTCTAATTCCCAAGGGGCCAGCTCGGAGAGCCGTGGTCTTTGGAGGATCGAATATTCACATCGTCAAAGATGAATACGTTGACGGTGGACAAGACGAAATGGCTGCCAAGGCTCTGGTTTGCTTCTGGACCAGTCCAGAGTGGTCAACCAAACTGGCCTGGACGGGTTCCAATCCTGGCAACCTCAAGGGATTCCGTACCGAGTGGATGAAAGAGCGGTTGGACTCTATCCGGTTTCTTGATGTAACCACATCGATGTTACCTTCGGGAATTCCCTTCCCGGTCATTCCAGAGGCTCCGGAGATCATGAACATCATTGTGCCAGACATGCTGCAGAATGCTCTGACTGGAGCAATGACGGTTGATGCGGCTGCCGATGATGCGGCTGGCAAGGTAGAAGATCTGCTTGGTGGCTTCTGAGTCCCAAGAATGATCAACCTGTGACCGGCGTTTTCCGTCGGTCACTTTTCCCCATGAGAGATGCATCGTCGTGAGTGTAACTTCGGAGGGTCGAGTAGGGATGGGAAATTCTTCTCGAAAAGATGGGCTGTTGGCCCAGATCATTGCGCACCGAGTAGATTATCTCTACGTCCTCCCAGCACTGATCGTGATGCTGGTTGTGATTGCCTATCCGATCTACTACACCGTTGAACTGAGCTTTTATAAAACCCCTGCCAATCTGCAGATGAAGGATAAGATCTTCATCGGCCTCGATAATTACGTAACCGTCCTCACTAGTCGTTCCTTTCACAAGGTAACTGTCAATACCGTTATCTGGACGGTTGCTTCCACCATAGTTGCGTTTCTTCTTGGATTGGGGGCGGCTCTTTCGCTTAATCGGGAATTTCAAGGCAGAGGATTCCTGCGGGCGTTGCTGCTGATTCCGTATGTTGTTTCAGCCGTTTCAGCTTCCTTGATCTGGCAATGGATCTATCATTCGGACTTTGGGGTGATCGGGGCGTTGGCTGTGGAATTGGGACTGAGTGAGGAACCCATTAACTTCATCGATAACATCCACACGGCCCTGGCATCATTGATTGTAGTCAACATCTGGCGTGAATTCTCCTTTGCCATGATCATGTTGATGGCTGGCCTGCAGACAGTTCCCGATTCTCTTCTACGAGCAGCCCAGGTAGATGGAGCTAATGCCTGGAACCGTTTCTGGCACGTCACAGCCCCCCACCTGAAGGGCGTATCGATGGTGACGGTTCTGTTGCTGATGGTAGCGAACTTCAATTCCTTTATTATCCCTTGGATCATGACAGGAGGAGGACCAGCAGGTGCGTCGGATATCTGGATCACACAGATCTACGAATTGGCCTTTGGACGCCAGCGCTGGGGTACAGCTTCAGCGTATTCCGTGATCCTCTTCGTGGTCATGATGGCGCTGGGTTATTTCTATGTGAAGGCGCTGACTCGAGGTGATGACAGGAGGGCTGAATGAGCACTGCTCGGAAACCGATCGACTGGTGGCGTTGGGCTGGCCGCGGCTTTCTACTCTTCATTCTGACGTTTACAGTCATTCCAATGATTTGGATGCTGCTGACTTCCATCAAGACTCAGTTTGCCGCGATGCAGTATCCTCCTCAGTGGTGGCCTGCGGAACCAACCCTGGAGAACTACGTCAAGTTGCTGGATCCTACCAACAGTGTTGGCCAGGATTTTCTTCTATATTTCTGGAACAGTTTTTATGTGGCGCTGGCCACTACGTTCCTGGGGGTTGTGGTGGCAATTCCAGCGGCTTATGCGTTCTCGCGCTTTCGCTTTCCTGGACGTACCTTTCTGTTCTTTTCGGTACTGCTACGGAACATGTTCCCAGCGGTAGTCTTTTTGATGCCACTTTTCCTGCTGATGCGCTGGATGGGGCTCGTGGGCTCCCACGCTTCCCTAGTGCTGACCTACCTCACTTTTGGCCTGCCCCTCTCGATCTGGTTGCTCAAAGGTTTCTACGACAACATCCCCATTCAGCTTGAGCAAGCAGCAAGAATTGATGGTGCCACCAGATTCCAAGCTTTTTTGCTGATTGTGATGCCCCTCTCGACACCCGGAATCATTGCAACTGCGATCTTTTCATTTATTGGTGCCTGGAACGAATATGTCTATGCGCTGACTTTCATCAATCGGCAGGACCGAATGACCCTGCCCGTTGGGATTCAGCGTTTCTTTGCGGAATTTGCTACGGATTGGCCGGGATTGATGGCTGCGACTTTTCTGATGAGTGTGCCGGTCGTTGTCCTCTTTCTGGTTTTGCAGAAATATTTTGTCCGCGCGTTGACCGAAGGCGCGGTTAAGCACTGAAAAAGGATACTCAATGGCGCGGGTGGTTCTTGAAAACGTAGTCAAGTCGTACGGCTCTCTCAGAGCAGTCAATGATGTCTCTCTGATAGTAGAGGATGGCGAATTCGTAGCCCTTGTGGGGCCCTCTGGCTGTGGCAAAACAACCACCCTAAACTTGATTGCTGGATTGATCCCTATCACTTCTGGTGATATCTGGATTGGCGACCGATTGGTAAATGACCTGGACCCGAAGGATCGGGATGTGGCTATGGTCTTTCAGAACTACGCACTCTATCCAAACAAGACGGTCTTCCGCAATCTGGCGTTCCCCCTACAAATGCGCAAATTGCCGAAAAGTGAGATCCACACCAAGGTGCTGGAAGCAGCCCGTGTGCTGGACATTGAACACCTACTGGAACGGCGACCGCGTGAATTGTCCGGAGGCCAGCAACAACGAGTTGCCCTGGGGCGTGCGTTGGTGAGAGATCCCCGAGCTTTTCTGATGGATGAGCCGCTCTCGAATCTGGATGCCAAGCTGCGGGTCCAGATGCGTACGGAGCTCAAACGCTTTCATCAGGACTTGAGTGCCACCGTGATCTACGTGACCCATGATCAACTCGAGGCCGTGACGATGGCAGACAAGATGGCGGTCATGTCCGGTGGAGATCTCCAACAGTATGACAGCCCACAACGGATTTTTGCTGAACCTGTGAATATGTTTGTTGCTAGTTTTGTTGGCAGCCCTGCAATGAGCCTGATTCCACTAGAGTTGGTTTCAGAAGCAGGCCACTTCTCCCTGAAGAGTCCGGAAGGCTGGTCTTTGACTCTTTCAGATGAAAATTCTCGACGTGCCAACGCAGCCCGTTCGAATAAGCTGGTTCTCGGAGCCCGACATTCCACAATCCGCCTCTACACAGAAGCTCAACCCGACGCCATTCCTGGCCGTGTTTATACTGTTGAACCGACAGGAGACATCACTTTTGTCCAAGTTTATCTTGGTGATGCTGTGGTGATTGTTAGCTTGGATCCTACCATTGAGATTGAACCAGATACCCAAGTCTGGCTGGAGTTCGACCAGGAGCGACTTCATCTATTTGATGGAGAAACCGAGATGGCACTGTCTTCCAACTGAAAATCTTTCCATTGGTCTAATTGATAGTTCTGAGCGTTGCGGAATAGGTGCCTACTTCGCCCATAAATGCGCCTTGTAAAGCTTCTTTCCTGTCCTTGTTGTTCATTTCTGAATCTACAAAAATCCAATTTTCAAAGAGACTGTTGGGCTTGTATCATTGAGTCTTGATCAGAAAGTTCTGGGAGATTGATGAACCAAAAATCTTGCAAACGCAGCGGATAAAGAAAATGGTACGCAGATTCAAGAAGATGAGGAACAAAACCAAGGGTTGGATTCTTGTCAATTTTTGGGGAACCACATGAACACGCAGTCAGCTCGTCGCTCCTCCGCCTTCCTCACGGTGGATCTGGAGCAAGATGGCAAACAGTTTGGGCACATCAACATCCCACAGTCACCGAACAACGACGCCTGGGGAGTTCAGCAGGTACCGATTGCCGTGATTAAAAATGGTAGTGGCCCTACCCTGATCCTGACTGGAGGCAATCACGGAGACGAGTACGAAGGTCCTGTCACCATCTCGGAGCTGGCGAGAGAGCTGGATCCCGCCCGTATTTCAGGCAGATTGATCCTGATCCCAACCCTGAACAACTCTGCGACACAGGCAGGACAACGAGTTTCACCCCTGGATGGACTGAACCTGAATCGCACCTTTCCCGGCGATCCCTATGGATCCATCACCGAGCAGATCTCTTTCTATCTGAACGATCACCTCTTCCCTGTCGCAGATGCTTACGCAGACCTCCACTCCGGAGGAAGTTCTCTGCATCTGCTGCCCAGTGCGATTGTTGAACCGGCGCTGGAGAAAGAGCACATGGAGCGCAATATTGCGTTGGCCAAGGCCTTTGCTGCTCCTTACACAGTCGTGATCGATAATCTTGGAGATCCCAGGACTGCCGGTGCTGCCGCAGTCCGAGCTGGACTGACCACGGTCGGTACCGAGATGGCCGGTGGAGGAATTGTACGCCGCGATGCGCTCTCCATCTGCAAGCGTGGAGTGCAGAACCTGATGAGTCATCTGGGACTTGTTCCAGCGAATCATCAGGCATCGACGGTTGTGGAGGAGAAGATTTTGAAGCTGCCCGGTGCCAAGGGCTTTGTCTTTGCGCCGATGGAAGGTGTGTTTGAACCCTTTCATGAGCTGGGACAGAAAGTTTCTGCGGGTCAAGAAGCAGGGCTGGTACACAGCTTGGTCAATCCTTTTGAACCACCAAGGGTGATGCGCTACGAAACGGATGGGATTCTCTACGGGCTACGAATGATTGGAAAAGTGGTGAAGGGCAATTGCTGTGCGGTGATTGCCGTGGAATTTGAAGGTTAATTTCAAGCGAGAAAACGAATGACAGGCAAAGTAGATCTCCTCCTCAAAGGGGGACGAGTGATGGACCCCAGTGTGGGCTTGGATGCAAATAAGGATGTTGCTTTCACAGATGGCAAGATCTCCGCAATTCTGGACAGCAACAGTCCGGTTGAAGCCAAGGAGGTTCAGGATGTTTCGGGCTGCATCGTGTGTCCAGGATTGATCGATCTCCACACTCATGTCTACTGGGGTGGTACGGGTCTTGGGGTAAACGCCGAGGACATTGCGGGGCGCAGCGCTACGACCACCTTCATTGATGCGGGCAGTGCTGGGGCTGGCAACTTTGGTGGACTGAAGCACTTCATAGCTGACAACACCGATCTGCGGATTCTCGGATTCATCAACATCTCCTTTGCGGGCATCTGTGGCTTCAGCAAGAAGAAAGCGAACCTCTTCCCGGAGTGCGAAGACATCCGCTTACTAGATACCGACGAGTGCCTGGAGGCGATTGAGAAGTACCGGGATAGTATCGTTGGGATCAAGGTGCGGATTGGACGCTACGCAAGCGGCAGCGCAGGCATGACGCCACTCCAAATCGCTCGGGAGGTTGGCGAAGAGACGGGTCTGCCGTTGATGACCCACGTAGATTTTCCACCACCGGATCGGGATGATGTACTGAATTACCTGCGCCCTGGAGACGTGCTAACTCACTGTTTCCGACCCTTCCCCAATGCACCTCTCTATGGCAATGGCAGTATTCGGGAAGCCGTCACTCGTGCCCGAGAACG
>Ga0255764_10004257_pt1 | contig 11233 bp, 10 predicted proteins | sample 071ome_30_FD_179964 | JGI IMG/M metagenome (GOLD analysis project Ga0255764, IMG submission 179964) | Coastal salt marsh microbial communities from the Groves Creek Marsh, Skidaway Island, Georgia - 071406AT metaG (version 2) | ecosystem: Environmental > Aquatic > Marine > Intertidal zone >... | reverse complement strand
TCAAGAAGAAGGAGGACGACGGGGAGGACGATGAGCAGGTGGAGAGGAGGAGAGATAACCGTCGTCTCGTGCGGTCGGACCACAAACGGAGCCCCCCTCGGTTAGCAGGATGAACTAGAATACCTCGCGTGTGGTATTTCATATTTACACCGCACTCGCCACTGCATCATCACGCGCCTTCAAAGGCCCATCGCGTATCCCACACGGAGCAGGTGCCCTCGGCCCCGCCGACGGCCACGAGCATCGGGGCGTCCCGGCAGTACTCGGCGGAAAAGATGGAACCCACGCCCATCTTTCCGCTGGCCACCTCGGCGAACGTCTTGCCGGCGTCGCCCCGCTTCCAGATCTTGGCCTTGCCGTCGGTCGATCCCGTCACGATGACCCCGTCGAGGCACGGACAGAAGCTCACCGACGTGACGGCCTTCTTGTGCGCCTGGAACGCCTCGATCACGGCCTTGTTCCGGGTGTCGAAGATCGAGACCTTCCCGTCCTCCGTCGACACGGCAAACGTGTTGGGATCGTGCGGGTTCCATGCCAGCGCCTCGACGTCGCTGCCGACCTTCCACGACGAGGCCTTGGCGTCTGGAGCCCGCAGATCGCTGAGGAAGAGGCGCCGATCGAAGCCGCCCGACAGCAAGAGCGACGCCTCGACGGGCCGCCACTTCACGGCCTGGACCTTGTCGACGTGCAGTGTCAGGGTCAGGGTCGCCTGCTGGGTGGCCACGTCCCATATCTTGACCGTTCGATCCGCCGACCCGGATGCCAGCACGTTGCAGTACTCTTGGTTCCAAGCGAGTCCCAGCACGGCGTCGGCGTGGCTTCCCGGCAGGACGGGCACCTCGGGCACCTCGTCTGCACCCTTGCCCCCCTTGCCCTTCTTCTTGCCCTTCTTCTTCGTCAACGCGTCCAGCTGAATTTGCCGCGCAGCCTCGTAATCAGCCCCGCCGAGCGTCACCACGGGCTCGACGGCGTCCACGACGTCCAGGTTCCATATCTCGATGCCCGGCTCGAACGAGCCCACCGCCATAAAGTTGCCGCCCACCGACCCCGAGGCCGGATCGCACGGCCCCCACGCCAGGCACAGCGGGAAGGCCGGCAGCAGCAAGGAATGGTGCACGTAGATATTCCCGTCCGGATTCGTCTCGTCCCCCTCCTCGTAGACCCATATCTCGAGGTGGCTGATGTCTTCCTCGTTCCGCGCGGCCGCAATCAGCAGGTCAGTCTCCTTGTACGCGAGCTCGTCTTCCGACTCGGACTCGCCCCCTTTGCCTTTGTTCAGATACGGATCGTCATTCGGGTCGGCGTAGTACGCCATCCCCGGGTTGCCGCCGCCCAGTATCCGGTTCATGTCCTCGTCATCGCCGTCATCGTCATCATACGCGTCCATATTCAGCTCTGCCAGCGAGTCCGAGATCTGCTGCGCGCCCTTGCTCCCTTGCCCTTGCCCTCTCCCGACTTTCGAAGACTTGGCAGCGACCTTTGCGTCCTCCTTGAGCATGGCGGCAAACTTCCTCGCCCGCGCCACGTCGTCCATCTCCGAATCGGAATCGGAATCGGAATCTGGATTGGAGTCGGGATCGCTCGTCCCCATCATATCGGCGTCCTCAGAGCCAGAGTCTCCGGAATCGGCAGCGTGTCGCGACGCGTAGAGCTTCATGGCCTTGAGCGCCTCCTCGTCGTCATCGGCAATGTGCTCAAGCTTGAGCTTGGAGACCCCTCTCGGGATCCAGGACAGGGCCGAGATCATGGGGTGTTGGTCTGTGCTTTTTCTTTCTTTCTACCGAGTCTATCTAGGAGCATGCACCCAGCCAGTTCATGCAAAGCGCCTGAAAGAGAGCCCTGCGGCGTCCGGTGCGTGGTGATCGCGATCGTCACAGGATGGTCCCAAAAGAGTCTTCTGGTAGTACTACATGTATTATTTGAACTGGAGGAGGAGGGGAACCGCTTCTCTCCGGGGCCCACAAACTCGACCACAATCGAATCGAATCGAAGACTTCGTTCCTAAAGAAAGAACACGACGTTTCTGTCCGCACATTGGTCTTTTGAATCAGTTCCGAAACCATGGTCTTGTCCATTGCCCCGGCGAGGACCCTAGGAGCTCGCAATCGGGCGTCTCCAGTTCCAAGGGCCAACCGGATGTTGCCCTCCCGTGTCGCTGCTCGGCGACAGATTGTCTCACGGATCGCTGCGAGTGGTTCTTCTAACGACGAGGAGTTTGCACTGGTACGTCCAACCCTCCAGAGAAGAGGGAACGGCTCTGGTCGTCGTCGTCGTCGGTGCCTTGGCTCATTCGCGAAGCTTCACCCTTTCCTCCTCACACTTCGCCCTTCGCCCTTCCCGCAGGCCCCGTCCATGCCGTCTTCCCCCATCGGCGAGATGGCCGTCTACTACCTGTCCAAGGAGCCGCACCTGTTTGAGGAGACGGTCGACGGCGCCTTTCGCAGGCTGAAGGAGCAGCGGGAAGCCTCGGCCGAGGGCGCCGCGCCAGACGCGTCGTCCGTCGACTTGGTGCTGTCGAAGAGGATCAAAGAGGTGAAGGACGCCGAGGCGGCGCTGGCCATCGAGGACCTGATGTACGTGTGCATCCTGGAAAAGTTCCGGCAGCTCGGGGTGAGCATGCTGCCGCAGCTAGGGCCGATGCACGAGGACATGGACGCTCTCAAGGCGCTGACGGAGGGCGTTCATACCCGGGAGGCCATCGAAATGGTCAAGGAGCACATGCTGGGCGCGCTTGGACCGGCGAGCATGGCCTACGGGGACACTGTCATCAAGATGAGCAAGTTGCAGTCGGCGCAGGTGTACGCGGCGTCCATCATGTTCGGGTACTTCCTTGCCCGGGTGGACCAGCGGTTTCAGCTGGCCAAACAGCTGGGCATGCTGCCCGAGAGCCAGGAGGACGCCGTGGAGCGGCTCGAGCGGCTGTTTGCCGCGGCCGAGGACGACGAGGGTGGGGAGGGCGGCGGCAGCGCTGCGGCCAGCGCTGCGGCCGGCGCCTCTGGCAACGGCAGTGCCGAGAATAAAAATAAGAAGGGAGAGTTGCGGAAGTACGTCGAGAGCTTCGACCAGGAGACGATGATGAACACGGCGAGGTTGTTCAGCGTGGAGGGAGCCGCGCTGGTCGAGCGACAGACAGAAGCGCTGTTCGGCGACGCGACCGAGCTGCAGAAGGAGATGCAGGAAGCAGTCGGACAGGACGCGGCGAGCGTAGAGGAGCTGATGAAGCGCGTGCAGGAGGCGGTGGAGAGCGACCGGGTCAGCAACTTGGTCGTGTCGGTCGCCACCCAGCGTCGGGCAGTCCTGGAGGCCGTGGCGTACGGAACGTTCTTGAGGTCCGTCGAGCAGCGGGTCGACAACGAGTACGGGCTGCTGACGCTCGCGAGCGGGGCGGCGCCAAGCGACCCGGACGGCAGTGAATGAATTTAACATTAGAACTCTATACGTACATAGTATCAAGCGGGCATCATCATAAGGGTCTTCGTTTCGTTCTTGCGACATCCTCGTGGCGGCCGCCTTCTACTGTCGTCGATTAGCGGGTTCGTCTTCTTCGTTTGTTCTTCGTTTGTTGTGGGCCGACTAAGGCAGTGGATACCTAGGGCTCTGCATCCCCGCATTCCGACTGCTTGCGATCGGGGACTTCGACGTCTTCGATATCATCAGAGTCGCCGGAGGACACTTCGTCCTCGGGGTGATCGGCGCCGTCGTTTCCGGCCCCTTTCTTCGGCTTACCGTCTTTCCACTCCATCTTGCGCTTGCGGGTCATTGTTTGCCGCTCGTTCTGGGCCAAAAGCTCCTGAAGTCTGAGCACCTCGGCCTGGTTGACCCTGGCCCGACGTTCTGCCGACTCTGCGCGGGCCTCCAGCGTGCGCAGTGTCTTGGTGGCGTCCATAGCCCAGCGACGAAACGCCACAAAGGTCCCCTTCATCACGTCTTGTTCTTGCTGCAGCTTGGCGAGCAGCGCGGCGGTGGGCGACCGGTGCGTTTCGAGGGACGCGTCTCCCTTCTGCGGAAGGGCCTGGTGCACGTCCGCGTCCGCGGCGTTGTTGTTGTCGTTACTGTTATCGTCTGGGTCCGGGACTTGGCGCCGACTGATTGTTCCGTCCTCGCGTAGTGAGACCTGGCACGTGTCCAGCGCCGGGAACCCGCGCAGCCAGCTCAATGCGTCTGGCTCGTCCATCTGGTGCATGAAGCCAGTTGTGGGTGAGAGGTTTGTTCGAATAAGGGTTCGCGTCAAGAGGCCCGTTCGATCGCCGTGTCAGCCCCAGAGAAAGTCTGCTATGCGCTTGGTGCCGGACGCGACGAGGGACGGGGCTGCTGCTGCCTGGCGGTGCGAACTTCTGGGATTCTGGGGTGTCTTACGTATGAATCGGCCAGGTTCAGCGTTTCTGGGAAGACAGAACACTCTATGCGGTGTCCGTGTGTGTATCTGGATGGACACGATATATATACGAGTAAAGATAGGTCTGTTTCGAATCGTCCCGGGGTTACTGTCGAGACCCTCCAACAACATTTTGGTTGGAGGATTCAGATCCTTCGAGGAATCAGGCGTGCGATGGCCTCGCTCGCGTGGCCCTGCAGACTCAAAAACTTTGTCACATTGGACGTAGAACGAAATGCACAGGGGTGGCCTCAAAGGCAGATTCAAAAGTGTACACTCATTGTATCATGGGGTTGGGTTGCCGTTGCTGTGTCAGCGTGCCGACGCCGACGCCGACGCACGAGGCAGGAACCAGGCGGGAACACCCCCGCCTACCGTGTCTTCTCGGCTGCATGCGACCGTTCGAGTTCCTCTTTGAGCTCTCTAATGTGTTCCTCCTGCGCCTGCATGCTCAACTGCAGCCGCCGCTGTTCTTCGAGCTGATCCTGCAACTTTCGCTGCATCTGCATCTGAACCAAGAGGGCCTGTTCGATCCGTTTATGGTGATCAGTCGCTTCAGTCGCTTCGCTCGCAGGTCCTGAGGCTGGAGTGGTCTTTGGTCTCTTCTGCCTTCTGGCCCGGCCCGTCTCTGATTGGTCCGGCCTGGAGGGTCCCGACGGCGCCGGTCGCGTCACGCCGCCCCCGCCAGTGCCGCCAGTGCCGCCAGTGCCGCCAGTGCCTCCACCGGCGGCCGCAGCCTCTTCCCGCGCCTGACTGCAGTTCAGCCGATACTTCTGCAGATGGCTCTTGATGTGGAACGTCGTCAGCTCTTCGATCTTCATGTATCCCAGGATTCCCTTTGGCGTCGCCTTCTCCGGTCCTTTGAGGTGATTCACGGCCTCCACAAAAAGCGAGTGCAGCTCGGGTGTCCAACGCAGACGCCGCTTGTTATTCTTTGCGCCCTTTCCCTTCTTGCCTTTCTTCGAGTTCGAGGTTTCAATGGCGATACTGGTGCCGGCATCAAAGCTCCCACCTGTGACCGTGCCTGTGAAATCCTCGGTGTCGTTGGCTGTCGCGTCGTTCCCGCCGCCGTTGCCGTCGCCGCCGCCCGCGTAGCCGAGGTCGTCGATATGATCGATATGATCGAAGTGATCGATATGATCGATATGATCGATATGATCGAAGACGACGTCGCCGATGAGCGCCTCGTCGAGTTCTTGCATGTCGGTTTTCGCGGGACGCGTCTCGGCATGGCTGTCGTGCGCCGGCGGATCAGACTCCGGGAGCAAGTCGATGGGGAGAAAGCTGTCACCAATGTCCAAGACGGGCCAATACTCCAGATCGAGTACGTGATTCTCGTGATCTATTGCCAGCCGGCCCTTGTCCGCAGGGTTCGCCGCAGCAGGGTTCGCCGCAGCAGGGTTCGCCGCAGCAGGGTTCGCCGCAGCAGGGTTCGCCGCAGCAGGGTTCGCCGCAGCAGCAGGGTTCCCGTTCCCCGCGGGGTTCCCGTTCCCCGCGGGGTTCTCTGGCTTTGGCGTCGAGGCGTCCATTCGAGTCGAGACAGAGACGCTCGCTCACGATTTCGACGCGGCCGCCATGCGCTGCCGTTTCTTGGCCAATGCGAATGGTAAACACGGCAGTCTGCTGTCTGCTGCGCCGCAGAAGGAAAGCGGAAACGGAAAATTCGCTCTGCGTTGCCCAGTTTTATTCGACTCAAGCGTCGAAGCCCAGGCGCGCCGCTGCTCGCTCCAGATTGGACGTCGCGTGATCGCGTGGGATATACACACAGGCGTACCCTAGCCACTGGAAGCCTTGGGGTCGAACGGCGAACCGAGAGAGGGAGCGCGAGCGAGAAATGCATTCGCTTCTTGCCTCGGCGTCTCTCTGCGACGCTGTCGGCGAGCAGCACTACGTCCTACAGCTCGAGCATCTGCCACACGCTGACACGATCCTCGCGGCTCTGTCGACGGGCGGCTTCAAGTTCGTGCAGGTGGCGCCCGCCGGGCTCGTCCAGGGCCAGACGTTCCAGTTTGTCGAGCGGGTGACTGACGTGCACGCGCGCCAGTCGCTGGGCGATCCAAACCTGTTCCAGACGTCTTCACTGGACGGTTTTGTACGGACGTGGGACACGCGGGCGGGGGCGACTCCGGTGGAATCGTATTCGTCGCAGCACGGCGGGCCCGTAGGTGTTTGAATGAACGAAAAAGATTGGATGATTCCATTGGATACCATTGGATCACACTCGCCGCCCGCCAATCTCGCATTCTCGCATTCTCGCATTGTCGCATTCTCTGACTACCTCTTGCGCTCACTCGCTCGCCAGGTGCACTCGTGCGACAGCGACGCGTTGCGCGTCCTCGGTGGGGTGGGCGACGAGCTGTATCTGTGGGATCGGCGGACGAGAAAGACGATCAAGCACTTTCCCGACACGCATTTTATGGACGTGGTCCAGGTGCGCTGGTGCGGGCCGAATTCGTTCGTGAGCGCGTCCGAGGACGGTAACGTGGCCGTCTTTGACCTGTCCGAGGTGATCTGCGAGGAGGATAGCTTTGTGGGCGCCGTGTCGATCAACTCAATGCGGAGGATGGACCTCTTTGGTCGCGAGAACGAGCGGCTGTGGTGCTGCAGCAACACAGAGACGCTGCACTGGTGGGACTGGCGGGCGGCCTGCGACGAGGCCTCGACATCGGGCGTCGATACGGCCGAGGCTCTGGACGCGCGGGAACAGATGGGCAACGCGCACTACCTCATCCGGTGTTCCCAGGCGTCGGACGGCTCGATGCTCTGTTTCGCCGGGACGGCAGAGGGCCAGGTGATGGCCTTTGGGTGCCACGACCAAGGCGGCGCGATTCGCTTTGGGACCTCTCCGACAAGCGCGCTCGTCGGCGGGCATCAGGGCGTCGTGCGGGACGTGGAGGTGCTCGGTGACGGCAGCGTGGTGGTAAGCTGTGGCGAAGACGGCAAAATCAATTTGTGGCGGGCCGGCGACGAGGGCGGGGGTGGTAGTGGCGGGGATGCGGGTCGGAAGACGCGGTATTCGCCCTATTAGTGTGATGACGTGTATCGTGTATCGTGTAAAGTGTATCGATGCGGGGTTGGCGGTCCGCGGAGCGGCGAGGCCGAGGACTCTCTCTCCATGTCTCCCACGCGTTCTTCGTCCCACGTGGGACGAACACGACGATCGACCCCCTTCGTTCGACCGGTGAGCAAAGCAGCCCGGGTCGCTCACACAAGCCATTGTGTTTCTTCACCGGTCGCCCAAGTACATCTTGAAAGGAACCATGTCTCTGTAGCTTCAGGTTGTGCCCGCGAGCGCGCTAGGTAGCAGTCGGCGAACAGTTGTTGGTTCAGCCACGTGGGAAGATGGACGCCCGGCGCGAATCTCCGTTCGCCAAATTCACGGCACACGCGCACACGCTTTCCGACACCAAATTATACAATGGGTCGTTCAACAGCGTCCTATTGAACGCGAGCTCGTCCCTGAGCGATTTTTCTCAGGGTTCAATTTCGGTCAACCCTCAACTTGGGACCTCGCACCAACGCGCCCGCCCCCCACCCCTCTCCCATCACCACCGCCACCAGTCGAGGTCGCAGTGCCGGAAGTGCGTCGAGTGCACGGGATTGACCGACTACAGGGCCGTCGACCAGGCGAAGCTCCTCTGGCCGGGGAATTGCTCCAGCGCGCTGACCTACTTCACAATGTCGCGGCGACGCCTCGAGCACCAGATCGCCTCGGTGCCCCGCACGTCGCGTATATGGGTCCAGGGTCCGCAGCAGCTCACGCAGCTCTCTCGGGGGTCCGGGCCCGTGTGCGCCCGGCTGGCCGTGCGGCGGGGCGTTGACGCGCTCGACGACCTGTTGATTCCCATCACCAAGACGAACGTGGCGTACAAGGCGTCCAACGTGACGCTGATCGGCATGAAGACGTTGTCGGTGTCGAGGGTGTCGAGCCCGGTGCACGCGGGGAGGAAAGACTCGAAGCGGCGGTGCATGTCGTGGCGGCGGGAGGAGGAGCAGGAGGAGATTGGCGACAGTAGCAGTTTCAAGGTGGCGGGTAGCAGCCAGGCCCTACAACCGTCGCCGTTTACATCGATGCAGTCCATGACGCCGTCGTTGCCGTCGGCACAGTCGGAACCCACGGGCGGCAATCTGGTCGTCCTGGACTCGCGCCTGGCGGCCGCGTCCGACGTGAAACTCAATAAACAAGACTCGGCCATCCCGATGCTTCTGTCCAGGGAGTCGAGCGGGATGACGTCGATGTCTCTAGATGATCCGACGATGCAGGAGTACATGCAGCATCAGTACGCGATCAAGAAGGAGCAGGCGTTTGCGTGCCACGCCATCGACATTGCTGACGTCGCCAAGGTCGAGGCCAAGTCGTCGTCGTCGACTTCGAAGAAGTTTTTCGGATTCGGGTTTTTGTCCGGCTGGTCGAAAATGCCGCAGGTTGATCGGCGTTGACGGCGGGGTTGACTGACTGACCGATACCCTATCCTGTAATCACCGCATGATATCACGATATGACATGACACTAGGACACTAGGACACTAGGACACTAGGACACTAGGACACTAGGACACTAGGACACTAGGACACTAGGAACGACGAAGGAAATCCAGTGTGGCTTTTTCATCCGTTGTTGTTTTCGACACGCTCCCCGCCATTTCTCTCTCAGTTCGTGTGGTGACTGACGAGGGGCGCGCGTTCGCTGTCGTCGTATCGACTCGACTTTGCGACTCGAGGGACCACCTTGAGAGAGACGGTCATCAAAAATGGCGTCAACAGCAGCGAGAGCGCCGTGATGCCGATCAAGAGCAGCGAGACCTCGTGCGGGATCATTCCGTACCTGCTGGCTATGGACAGGAGCACGAAGCCAAACTCCCCCACTTGGGCGAGGTTAATGCCGACCCGGACGGCCGTGTGCGATGGGAACCCAAACAGCAGCACGACCGACGCGATGAGGAACGACTTGCCGGCGATGATGAGGGCCACGCCAGACGCCAGCACCATGAAGTGCTCGATCAGGAAGGCCGGCGGGATAGTCAGGCCGGTCGAGCAGACGAACAGCGCCAGAAAAAGGTTGGAAGTGGGCTCGACGGCGTGGAGGATGGCCTGTTGGTCCTCGGTGGCCGAAAGCGCGGCGCCGGCCATAAACGCGCCCAGCTCGGCAGAGATGCCGAGCTTGGTCGTGCACAGCGCCAGCATCAGGGCAAATCCTAGGATGGAGAGCTGGAAGGTCTCTGCCGACGACCGCTTGATGTACTGCACGAACGCCGGAGCGGCCATCAGCGCAAACAGGACGGTCAGAATGACGGCGATCGAGAGCGTGCCAAACACCTTGCCGATGATCCGGAAAATTTCCCCCGCCGTGAAGGCGCCGCTGCCTGCCGAGCTGGCGCTCGCCAACACGGGCATGAACGCGAATATGAGCCCGACGACGCAGTCCTGCAGGACCAGGGTCCCGATGGTGATCTGCGCGTGCGGCTGGTGCGACACCTGCGCGGAGCGTGGGGATGGGGTGGGTGGGGTGGGGGTGAGAATCAGAAGGAGAGAATGGAGCTGAGGATCGGGGCCGCGAGACGGCCATACGTGGCCACGTACCCTCGCCTCCTGGATGCACTTGACGACGATGGAGGTCGAGCTCATGGCCAGCAGGGCGCCCACAAACGCGCCGTGGTACGAGCCGGCCCCGATCAGGAAGGCGACGACGGCGCCCATGGCCGACATGAGGGCCACCTGGATGATACCGCCGAACAGCGCGACGTTCCTGACGGCCTTCAGCTTGGTCAGATTGAGCTCCAGGCCCAGCGTGAAGAGCAGGAACTGGACGCCCAGCTGCGACACGCTCTGCAGCTGGACAATCTCCTTGGCCAGCCCAAACCCGCCCTGCCCGAGCAGCGAGCCGGCGATGAAGTAGCCTGGCAAGGGAACCGAGGAATTTGTGAGTGAGAGAGAGATTGGAGTGAGTGAGTGAGTGAGTGAGTGAGTGAGTGAGTGAGTGAGTGAGTGAGTGAATGGATATGGACAGGTCGCAGTTCACGCACCGTTGATGGTCGGCTGCCCTAGCGCGGACATCAGCTGGCCGGCCAGGGCCGACGTGATGATCAGCAGGCTCATGTCCCGGATCAGCTGCGGATCCAGCGTGAGCCCGAGCGATCCCTCGATGTTCGGCTTGGAGAGGACGTATTCGTTGTCGTGGCTGTCGATGATCCGGTCTGCAGGCAGAACGGGCGAGCGGTGGGTGAGGGGTGAGGGTGAGGGGTGAGGCAGGCGAGCGAGGCGAATGGTGGCACGTCTTTGTCGACCACTCGGCTCGGAATCGAGCCATCGGGCTCCCAGCCCCAAGGAAGAAAAGAAGAAAACAAGAAAGGAACGAACCGACTTCAGACTCGACCGCCTCGTTCCGGTGGGTCGTCTCGGGGATGCCGTCCCCGTCCTCGTCCGTATCGGGCTCTTCGGTCTTGGACGTTTGCGTGATGCGGACGACCGTTTCCTGCTTGCTCTCGTCCGCCAGGATGGTCTCGTTGTATTGTTTGCCGTCCACCTCCTTGTCTTTGAACTCCTCCTTCAAGCGGTCGTCCAGCATCTTGGCGATCGTGCTCGACTCGCCTTCCGCGGGGCTTTCCGCCAGATCTTGGCCGTCGCTGCCGTCATCCCATCCGCTTCTATCTATTGTGTCCCGTGTGTCCCACGAGGCCGCCTCGTTGCCCTCTAAAAGGCTCGATTGCCGCTCAACGGCCTGCCGTGCTCTCTCGGGGAGGTCCCAGGCTTCCTGCGCCCTTGTTCGTCCCGTCAGACGAACGAGGAACAGCAAAAGAAGAGCGACAACGAGTCCGCCCTTTGAGTGCGACGAAGAGATCGCGAGCTCTCGGTGTGTGC
>Ga0255764_10004252_pt1 | contig 11244 bp, 9 predicted proteins | sample 071ome_30_FD_179964 | JGI IMG/M metagenome (GOLD analysis project Ga0255764, IMG submission 179964) | Coastal salt marsh microbial communities from the Groves Creek Marsh, Skidaway Island, Georgia - 071406AT metaG (version 2) | ecosystem: Environmental > Aquatic > Marine > Intertidal zone > Salt... | reverse complement strand
TCCGTCGTCGCTCGTCAGTCGGGTACAAAAATTAAACACTCAATCCTCCGATCGTTTCCTCGCGCCCCATCCCCCGTCTTCGTCCACGTCTCCGCGCGATCGACGCCTCACGCGCGCGATCCATCGACCATTACACACCCCCGATCCTCGCGCGCGCGTCGCGCACCGCCTCCCGAACGCGTCCACGCGCGTCCGACGTCGATAATCCAGCCAGCGCCATTCATCTTCATCTTTCATCCGTCCGATCGCGCGCGCGCATCCTCCCGCGTCTCCCGTCTCCGCGCTCCGCGCTCTCGTCGTCGCTTACCTGTGCGTTCGCGAACGCGCCTCGCAGGGCGCTCTGCGACATCATCATCTCCCTCGCGGCGTGCGCCATCGTCTCCCGACGCGATCGTCGCAATCCATCCGTACGATCGAGCGCGCGCGCGAGGGTCGTCCGCGCGTCCGAGCGATCGATCGCGCGTTCGGGACACGACGACGAGTCGTGACTCTTAAAACACGCCTCTCACGTCGCGTGGTGTCCACACGCCGCGTGTTTTTTTTATCGTCTCCATGTGGGAATCGAACTCGTAGTGAAGGGTACAGAGACGCCATGTATTTGCGCGTCGATCGGATTCACACACGGCGCGACGTGGACGCGTGCACGCCGCGCGGTGTGGACGCGAGTGGAATATCAACCGTCGCGCGAACGAGGGGGGGTCCACGCGATGGAGTCGCGGACGGCGAGACGCGAGACTGAATGGACGAATGGGATGGATGGGATGGGCGACGCTCGATGGGACCGACGCGCGACGCGATGTCGCGATGTCGCGATGTCGCGCGCGCGCGGTGTGTGATTTTCCCACGCCCTCGTCTCGCGACCTCGCGCGTCGTCGACGTCGCGTCTCGCATCGACGCGCGACGACACCCACCCACCGACGCGCGCGCGATGTCGCGCACACGACGGTGGGGTGATGGGGGTGAGGGGGGGGGGTGTCTATGAGTCACGACCGGTCGAACATTCTCACGCATTCGAGCGATTCGCGCGTTCGACGCCGACGACGAATTCGCCGCGCGCGTCGCGATCGACCCCCGGTGCGCGCGCGTCGACGCGACGTTTTCGCCGCGACGTTTCACTCCGTCGTCTCACGCCTCGCGCGGTGACGACGCGTCGTCATCGCTCTCTCTCGCGCACGCGCTCTCTCGTCCTCGCGCGCGCGGGTCCCCAACCACCAATCATCATCACCCCGATGTCCGCCCACTCACGCTCGACGGGCGCTAAACCCGCGAGCGTGCTCGACGTCGTCGCGCGCGTGAATTGGGCGATCCCTCGTCGTCTATGCGTCCGTCTCGCGCGTAGCGAGCACGCGACCGGGGTCGCGATCGACGCGCGCGAGGGAGAACAAAACGACGCGCGCGCCATCGTCCGTCGTCCGTCGCCCGACGACGACGACGACGACGGCGGGACCGCGCGAACGTCCGTCGAGCGCGACTGACTCACCCGTCGACCCTTCCTTGCTCTCGTCGTCGTCGTCGGTCGTTCGCGTGCTCGTGGAGATTTCTCGTTTCTCGGTGTGTGACTCAAGAAAGAGTCCGTCCCCGTGGGCGACCGACCCCCGGTGCGCGCGTGGATGCGCGGCACACGTTCGCGCGCGCGACGGACGCGAAGTGCGCGTCGACGTCTGGACGAACGCGCGAGTGGAGGGATAGTTTTTCGTTCGAGTCGGCTCGTGCGTGATCGGGTCGCGACATCGCCCGCGCGAGGTCGAGGGAGTGGCTCGACGCGCGCATCCGCGGGCGCATCCGCGCGCGGTCGCCCTCGGTAGAATTCCCACGCGCGTCGGTGCGAGCGCGCGCGAGGGAGGGAGTGGCGATCGGTGCGAGCGCGCGAGATGGCGGAACAATTTCGGGAGGGCACGATCAAGCGCGCGTGCTACGACGCTTTGCTCGAGGCCGGCGCGCGCGGGTTGACGGTGCGTCGTCGGACAGCGCTCGCGAACGATCGACGACGCGCGCCGAGCGGTGGTTTTGCGATTTATGTGGAACGCGGACCGTCGTCCTTGGCGGAACGAGGCCACAGTATGGAGATTGACGCGTTCGAGTCGCGCGCGCAGGTGAAGGAGATCGCTCGAGCGGTGCGAGAGCGATCGGTTGGCGTCAAGTTGGGAGGCGCGACGCCGCAGAATACCATCGTCGGGCAGTTATCGAAAGGTGCGCGCGAGAGGGCGAGTGAGAGGCGACGCGCGCGCGGATGGGGGCGCGCGCGGAGGCGACGCGACGACGACGCGACGGCGAAGACGCGGAGAACACGACGACGCGGAGACTGACGACGAGACGCGCGACGTAGATCCGGCGTTTATTTTGATTAAACGCGCGACGTACAGCGTGGTACCCGAAATGCCGGAAGAGGTGGAGGCGCAGACGCGCGCGACGCGCGGCGTCAAGCGCGAGAGAGAACCGGCGTCGGGCGTCACGGAAGTTGCGGCTGAAGCGGCGGCGAACGTGAAACCGGCGTTGACGACGATGACTTACGAGAGTGAGAGCGATAAGAGTTCTCACTCTGAGCTCGTGCACGTCAACTTGGCCTACGAGCCCGGGTGCATGGTAGAAGTAGCGCGACCTCACGAGTCGCACGGGGCGACGTGGGCGAGCGCCAAGGTTATTGAGAACGACGGCACCACCGTCACGCTCGGCGTCGAGTCCGAGGGTGGTGACGAAGCGAAAGTCGACGTCATTCGACTTCCGGCGACTCTGTTGTCGAGCGCGATCCGTCCGAGACCGCCGACTGAAACTCTGGCGGTGGACCAGTCGCTTCGTCTGAACGAGGAAGTGGATGTACATTACAACAACAGGTGGTGCGAAGGCTACATCTCTCAGATCACGGATGCGAGAGGGAAGATTGTGGTGTGTTTCCCGGGAGTTGGTGTGAAGAAGGACACGGCGTTGATCATCTTCCAAGATTCTACCGGCCAGTCGTGGATGCGCGAGACGTGGAACAAGACGCGCCCGAAACGGGTGTCAATCAGGAGAGGTTGGACGCTGTCTCTCAACGGTCAGTGGTCGCCGAGAGGCGTGCCGCAGGAAAATGGTACCACCGGTCCGGATTCCGCCTACAAGCAACTCGCGGCGGCGAGTGTGAGCGAAGCTGGTGATAGCACGCAGCGTTTCACCGGCGGCAAGAACGTCGCGAGCGTCGCGAGCGAACGTCCCTCCAGAAACGTCTCAACCGCAATCACGGGCGCCGCAGTCGCGTCTTTCGTTGGAGACTCCACAAAAGGCGTGGTTACTTCGGACGAAACAGACTGTCCATTCAAGTCCATTTCTGAAGCGTGCTTCCACCTGTTGCTCACCGCCGGCCCGGCGGGTTTGCAAGTGAGCGCGATGGTTCGCGCAATCAAGGAGCGATCACTCGTGAAACTCGCTGGAAAGACGCCAGCGAACACCGTGTATAGTCGACTGAGTCAAGATTCGAGATTTGTTAATGTTTCGCGCGGCGCGTACGCTCTGGTGAGCGTCGTGGAGGCGGCGGCCGAGGCACAAAACAACGCCGGGCAACACAAGTCACAAGCCGATGAGTCCCCAAAGCGACCGGCGCCGCGCATATCCGAAGACCGAATGCGCGCCGCGATGAAGCCGATGAGCACGGAACATTCGGGAATCAATCGGGATGGTTTCGCGAGCGCGACGCCGTCCATCGCCGGGGACTACTCGATTTCAAAGAGCTGCATGTCCGAGCTCTCGAACGCCAGCGAACTTCTCCTCGGTCTTCGCCGGGGCAGGGGTAATTATTAGTCACTATCGATGCACTCCTGATGAGACATTCAGCAGCTCTCGCAGGTTCACATGTATAAAAATAAAAGCGCCGAGCGCGCCTCGTCGATCATAATTTTGTCTAGAAAGCACCGGTATAAAGTATAAATATACACGTACACCGTATCGTTACATTCGTCCCCTATCGCTCGCCGCGAGCGACGTCTAAAACCAACGAGGTATCGAATGCATGGGCGGCACCGCGTGCGTTCGTCCCAGAGTCGCGCTCACGCCGATCCAAAAAAGAACAAACAACGCGTACGAGGACGCGAACGAGTCGATGAAAAACTCCAACCACTCCCCGACCTCGTCCAGATCCATCAACAACCACGACGTTTCGAAAAAGTACGCCCCCACGTTGATGAAGAACGCCCCCCACACGCTCCACCCGAATCCATAGAACCCAACCATGCCGTAGATGCATCCAAAGTACCACGCCAGAAAGTACTTTGTCAACGCATTCACTCGCCGCACCTCCTCCCTCGTCCACGCCTCGTCGCCACCGCGCGCGCGAACCTTCTCCAACAACGCCTTATCGTCGACGAGTCGCGCCTTGGCGAGCGCCACCGTGCGCGCGACCGCGTTCGTTCGCGCCATGGTCGACGATGCGTGCGTCGTCGCGGAGTGACGGCGTCACGTTTCGAGTCGAATCACACGCATCTCACGATTTCATTCTCTCATTCCACTCGAGTCCCCCGCGCGCTGACGTCGATCGCCCCTCGCGCGACCCGCACTCGCTCGCGCGCGCCCGACGTGCGCCCCGACGCGAACGACAGGTCGAGCGGTCGAACGAGACGTCCGCCTCTCGATGAGCTTTGCCGCGCGCGCGTCCGCGCCGACGGTGGTGTCTTCCGCGCGCGTCGCGCGCGCGCGCGCGCCTCGGGCGCATCGCGCGCGCGCGCGTGCCGACCGCGCGGCGACGCTCAGAGCGCGCGGCGCGGTCGAGATCGCGCAGACGGCGCTGGAGATGGACTCGGAGACCATCACCGCCGGTCTCGCCGCGGTGGCGGGACTCGGCGCGGGACTCGGGATTCCAATCTTCTTCGTCTGGCAAGAGAAGAGAGATAAGGAGCGTCTGGAGGAGATTCGCGAGCTGAACAGAGCGACGCTCAAAGCGACCGGGGAACAGATGTCGGCGGAGGAGATTGAAGAGTTGCGACCCGCGAGATACCTCGATCGACGCGAGTTCAAGGATGACGATTAATCCTCTCGATGATTGTCGAGAGACGCGAACGCGACGAGAAGACCCGACGCCGACGGCGGGGGCGCGTCCTCGGATCGCGTAGAACGTTTAGAGTTATTGTGAATTGACGTGACGACACTGGGACATGATTCCATCTACTAATTATATTAAACCTCGCTACGCGAACCGATCGTGAACGCGCGTTGGGATTCACGACGCGACGTGAAGATGTTGCTCGGCGGGCGGAAACTTTGGGTAAATTCTCTTGTAGAGAGTGGCGCATATCGTGTCGTGTTGATGGATGACGTTGTTGAAGATACACTTCATGCGTCCGTGCGTGCCGACAGGCTCGACGATTTTGCCTCGTAAACCGTACTTGGTCCAGAGTTCCAAAGGCCTGAACCAGCGAATGTCGTTCGGGTTGTGGAACATGTATCTCGCCACGCACTTGTGCTTGTGCGTGCGAAACGGAATGCCGCTGAGAATGACTCTCTTGAGAATGATTCTGTCCGGATTCGCGTCTCGCACGTTGCCGCTCAGACACAACTCGGTGCTGATGCCGTTGTGATCGAAGGACTCTTTAAATCCAATCACGGGCGCCGGACCGTATGTGATGGGACCGTACACGCTCGCAATCGTCGGCGAGCGCGCGCGCAAAAAGCGCTCGAGCTTGTGCTTTTCGCCCAAGTTGTCGGTGTTGTACAGAGGCCCCGCGCGCTCGCGTCGGAAACCGACGTGGAACCAGAGCGGATCCTTCGACTTCAACGGCGCCTCGTAGTGCGACGACTTGGTGACGCAATAGTTCATCAGCGAAAGGCACGACTCGTACTGCAGTAATCCGCTGAGAACCACCGGTCCCGCGCCTCCGACCCAACCCGTCCACGACGGACCCACTCCCGAACCGATCGTCCCGTCCGGACCTCGTGGACACGTGTCTGGGTTCGGCGGCTCGTACCCGCCTCTTCCTTCGAACAGGGCGACCGCGGGGATACGCGGCACGCCGTCAATGGTGATGCGCACGTACGTTCCGATTTGCGCGCCCGCGACGGCGTCCTCCTCTTGCAACTGCAACGCACGCTTGTGCGCGCGCTTGAAATTTTCAAATGCGAACACGCGCGAATAATCGTACGGAAGCGATTCCTTTGGATCCCACGGTGAGGACCGGAATGATTTGAGTCCACGATACTTGGCGAATCGGTCTCTCGCGACGATGTGCGCGGGCGTGTCCATTTCGTCTGGAAACTTCAAATCCTCATTTTCCGCATCTTGCAATGCCGCGCGCTTGTTACTGTCTCGCTCGGCCATGTGCATGTTACGTCGAGTTTCCTCATCCATGTCATCTTCGTCGTCATCACCGTTGTTGACCCATTCCTCATCCGACTCGTCGTCCTCAATCTCGGCACCCCCCTCGCGCATCTCCGCCTCGGCGCCGAAGGTATCTTCACCGGGCGCATCTGCCATGTCCTCATCGTCCTCGTCTTCCGCATCATCGTCACCATTTTCATCGTCGTCGTCCAGGGCGAGCCACGACGCTTGATATGCGCTCATACCGGCCGGTTTAGACTTGCGCATCGCCTCGAGCTCCGCCGCCTCGAGCTCTGTCGCCGTCGGCCAGGTTTGCTCGCCGGCGGTGCCGTCGGGTTCATTTTCGCGCATGACATCTTGTGCGATCGCCGGATCGCGCGTCCACGTCATCAAAACCTCGTCACCGTCCATGGTATCGTCCGCATTACGGCGTCCAGCGTTCAGGCGCGCCTCGAGAGGCTCTTGGATGGATTCTATTTTCGTCGCCGGAAAGTCGCCGACGCCGGGCAAGTGCCAAAGCTGACTCGCGTTCGCTGGCACCGCGCGAACGTACCCCTCGACCACGACGGTCGCGAATCGTTCATCTGATGGATTCGGAATCACGTCTCGACGTTGCGCGAGAATGTACGGTCTTTGGTGGCGCCATCTCGGCGTTTCGCCTCTCATCTCAACCGTCTGTCGAACGACTTCCGCGAACTCCGCGCGCGACGTCGCGGGGAGCACTTTCACGCGATCTGTAGGTACTTGCAGCGCGTTAGCGACGATGTTGTGCATAGCCTTCTTGACCTCTTGCTTCTTGCTCTGCTTGACGTCGTCCAATCCTCGAAGCGCGAGCAGCGTTTGCGGGATACCGAGCGCCTTGAGCGTCGGTAAACACTGCTCGACCGCTTCGCTCGGTTCGTGCGCGCTCACCGGCGAGACCACCATCAACAAATCGCACACCTTTAACGTCTCCAACGACGCCAACTTATTCGACGGATTCATCAACAGGAATGAAATTCTCTGACGATGTCTCCCGCACGTCGTCGTCCTCGGCGTCGCGAAATCCTCAATCAAACCCTTCACAAAAATCCCCGCGTCCTCCCCTTCGACGCCTTCCCCGCGCACGCTCTCCACTAACGTCACTAAATACTCTTTCAAATCCTCCATTCCCTGTTCTGTCTCGTTGAACGCCAACACGCCCACCACGCGCGGCGTCGACCTCGAGAACCGCCGCTCCGCCATGATGGCGTCCCTGTTCGCGTCCCGAATCTGCTTCGCTCTCAGCGCTCGCTCGCGCTTACTCCCCACACCCTGTCCAACCTTCAATCCCGCCCGCGCGCGCACGCCGAACATGGCGTTCGTCGCCGCATCGCCGCTCGTCTTGTGTCGCTTCCACGAGTGTTTGCTCTGATGCTTCCCGCTGTTGTGCTTCTTGTTGCGCTGTCCGTGCGCGCTCGGACCCGGCATGACGGCCGACCGCGCGTGGAGAAGACGTGGGTTCGCTCGCGCGCGGTGGCGCTCGCCGCTCGTCGCCTCGAGCGCGTCGACGTCGTCTGCGGACGCGCGCGAGCGAACGACGGCGGCGGCGGCGGGACGCGTGGTCGTTTCGCTATCAATTGTCCATATTGTAACATGGCGCTTCTCGATGTATGTATTTAGCTCCCTATCATTGCTATGTGTAAAATGTTTATCGGTGTACCTTCCAGGGACGGATTGGTCGCGCGAGCGGATAAAACGTCCTGCGTCGCCACACGCCGTCTCGCGAGACGACGAGCGCCCGCGCGCGCCACCGAACGCTCCCGAGACCTTTTTCTCTCGCATCTTCGCGTCGTACCTCGATTTCGAGCGCTTCGTGAGACGCCATGGCGACGATGATGACGAGCGCCACGCACCGATCGACCGTGCGCGCCGCGCGAGACGCGACCGCGCGACGCCACGGTCGTGCGAGACGCGCGCCGACCATCGTCGCCAGGGCGAACGAATCCCCGGCGAATGATCTCATGATTCGCGCGGCGAGAGGCGAGCGCGTCGAGCGCACGCCGGTGTGGTTGTTCAGACAGGCTGGGAGACACCTTCCCGAGTACAACGAGTACAAGGCGTCGACGGGGAAAAACTTTCTCGAACTCTTGGCGGATCCCAAGGACGTGGCCGAGGTGACGATGCAGCCCATTCGTCGATACAACTTGGACGCGGCGATCCTGTTCAGCGACATCTTGGTCATCGCGGAGGCGTTGAACATCGAGGTGGAGATGCCGGGTGGGAAGGGAATTTTGGTGCCGAATCCGTTGAAGGGACCGGAGGACATGTCCAGAGTGCCGGAATCGATCGATGTCAACGACAAGTTGTCACACGTGCTCGCGAGTGTCAAGGAGATCAACGAACAGATCGAAAAGGAGGGTTTGGGTGTGCCGTTGATTGGTTTCAGCGCGGCTCCGTGGACGCTCATGTATTACATGGTGGGCGGCTCGTCGCGTAAAAACACCGACGTGGGCATGAAGTGGTTGAAGGAGCACCCAAAAGAGGCTCAAAAGTTGTTGGACATCTTGACGGACGTCGTCATCGATTACCTCGACGCACAAGTCAAGGCTGGCGTGCACATGGTGCAAGTTTTCGAAGCTATGTGCGAGCACATCACCGAGGACAGCTTTTACGAGTTCGCCATGCCGTGCATGGAGAAGATCGCCAAGGAGATGAAGACCCGCCACCCGAACATTCCGTTGCTCGGCTTTGCTCGCGACGCCCCCTACGGCATCGCCGCCCTCCAACGCGCCGGCTACGACATCATCACCATCGACACCGCCATGGACCGCGGCGTCGCGCGCGACGTCTTGGCCCACGACGCCCAGACTCGCGGCGCTCAAACTTCCGGCGTCCAGGGTAACTTCGACCCCAACCTCCTTCACAAGGAGAGCGGTTCCTCTTTCGAGGGCATCGAGTCCGAGGTGAAGAAGATGCTCTCCGATTTCGGTCCGCAAAAGCTCATCGCCAACCTCGGCGCGGGCTTGAGCGGTAAGGAGGACGTCGAAAAGGTCGCCTACCTCGTCGACAGCATTCACCGCGTCTCCGAAGACATGATTGCCGCCGAGAAGTGATGCACACGCGTTATATTCCATTCTTTTTAATACCTCAGCCGCTAGCTCGATCGATTCATTCTTCGCGTCGCTCGGTCAACCAGATACCGAAAAACAAGCCTAACTGTCCGCCCGCCTCCCGCACACACGCGCGCGGTCATGTCGACCCACGCGCGCGCCCAACGGGCGACCGCGGCTCGACGCGCGCGCGTCGCGCTGTTCCTCGTCGTTCTCTGTGTCTTCATCGCGTCGGCGGCGGCGTTCGAGCTCCGATGGTCGTTCGGAACGACGCGTTCGACCGATCGCGCCTCCCGCGCGGTCGACGCCTCTCGCGACGGCACCGAGACGCGCGACGTCACCGACACGGTGCGGAAGTGTGTGACAATCGTACTCGCGCCTCTGGGTTTCGGTGTGGGCCTGCGCAAGAGTCCCGTCATGCGCGCCAAGGTGCTGAGTTACGCCGCGGTGGCACTCGCGTGCGCGTGGTACGCGGTGCGCAGAGCGTGGGCTCGCGCCGCTCGCGCGTGCACGCGATCGAGCGTGCTTCGCGAGCGCGAACTCTTTCGTCAAGAGACGATGTGCCTACGGCGTCAACCGTCGAACGCGGCGGCGAGTCCGTCGATGAAAGGGACGCCCAAGCGCGGAGGCTCGAAAAAGGAGAGCACGCGCGCCGAACTCTCGGCGCTCGCGCGCGCCAAGTTGCAGACGGCGATGGAGATGGGACGACAGCTCGAGGGGTACACGGTCGCGCTGCGATCGGTGGAAAGTGCGGTACCGGCGAGCGAGCTGCACGAGGACATGATCTGTGATAGTGGAGATCGAGAGAGAGACGTGAACGACGTGTACGAGCGCGCTGTGGTGGCGAGCGGCGCGAACGCGCGCGACGCCGAGGAGAGTTTGAGGCAGCGCGCGGCGTGGCACGCGGCGCATGAGTTGCGACCGGCGATGGAGGCGTGGGCGACGTTCGGGGAGAAGAAGCGTCGGGCGTTGTACGAATGTTATCAGGGAGGGTGGTACACGGCGAACACGCCGCTCGGCGTCCCCGTGTATGTTGAACGGTTGGGTACGGTGAACATGGATAAGCTGTTACAGTCCGTCACCCTAGAAGATGTCATGCAGCACCGACTCCGTATGCAAGGGTACATGGTGAAGACTCTGTTACCTGAGATGGCGAAACGCGACGGAGTCATCGCGAGAGATAAAATTATTCACGTCATCGACATGAAGGGCGCGGGCTTGAGTTTGGTGGCGAGCAGAAACATCAACATCTTTAAAGAGTTGCAGCAGATTGACAAAAACTTTCCAGAGTTTTTGTATCGCACGTACATTGTAAACGTGCCCCTGGGTGCGCGCATCGTGTGGACGACGTTTTCCGCGATCCTATCGGCGCGCGTTCGCGCCAAGGTGCGAGTGCTCGGCGCGATGAAGGGGGGTAATCTGGCGAAACTGTCGCAAATAATGGGTGGCGACGAGCACGTGCCGGATTTCCTCGGCGGCAAGTGCACGCGCCGTCTCGACGAGTGCCCGCCGTGGTCTCTCAATCACATGAACGACACAGAGTTCGTTCCTTGGGAGAAAGGTGTGTTGTTAACGCGTCTCGCCGCGGCGGCGCCGCTTTCGCCCGACGCGTCCGCGCGCGTGCACTCGAAAGTCAGAAAGAAGGCTATGGCAAAAAAATCTCGACGAGGGCATGACCGATGACAGCGACAGCGAACTCATTCGCGCGCGCACGTTCGACGGCAGCGAACAGCACGAAAAGTCAAATGTTTCGAGATTTCTTTCATCTCCGCCGTAAATGTCGATTCCGAGACAAAGCCTCGGACGAACGAGCGTCAACACTGTGCGTTGTCACACGTGAGCGCGCCATGCGAACGTTTCTGTGTCTCGTCGCGTTCTTGGCGCACGGCGCGAGGA
>Ga0255764_10004248_pt1 | contig 11250 bp, 6 predicted proteins | sample 071ome_30_FD_179964 | JGI IMG/M metagenome (GOLD analysis project Ga0255764, IMG submission 179964) | Coastal salt marsh microbial communities from the Groves Creek Marsh, Skidaway Island, Georgia - 071406AT metaG (version 2) | ecosystem: Environmental > Aquatic > Marine > Intertidal zone > Salt... | reverse complement strand
AGAGGGCTAGAGGGCTAGAGGGCTAGAGGGCTAGAGGGCTAGAGGGCTAGAGGGCTAGAGGGCTAGAGCTTGGCAAAACAACGGAAAGTCCCGGCGCGCGGCGAAGTTCCACCACACCGTTCAAGGGTAAAAGAGATTAAGCGTTTAAACGAAAAGCTACAGGGCGAAGCCCGTGCTCTCTAGCCCTCAAGCCTTCGGCGCCAACGCCAAGAAGCCCGTCATCAGGGCCCCATTCACTAAGATGAGTTCAAAGCCAAACGTGTATCCCAAAGCAGCGGGCACCCAGATGCTCAGGACGTACGTCAGCAAGGGGCTTGCAATGGCAGCCGCCGGGATCCACCCGGTGTGGGCGGGGCGCTGCGTGGAGATCAAACCGTAGGCGAAAAGGCCGAGCAGTGGGCCGTAGGTGTAGCCCGCGGCGGTAAAGATGTTTTTGATGATGCTGGCGTCCACAAAGGGGCGCGCACAGACAATGAGGGCGGCAACGGCCAGGGTCATGCCGACGTGAACTAGGCGACGCGTTCGGGTCGCTTCTGCCTCAGACTTCGCCTCCACCCCGAGGATGTCGACACAAAAAGAAGTCGTCAGGGCAGTCAGCGCCGAATCGGCGGACGAGTACGCCGCGGCGATCAAGCCAAGGATGAAGAGTACCCCCACGATGGTAGGCAGGCCTGCAGAGACGGCTACTTCGGGGAAGAGCGCGTCACCGTGGGCGTCGATGCCGTGGGACATGGCGTAGAGGCTGAGGTCGCTTCCGAGGAGCAAGAATGCAAAATTGACCGCGATGAGGACGACCGCCAGGGTCATCATGTTGCGTTGGGACTCTTTTAGCGTTCGGCACGTTAGATTTTTCTGCATCATGTCCTGGTCTAAACCGGTCATAGCGAGAGTGATGAAGATGCCGCCCAGGAATTGCTTCCAGAAGTTTCGGCCATCCGCGACATCAAAAAAGAAAATGCGGGTGTCCACCTTGTTGGACCAGGTAGCGAGATCTTCAGGTGTTAAGGCGCTTTGAATGAAGTAGATAGACAGGATGAGTGCGCCGAGCATGGCCACCGTTTGGAGCGTATCGGTGAAGATGACGGACCGAATGCCCCCCCGGTACGTGTACAACCAAATGAGCGCCAAGGTGAGCAGAACGGTCAACCAGAACGGTAACCCGAGTGGGTCAAAAACAAGGCGTTGCAGCACCGCGGCAACGAGATACAGGCGGAAGGAGGCGCCCACCCAGCGGGACAAAATGAAGAACCAGGCCCCGGTAGCATGCGCAGAACGGCCATAGCGCGACTGCAAAAAGCCATAAATCGTGGTGGTATTTTCTCGGTAGTACAGCGGTAAAAGCACAAAGGCAATCAGGGCATAGCCCACGACGTAGCCCAGCACCATTTGGAGGTAGGCAAAGCCTTGGCTTTCCACCCAACCCGGCACGGAGATAAACGTCACCCCGCTGAGGGACGCGCCAATCATGCCAAAACTCACCACATACCAGGGCGACTGTCGGTTGCCCGTGAAAAAGGTTTTGTTGTCGCTGCTGCCCGTGGACAAACGCGCAACGAGGACGAGCAGCCCGAAGTAGGCCGCCATGAGGAGGAGAATGTAGCCGGGTTCCATGGGAGAAAGGTACGCAGCCCCTCTCGATTCAAAGATGGCGTACTTTTACAGAGATGGAACTCCCCTCCAAATCCCTGGAACGCGCCGTTCAAGCGCTCAGCCGATTGCCGGGCATTGGGCGCCGTTCGGCATTGCGTTTGGCCCTGCACATGCTGCGCCAGGGGAACGACCGCATTTTGGATCTGTCAGAGGCCCTCGAGGAATTGGCCACCAACAGCCAGTTTTGCCAAAAATGCCATGCCATCAGCGACCAAGCGCTTTGCGGCATCTGCCAGGATGAGCGCCGCGACCTGCGGTCGCTCTGTGTGGTGGAGGACATTCGGGACGTCCTTGCCCTTGAAAATACCCACGCGCACCGCGGACGCTACCACGTACTCGGCGGCCTTATCTCCCCCATGGACGGCATGGGGCCAGGCGATTTGACGGTGGACGATTTGGTGCAACGCGTCAGCGACGAAGGCATTGAAGAAGTAATTTTGGCCCTCAGCGCCACCATGGAGGGCGACACCACAGCCTTTTACATCTACCGGAAACTGGGCGACCTGCCCATCCGCCTCACCGCCATTGCCCGCGGCCTGCCGGTGGGCGATGCCCTGGAATTTGCCGACGAAGTCACTTTGAGCCGCTCCTTCCAGCAGCGCGTTCCGTTTGAATCCACGTTGAACCGATAAGCCGTGGATCTTTCCGTACTCATCGTCAACTACAACGTCAAGGCCTACATCGACCAGTGCCTGCGCAGCGTTGAGCGCGCCTCGCAGGGATTGCAGGTGGAGGTGATTGTCGTGGACAATGCATCGTCCGACGGCAGTGTAGCGCACATCCAAAAGCACTTCCCCTTGGTGACCTGCATTGCCAGTCCGGAGAATTTGGGCTTTGGGCGCGCCAACAATCTGGCAGCCGCTCAAGCGAAGGGTGAGTTTGTCCTGTACTTGAATCCCGACACGGTGGTCCCCGAGGACAACTTCCGCCGCGCCCTTGACGTCATGCGCTCCAAACCGGAAATTGGCTCCATGGGCTGCCGCATGATCGACGGCTCTGGCCACTTCTTGCCCGAATCCAAGCGCGGCCTTCCCACACCCGCCGTCGCTCTCTACCGCATCCTAGGTCTGGCCAAACTCTTCCCCAGACACCCTCGCTTTGGCGCCTACTACGCCGGCCACCTGGCGCCTGATGCTTCCGGCTACGTCGACGTGCACTGCGGTGCCTGGATGCTGATGCGCGGTTCCGTTCTTCAAGAAATTGGCGGCTTTGACGAAGCCTTCTTCATGTACGGCGAAGACATCGACCTTTCCTACCGCGTCGTGCAGGCCGGTCACCGCAACTACTACCTCGCGGACAGCCCGATCTTGCACTACAAAGGCGAAAGCACCAAACACCAAAGCTGGCACTACATCAAGACCTTCCACGAGGCCATGGCCATCTTCGCCAATAAGCATTTCAAGGGCCAAGCGCTCGCCTACCGCGCCCTCATTTCGATGGGCATCTATGCCAAAGGCTTCGCTACCCTGACGCGTTCCTGGGGCCGCGCCCTGCTGCCTTTCGTGTTGACCCTTTTAATTGGCTACGTGCTAAGCGATGGCATGAGCACTTACTGGGAGCGCAACCACCGCTACGTGGAAGGCGGTGCCTATCCCGAACGGTTCCGCCTCGTCTTTTTGCCACTCTTTGCCGTCTTTTGGACGGTAAGCATGGCGTTCCTTGGAGCCTTCAGCAAATCTGCATCCTTGCGCCGCGTGGTCAGTGCGTTTTTGATCACTTCTGGCGTCCTGTTGGCGGGTTATGCGTTTTTACCCATGGACTGGCGGTTCTCGCGGGCATTGGTCGCGTTATTTTCCCTGGGCCATTTGGTCGGCTTTTTTACGGTCCGAACCTCCCTCAGCGCCCGCGGCCGTAGCGGCTTCTTTTACCGCGGCTATGGCCAGGCAGAAGCCCATGTGGGTTCGGAAAAATGGCCCTTAGACCGCATCGCCCTGCGCGTCCTCCACCTCCGCCCCAAAACGCTCTTCTTCCACCCCGAGGAACACAGCTACCAAGGCATGATTGACGCGATGATTGCTATTTCAGCGGTGGTGCCGGATGGCGTTCGCTTCCGCATGGTTTACCCCAGCTGGACCTTGGGCAGCGACACCTATGCCACCGCCTCAGAGTCCGGACAGCTCGCGCTCTCTCAACCCAGTGTTCGCTATCAAAAGCGCCTGCTGGACCTCTTTATTGCGGCTTTGGCCTTAGGTGCTTTCCCCCTTCTTCTTTGGACCGCCCGAGGACGCCGAATGCTAGGCCACCTGCTGTCCGTACTTCAAGGCCAAATGACTTGGGTCGGTTACATCGCCCCTGGCGAACACCTCCCCCCTCTCCGACCGGGCGTTTTCCAGCAAGGCCCTGGGGGCTCTACCTCTGATATCGCCTACGAATCCGATCTCCGCTATGCGGAAACGTGGCGACCCGAATTAGACGTTTATGCCCTATTCGGCGGGAGCTTTTGACGTAAATTTGCCGAACAACCCCACAGACTATGTTTGAATTGACCATGCCCAAAATGGGCGAATCGGTAGCCGAAGCCACTATCACTCAATGGCTTAAGAACGAAGGCGACACGATTGCGTTAGACGAATCCGTCCTCACCATCGCCACCGACAAAGTGGACAGCGACATTCCTTCCCCCGTGGCAGGTGTGCTGGTGAAGCGTTTGTTCAATGAAAACGACGTCATCCAAGTGGGACAAGTCATCGCCCACATCCAAACGGAAGGCGATGCCCCGGCTGCCGCTCCCACAAAAACCGAGGCGCCTGCTCCCGCTCCTGCTGCCGAAAAGGCCGTTCCTGAAGCCCCTGCGGAGCCTACCCCTGCCGCGAGTGCCGCAGCCATTGAAGCATCCACCGAGGCCGTCAAGCAAAGTACTGGCGCTATCCCGCGCGAAAGCAACGGTCGGTTCTATTCGCCTTTGGTGCGCAGCATCGCGGAAGCGGAAGGGGTTTCCGAGGCTGAACTCAACAGCATTGAAGGTTCGGGCAACGAAGGCCGCGTCACCAAAAGCGACGTCCTCGCCTTTTTGAAAAACCGCAAGGCTGCCCCTGCGCCTGTTGCAGCTCCAGCGGCGGCTCCCGCTGCCGTGGCCTCCAGCACCACTGCGCCCGCAGTTTCGGGCCATGGCTTCAAAGCACCCGCCCCGACCATCTTCCCCGGAGACGAATTGGTCGAAATGGACCGCATGCGCACCCTCATCGCGGACCACATGGTCATGAGCAAGCATGTCTCACCCCACGTTACCTCCTTTGTGGAAGCCGATGTGACCAACATCGTCTTGTGGCGGAACAAGGTGAAAGGCAGCTACGAAAAGCGTGAAAACGACAAGCTCACCTTCACCCCCATTTTCATGGAGGCGGTGGTGAAAGCCATCAAGGACTTCCCTAACATCAATGTGAGCATCGACGGAAAGACCATCGTGAAGCACAAGCCCATCAACTTGGGCATGGCTACCGCCCTACCCACGGGTAACCTGATTGTACCGGTCATCAAGAATGCGGATCGCTACAGCCTGAGCGGCCTCGCCAAGGCGGTGAACGAGCTGGCCGACAAAGCGCGCAACAACCAGCTTTCCCCCGACGACATTCAAGGCGGTACCTACACGGTGACCAACGTCGGCACCTTTGGCAATGTCATGGGCACTCCTATCATCAACCAACCCCAAGTGGCTATTCTCGCCTTGGGTGCGATTCGCAAGATGCCCGCCGTCGTGGAAACGCCTTCCGGTGACATGATTGCCATTCGCCACAAGATGTTCTTGTCGCATTCCTACGACCACCGTGTAGTAGACGGTGCTTTGGGCGGCATGTTCGTGCGCCGCGTGGCGGATTACCTCGAACAGTGGGACGTGAACCGCGAGATTTGATGAAGCTTCAACGCCCACTTTGCGTATTTGACTTGGAAACCACCGGGGTCCAAGTCGTCAGTGACCGCATCGTCGAGATGTGCGTCATCAAAGTGGAACCCAACGGAACGGAGACGACCAAAGTGTGGCGCGTGAATCCCGGAATGCCCATTCCGGCGTCCGCCAGCGCCATTCACGGCATTACTGACGAGATGGTCGCCAACAGCCCATCTTTCAAGGAGCTTGCCCCTGAAATCGCAGCCTTCATGAAGGACTGCGATGTCGCAGGTTACAACTCCAACCGCTTTGACATTCCCTTGCTCGCCGAGGAAATGCTGCGCGCAGAAGTGGATTTGGATTTGCGAAAAGTGCATGCGGTAGATGTCCAAAACATCTTCCACAAGAAGGAGCAGCGCACACTTTCGGCCGCGCTGAAGTTTTACTGCGAAGAGGAACTCGTAAATGCCCACAATGCGGAAGCAGACGTTCGGGCCACTTTGAATGTTCTACGCGCCCAGGTGCAGCGCTACAGCGATCTTCCCGAGAGCATAGCAGGGCTGGCCGAATTCAGCAACATGCATCAAGCCGCGGATTTTGCCGGCTTCATCACCTTCAACAAGGAAGGCGTTGAGCAATTCTCCTTTGGCAAGTACAAAGGCCAAACTGTTGCCAGCGTCCTTGAAAAAGACCCTGGCTATTACAGCTGGATTCAGAACGCCGACTTCCCCTTGTACACCAAGAAAATCCTGACGGCCATTCGGCTGAGCTTGCGATGAAAATTCTTTGCATCGGCCGAAACTACCGCGACCACGCCACGGAATTGGGCAACGCCGTTCCGGAGGAACCTGTCGTTTTTTGCAAGCCCGATTCCGCTATTCTTCAGCCGCGCTTGCCCTTTGTCATCCCCTCTTGGACCGCGGACATTCACCACGAGGTGGAATGGGTCGTGCGCATCGGTCGTGTCGGGAAATTTATCGAGCCCGAATTTGCCTGGTCCTATGTCGACGCCATGACCGTGGGTCTGGACTTCACAGCCCGAGACCTCCAATCCAAGCTTAAATCAAAAGGCCTACCCTGGGAAAAAGCGAAGGGATTTGACGGCTCTGCTGTTCTAGGCGAATGGATTAAAGGGCCCATTGAGCCTGGGTTTCACGATATTTCCTTGCTTAAAAATGGTACCGAAGTTCAAGCGGGCAACACCCGAGATTTTCTATTTCCGCTAGAGGACTTAATTGCCCATGTGAGCCAGTATTTCACCCTGAAAACAGGAGACTTGCTCTTCACGGGCACGCCAGCGGGAGTTGGCCCGGTTTCTCACGGAGATGAATTGGAGGCCAAATTAGATGGCAAAAGCCTACTGCGATTGAGAATTCGGTAGTCCAATCAGACATCTAAAAGTGTATATTTGGAGAATGCGGACATTCCCAAAATACACCTCGATGAAACATCGCATCCGACGCGTCCTTTCTGCCCTCGTGCTAATTGCATCTTGGAGCGCCATGGCGCAGACTAGCCCCATCACTGTGGTTTTCCATGAAAAGTTCGATCCACCCTCTGGTCCGGACTCCGTAACGACCTTTCATACCACGCCCGGTACTACCATTCCTTACTGGAACGACACGTCCGCATTTTCAGTGTCCGCTCCACATAGCTACCATGCGAAAATTGTTCCCTTTGACTCGGTCATTTTTGAAACCGATGCCTTTGCAACCACAGGCAACATCTTCGTCCGCTTGACGTTTGACCAGATCTGTAAAGTCCACTTTGGACAACAGGCCTATGTTCGCGTCTCCAACGACAATGGCGCCACTTGGACGCGTCTTAACAGCACCCATTACCGCGGTACCTCAGGAGGCTTCAACTCAACGGGCTACTTCAACGAACTTTCCTATGCCAACCCCAACAACTCGCCTTACTGGGGTGGCTTGACCACTGCAGGTACAGGTGTAGCACCTTCCGCAACGTGGTGGGTGGGCGAAACGTTTGACATCTCCAGCATTATCGGCAACGGTCCAAGTGGAACGGCTCAGGGCTACGCTAGCTGTAAGATTCAATTCATTTTGGAATACCGTTCTCCCTTTGGAACGGCCAACCCAGCAGGTTGGTTTGTGGACAACGTGAAGGTGGAAGCCGCACCCTGTGAGTTGATTCCTCCAACCTACACGTTTGACCTCATCCCACGCAAAGAGCCCATTGGCGCTCGTTACCAGTCTAGCCAAGAAATCCGACTGAAAGCCAGAGACTTAGAGTCGGGAGTGGATTCTGTACTTCTTCACCACCGCCTCAATGGTGGCTCATGGACTACCGTGCAGATGAACTCCTCCATCTCTACCTCATGTCCGGACTCCGCAGAATACTTCTACACCTTGAGCAACTTGGTAGTAGGCGATTCTGTGGATTGGTACGTGGAGATTTTTGACTGCGCTTGTCCTAACGTCGTGCGCGTGCCCTCGTTGAGTTCTACACCTCTGAATAATACGTTCTGGTTAGATCCCTCGCCTCCCGCTATTTGCGGAACTACGACCCCTAACAGTTTCCCCTACTTAGTCACAAACTTCCCATGGGTGGAGAATTTCTCCAGTATTGACTGGATTCCCGGCTCTGGCACAGGGGCAACAGGCACCGCCCACCGAGGGACCTTCCCGCAAGGCAACCCGCCATCAGGTAAAAACTGGCAGGTTTCACCCAATACGACCTCAACCGGCTTTGCATGGTCGATTCGCATCGGCCAAACCGGCACGCTCAACACAGGTCCCTTAGGCGACCACACTACGGGTGGCGGCAAATACGTGTACACGGAAGCCTCTCAGGGCAATACGAACAACAACACAACCCTTATCACTCCGTGCTTGAAGCTCACCGGACTCAACCACGCGGTCTTGGAGTTCTGGTACCACAAGTACGGCGCCGACATGGGTAACATGCGTGTGGACATTGACACAGGTTCCGTAACTCCCAAATGGGTAGTTGGTGTCATGTTGATCCCTGGTCAGCAGCAAACCAACCAAAACGACCCGTGGCAGAAGGCGCTGGTCAATTTGGACCCCTACTTGGACCAAATCATCCGCGTACGCTTCTTGGGTAACAAGAACAACACGGCTTCCAACGACCAAGGCGACATGGCCATCGACGACATCTCTGTTTATGAGCCAGACCCCGCGGACATTGAGATGTTGGCCATGTACAAGCCTCAAAATGGTTTCTGTCAATACACGGCAACGGAAGATGTTCGTATCCACTTGCGTTCAGAAGGTTTCTTCCCCATCGATACCATTCCAGTGGCCTTCTCGGTGAAGAACTTAACCACGAACACGACGGTGGTTTCGCGCGATACGATCTACACCACGTTGAACTTGGGTGACACCACGTCTTACACCTTCACCCCCAAGGCCAACCTCAGTGCCTACGCCAACTACCACATCTATGTGTGGTCCGAGGCCCCCGGTGACCCCAATACGAGCAACGACACCCTTGGTTTCTTCTTTATCGAGCACATTGCGCCTATTACGCAGTTCCCCCACATCCAAACCTTTGATGGAACGGGCTGGAGTGCTGGCAATGGTACATCCGGAAATCCCGGTACGTTCAATACCTCGGATTGGGAAGCCTTACCTGCTCCTCAAACCGCAGACTATGCTTGGCAGGTAGGCTCTGCGCTGACACCGACTTTCAATACCGGTCCTCGTTGGAATCGCACGCGAAGCGGAAACTACCTCTACACGGAGGCGAGTTACGGCAACAACAGCCCTGCTGCGCTCTTCGCAACTACGCGTTGTGTGGATCTATCTGCCATGACAAACCCTGTATTGACCTTCTGGTACCACATGTTCGGTGCGGACGTGAACATTTTGAATGTCCAAGTTGTACCCGACGGCAGCAACAGCTGGCAAACGGTAACGGGTGCACCTATCTCAGGCGCTCAACAAACCGGTGAAGTAGACGACTGGAAGTACAAAATGGTCGATCTGTCCGCCTACGCAGGTGACGTCGTTAAGATTCGCATCCTCGCTCGTAAGACGGGTTCTGGAGACTTGGCGGACATTGCTATTGACGACTTGATGATTTATGATCAACCTGCCACGGATGTCGGCGTATCCATCGTCACGAGCCCGTTGAATTCCGTAAACCTCTCAAACCCACAAAACGTGGTCATCAAGGTGCGGAACTACGGTACGGCTACGAAGTCGGGAATTCCCGTGACGTATCAAATCAACGACCTCTGTACGCCGAGCAACACGGGTACGTACACAACTACCTATTCAGGCAGCTTGGCTCCGGGTGCTGAGGGTACCATCACTGTGACCACGCCCCCGACGTACTATGTCGGTGACTTTGAGGTGAAGGCCTGGACGACCTTGACGGGAGACGCCATGGCCATCAACGATACGGCCTCTAAGACTTCTTCAGGTGCAACGTCCTACCCCATTTCATTCGGCCCTGTGAGCTTTGATAACTGTGTGGGTGATGAGACCGGCTTCTTTGCCCAAGGTGGACCCGGAACCCTGCAGATGTGGGAATTCGGCACGCCAGCAAAAGGCGGTGGCTTTAACGGCGCCGCATCGGGCACCAACTGTTGGGTCACTGGCTTGACGGACAACTACCAGCCTGGAAAGACGGAAATCCTGCGTATCCCTACTCTGACCAACTTTGACACGGTGGTCTCCGCAGAACTCCGCTTCAAGCACAAGTTTGACTTTACGCCTACGGATGGTGGTGTGGTAGAATACTTCCAGAACGGTAACTGGAATACCTTGGGTAATGCCTCAGTTGCTGTGGGCTACAACTGGTACGGTTCCAACTACGGCTCCCCTTCTGTTCAGTCTCTGAACACTCCAGGTTGGGCGGGTAGCACCTCTGGACAGTGGATTACCTCTTCCATTCCGTTGAACGTTTGGAACTTCTCTCCTAACCCCATCAGCTTGCGTTTCCGAATGGTATCCGCAGCAGGCTCCTCAGCCAAGGGATGGGCGATCGACGACTTTGAAGTATACGTTCCACCCCAGAACTCCGCTTCACCGGTTGAAGTAGACACCAAAGAGTACATTGTCATTCCAGGTGATACTTCCCACATCCGCGTTCGAATCGAGAACACCGGTGCGAAGAAACTGGACAGCTGCTTGGTTCGTTTCCAAGTGAACGGCGGTACCTGGTCAAACTACGAAACCGTTGTATTCAAGAACAAAATCACGGGCAACCCTGCTCCTATGCTTCGTGGACAGCGTCAGTGGTACGATTTTGAGCAGGTTTGGGTCAACCAAGGTGCAGGTACCTACACCATCTGTGTAGAAACAGCGCGTCCTAACAACAAGCAGGACAATTTGACCTCGGACGACGTGGCTTGCTTGCCCGTCACTACCTTGGACGAAGTAACCATCAGCACGGGCAATGGCTACTGTAACGACTTTGAGGATCCTACGGTACCCCTGTGGTTGCCTTTGCATACCACCAACAAATTGCTCGACCACGATTGGGAGTTTGGAACCCCCAACCAAACGGGCATAAACTCCGCCGCGAGTGGCTCAAAAGCTTGGATGACGCGCTTGGATAGCAACTACCACCACACGGGTCAGTCTGCCTTGCACACGCCCTTCTTCGTACTTGATACGAGCAAGACGTACATCATGAACTTCAACCACAACATGATCTCCGAGCTGTACCACGACGGTGGTAGCGTCGACTGGTCGTACGACGGCGGTATTACATGGTACACCCTCGGTAACACGTTGACCAATGGTTTGTGGTACAACACCGTTCACGTAACCAGTCTGGAC
>Ga0255764_10004236_pt1 | contig 11272 bp, 13 predicted proteins | sample 071ome_30_FD_179964 | JGI IMG/M metagenome (GOLD analysis project Ga0255764, IMG submission 179964) | Coastal salt marsh microbial communities from the Groves Creek Marsh, Skidaway Island, Georgia - 071406AT metaG (version 2) | ecosystem: Environmental > Aquatic > Marine > Intertidal zone >... | reverse complement strand
CTCAACGGCTTCAGCGGCCGACAGCTCCCTGTTTTCCATAATGAGCTCCTGTGTGCGTCTTAGGCCGATGAGCCTTGGAAGCAGCCACGTGGAACCGCCGTCCGGGCTCAGACCTGCTGCCGTGTAGGCCAGCCGATACCGTGCGGTTTCATCGACAAGCACGATGTCGCCAACGAGGGTCATAGGTACGCCGCCACCCGCTGCCATACCGTTCACGCCGACCACCACAGGTTTGGGCATCGTGAGAAAAGCGTATTGCGCTTCGTGCCAGCGGTCCGCCGTCGTAATGAGGTTTGCCGGATCCGTCCCGGAGGCTTTGAATTCCTTCAGGTCGCCGCCGAAGCTGAACATCGGGCCTTTTGCGCTGAAGACGACGGCACGGATTGCCTCGTCATCGCGCGCCGCTGAGGCCGCAGCAAATAGATCCAGCGCCATCTGTCGGGAGAGCGTATTGCCTGCTTCGGGATTATTGAGACAGATGATCGCGACGGCGCCGTCTGTCTCGAAGTCTACATGGGTGAGTTTCAACCAAACCTCCGGAAATCATGGGTAATGAGACCTATCATGACCCAACCGCCATGGATGAGCAATCGTGGATCGGAGTGCACGATGTTTTGGCTTTAACCTCACGCGTCTGCGGTGCTACCATCGCCCCCGCAAAAGAAATCATTCGGTTGGAGATGGAGGGTAGAAATTATGGCAATGGGTCAAAAATCCAAACTTGAGGTGGAGCTGCACGCCGACACCGTAGAGATGCTGGAATACGCAAAAGAGATGTATGGGTTTCGCAGCACCTCAAAAGCGCTTCGGGTTATTTTGGACTACATGGCAACGGATGCCGATTGGACGGAGGTTTTCCTCAATCAGCGCTGCTTGCGGTGCGGTGCAGGCAAGGGCTGGCAGCGGCCGGAGTCCTGATTCGGCAGACCTGAGCGGTTTGCCAACACATCACGAGGGGATCCCTATGAGTAGCACAGTTCAGCCGATTACGGCCATGGATAACTATCGGCAAGAGCGAGTTGAGCTTGCTGCCGCGTTTCGCTGGGCCGCGCGAGTTGATTTGCACGAGGCTGTTGCGAATCATTTTTCGCTTGCCGTTAACGAAGACGGTACCCGGTTTCTGATGAATCCCAATCAGGTGCACTTCTCTCGAATTCGGGCCAGCGATTTGGTGCTGATCGATGCGAACGATCCTTCAACGATGGATCGACCGGATGCACCGGACCCAACCGCCTGGGGGCTGCACGGCGCCATTCATCGACACTGCCCTCATGCACGCTGCGTAATGCATGCGCATCCCGAATATTCGACCGTACTCGCCAGCTTAAAAGACAGCCGGCTTTTGCCCATTGACCAAAATACGGCGGTGTTCTTCAACCGTTACGTCATCGATGAGTATTACGATGGGCTTGCCTTTGAAGAGGAAGGTGAGCGGTGTGCTCAGCTTCTGGCGAATCCTGCGCACAAGACCATGATCATGGGAAATCATGGTGTTATGACCATCGGTGACGGGGTGGGGGACGCCTTCAATCGACTTTATTACTTTGAGCGAGCTGCCCGGACGTACATCCAGGCGCTTCAGACCGGTCAGCCGCTGCGTGTGCTGTCTGACGAGATCGCTGAAAAAACAGCGAGCCAGATCGAAGCCTATCCCTCTCAGGACGATCGCCACCTCAGCGAAATTCTCGCCATTCTGGATAAAGAAGAGCCTGATTTTCGCGACTAGCGGTAAATCCCTTACGTGACGCCTGAACGAAACAGGGCGCCTATGGAATGGCGGGCTGTTAATGCCTGAACTTTTTAGCGCTTTGGGTGCAGAGCAGCTTATCTGGGTTGGGCTTGGCGCCGTCATCCTGATTATCTGGCTGCTTCGTCGCGGGGATTCCTCGGAAGAGCAACTGGCCGTTGCAACCCAGTGGGTGGATCGCGCTCTGGAGCAGGCGCCCGACAAGCTCTACGCTTCGGTCCATCCGAACTGGTCGGTTTATCGCAAGCAGCTTAAGCATCAGCTGCGTGTCGACCTGCCCGATGCGACTGACGGCGTGCTCGAACAGGCGCTGACTGGTTTTGACAGCTGTTACGAACTCTCCGATGGAGTCTTCATTCGTATCGGCTCGCCGGCTGATGACACCCGACCGCAGCCTGAAGAAGACTTCACCCCGCTTGTGGCTCCTGTGGAGAACAGTCGACTCCAAAAGGTTCAAAGCCGGCGCCGATGGCGCAAATTCCGGACGGTGACCGCTGGGGTGATCGTTTATCTTTTGATCGTACTCTTAGTGCTCTTCGCGCTGGTGCGGGTTCGCGGCGGATAAGGCGGGCTGAGCCTCACGGCGCCGCGTCACCTAATTCAGCCCGATACCCCGCCTTTTCCGTGACCCTTTTTGTCGGGGTTGCCTCCCATACCGTGACCTTTTTTATCGGGATTGCCACCCTTGCCGTGACCCTTGCCCTTGCCCTTGTCTTTGTCTTTACCGGCGTTGTCAGAGTCATTGTCGTTAGTCGAGTCGTCATCCTCTCGAGACTCGTCGCCATTTCCGGTCTCATTCGAGCTGGTATCGCCTACCGCTTCAGCATTTGCTGATGTTTGGGCTCCTGGATCCGCAGTTTCCGATACCCGCGCTACGCCCGATGTGAGGTTGATCGCTTCGGCAATTTCGGCGATACCGCTATCTGAGCGACCGCCGCTGCAGGCGGTCATGGTGAGAATAATCAAGCCCACGCCGACCATACGCACAAGCGTTGCGGCTTGGCGGTTTGGGGCGCGGCAATCGCCGATCTTCATGGGGTTAAAGGTTTCGTTGTCAGCATTCATGTCTTTCTCCTTTTTTCTGTTCACACGCTTAATGCGCTGGAGAAATGATGCGTGACGATGAACTCCCGGTAAGTGATCGGGATCACCTAAACGGCTATTAGCTAATGAGTTAGGTGATCCCTGTCACGTAGCCATGACGACGTAGGCCTGTTGGCCTCATGCCGTGCCTAGTCGCTGAAGCGGAAAGGAAGATAACCCTAATGTACGTGCGTCGATTCTCGAGGCTGCACCAAAATCAGTGCGAAGATCATGACGATAAGAGACACCCATACCCATACCGAATGCGATTCGCCGTAGATAACGATCCCCCAGAAGACGCCAGCAAGGGTGACGAGGTAAGCACACTGACTCGCAAAAACAGGTCCGGATTTCACCACCAGGTAGTAAAACCCGCCATAGGCAATCGCGGTAATTAAACCCGTCGCGATGACAGCCCATCCCGGCCCGGTCATCGGCCAGGGCATCATCACAAACGCTCCGCTAATCCATACGATGGGGGTGAGCATTAACACCGACGCGATAAACATCCCGCAGACAACCGACATGATGTCCGCATCGGCCGGCATCTTGGCGGCAATCACAAGATTCTCAACGGCATAACAGCCTGCTGCCAGTACCATCACAAAAACCCAAAAAGCCGCAGAAGGCTCGGGCAAACTGGTCTCGGGCAGGACCAATAGGGCGATGGACAGGATCCCCAAAATCACGCCCAAGACGCGCAATAAAGAAGGCTTCTCGATTCGAAAAAAAGCAGCGCCAACAAAGGTCGTCAACGGTACGGTAGCGACTGTGATCGATAGCACGCCCGCGCTCACTTGGGAGGCGGCATAAAAATAAAGCGTGCCTGGGATGACCGAACCGAGCAGGCCGCAAATGAAATAAAGCTGCAAAAATACTTTCTCTTTGCGGATAGGCCTGCCGGTTAATCCGCAAAAGATAAGCAAACCCACCGCGCTGGTGATGCACGCCCAGTAATTGATAGAAATCGGATGCATCGCGTCTTCGGTGGACATTCGCGCGAGCGAGAACGAGAGACCCCAGAAGACCCCGAGCAGTATCAAAATGACAAACGGCCAAGACTTGCTGGAGAAGAAGGCCCGAGCGGAATAGGTCGTCATTGCTTAGTGCTCTACTAGGGCAGAACAAAAGGCAGCATGAGCGGCACCACGGCAATAGCGGCGATATTGCCAAAGCCCACCATGGCGGCGACCTTTTCTGGCTCCTGGCCGTATTGCTCTGCCACGAGATACACCAGTACCGCCGGCGGGAGAATGCTGTAGAGCAGTAGCGGACCAAACTGCTCCTGTGGGAGATGCAGCAGGGGCTGCACGGCCAACGCAATGATCAGACCCGTTAGTGGACAGACGACTGCGCCCATCAGGCCAATCTTCCAGTCACTCAGTTTTACGTCAACGAGGCGAATGCCCAAGGTAAAGAGCATCACCGGGATCAGTGCGTCACCCAGCATCTCGATCGGTGTGGCAATCACGATAGGCACCGGAATCTCGAGAAGACTCACGATCAGACCCGCGATCGACGCGAGAATCGTCGGAGAGAGGAGCACGTCGCGCCAGTGCACCTCGCGCCCCACAATATAAATCCCAAACGAAAAGTACAAAAGGTTTGTCACGATCAATAACACCACGGCGGGCGCGAGTCCCGCATCGCCAAAAGCAAGGATGGCTAGCGGCAGGCCGAGGTTGCCGCAGTTGTTGAACATCATCGGCGGCAGAAAGGTGCGCAGGTTGTACTTAAACAGAACAGCCAGTGGCCATGCCAGCAGGCCAGAACCAAAGAAAACCGCCGCCGCGGAGATCGCCAAACCGGGATAGCGCGTAAGGTCAAAGTCCTGGCTCGACATGACGCTGAAGACCAGCGCAGGAAGAAAGACATTGACGCTCAAGGCATTAATACCGCCAAGATCTGTGCGTCGTTTGAGGCTGTAAAGGGAGCCCAATCCCGCGACCGCAATCACGGGAATCATGACTTCAAGAATACGAATGATCATAAAGGCAGACCGCGCTTTCTGCGCTCAGTCCGAGGGGAATTAGGTAGACTGTATTTTCTCAGATTAAATTAAAAATTACCTTCAAAAAATCCTGATGGCGACGCGCGGCGCCCTAGAGGCGCAATCAGCGGCCGGGCATGATGGCTCTATAAATGAACTCAATTGATGTGTTTCTCATAACCGGCGCGATCTTTCTGCTCGGCGGCACCGTCAAGGGGACCGTGGGTTTTGGGCTACCGTTGGTGTCCATTACCTTGCTGACGCCCTTTTACGGTCTGGTCGATGCAATCGCTCTTATGGTCTTTCCAGCCGTGATGACGAACTTTTGGCAGGCGGTAACGGGTGGTCATTTCAGGGCATCGTGTCGGCGACTCTGGCCGCTTTATCTCGCAGGCGCAGTTTTCACCGCAGGCTTTGCGACCGTTCTCTTGCAGGTGCATACCCGTTGGCCGACGATTCTTTTGGGGAGCGTTATTGTGGCCTACAGCGTGAGCGGCCTCGCCTCGTGGCGGTTCGGTGAGCCGGGTTCGCGCGAGCGCTGGCTTGGGCCCGTGACGGGAATGACGACCGGGTTTTTTACGGGCCTCACGGGCGTACTGGTTTTTCCGCTAAACGCCTATCTTCAATCGTTACGACTTGATCGCTCAATGATGATCCAGGCAATGGGTATTTATCTTTTGCTGGCAAACGCTGCGGTCGCGAGTGTTTTTGGCTGGCAGGGCGCCTTCCCGCAGGCGATCGCACCGCTCGCCGCAATAGGTGTCGTCGCAGGACTGATGGGAATGGCTATCGGCAGGCGCATCCGAGAGCGTTTATCGAACCAAGCGTTCGATAGGGTTTTCTATATTTCACTGGCGACGATTGGTGCCTACATCGCTATTCGTGCGGCGGTCACTTAAGCCGCGTGGGGTTGCCTATTGCAACTACCAATACTTCTCGTAATGGATCTGCCCTGGGGCGCGTGGTTTATGAATGGTAAGCCCGTACTGCTCTAGCAGAATTTCCACCAATCCCCCGTTTGTCTCAAAAGTCAGAGCGCCCGTCTTGCGATCCTCTTTCGGGATACCGATCATCGCGGGGTTACCGCAGGCAAACACGTGAGTGTGTTCGGGAGAGATTGAGACACCGTAATCTGAGGCGAAAACCTTATCCCGAAAATAATCTTGGATGTAGCGCTTCTCACCGCCCTCGCGCGTAACCAGGGTGATGTAGGTGAGATTCGGATGACTGTCTGCGTAAGCGCGGATCTGACTGGCGTAGGCAAGCTCGCTGCTGTAGCGAACGCACTCCATCATGACAACCTGTTTACAGGTGCCGACGCAGGCCTCCAGCATAGTCATGTGTGGAGCCACGCCGGTGCCGGTTGATAGAAGAAACATGGTCATGTTGGCATCAAGATCAGGAAGAAGGTATGTACCGACCATCTTCGGACGGACGTAGATTCGATCACCGGCTTGTTGCTCAAAAAGAATAGGCGTCAATTCGCCTTCAGGCACCCGAATCACCAGGAGTTCGAGTAAGGCAGGATCTTGCTGCGGATGGATCGAGCGCGACAGCGAGTAGGGTCGCCGAACCAGCTTCTCGGTTTTGGGATCGACCAGGCCGATACTGACGTAGTGACCGGGCAGTTGCCCCGGGATCGGCGCATCGGGGCGGATAAAGAATATGGATAGTCCATCGGCAACGTTTTCGATGCGCTCAATGGTTGCGTTATAGCTCTCAATGCCCGCCGGCTTATCGGTCGACATAAATATCCGTTGTATATTCTCTTGTGTCTCTAAGAGATGCATTTTTGCTGCTAATGCGCAGCCCAGAGGCAAAACACGTTACACCACCCCATTTAAAGACACAATGACTATTGCGCCATCTTCTCTCTCAGAGTTGCGGGCCGTGCTCTTCGACGTGTTCGGCACGGTCGTTGATTGGAGGACGTCTATCGCCCGCGAGGTCGGCGAGAGCCTTGCCCGTCATGGCCTTAGCATGGATAACGAGGCGCTTGCCGATCGCTGGCGGGCCCTTTATCAGCCGGCCATGGAGCGGGTACGCTCGGGCACAATCGCGTTTGTCCCTTTGGATGTTCTTCATCGCGAGAATCTCGATCAATTACTGGAAGAGTTCTCAATTGATTGTCTCAGCGAGAAAGAAAAGGTTGACCTTAATCTGGCCTGGCATCGATTGGATCCCTGGCCTGATTCGCCTGGAGGCCTCTCGCGGCTGAAGACGCGTTACACCGTAGGCTCACTTTCCAACGGCAATGTCGATCTTATTCGTGACATGGCGCAGCACGGCAGACTGCCCTGGGATGCCATTGTGGGTGCGGAGGTCGCCGGGGCATATAAACCGCAACCGCAGGCTTATCTTGGGTCGGCCAAGGCGCTGTCTTTAGAGCCCGAGCAATGCATGCTCGTAGCGGCGCATAACGATGATCTTCGCGCAGCCGCTGCGTGTGGATTCAAGACGGCCTTTGTGGCGAGGCCGTTTGAGCATGGCCCCGATCAATCGACAGACTTAATCGCAGAGGAAGCGTTTGATCTGATCGCGCGCGATTTCATGGATCTTGCCGATCAGCTGGGATGCTAGCGTTTCAAGGTCGCTATTGCCGCACACCGCCTTTTGAGAATCAGGCGCTTCGGGTTCGTTCGCTGAGCACGACAGCGAGTCCGCTGGCCACCACGATCGCTGCGCCAATCATGACGTTGGAGGCCGGGACCTCCTGAAAGAATACAAAACCCCAAAGGGCAGCCCACACCAGCGTCGTGTACTCCAACGCACCCACCAGGTACACGGGCGCATAGCGGAATCCGTTGGTAATACCGTACTGGCCTAGTAAAGCCACGACAGAAAGCCCCAGCATTAAAAGAAGTCCGTCTGTGGTCGGTGTGATCCAAGTCCACGGCACGCTAATGAGCGCGACGATAAGAATCGATATAGCGCCGGTCAGCAGCATCAGCTCTGAGGATTCGGTCCGGGAGAGGTATCGCGTGTAAAGCCCCAGCCCTGCAAAACTGATGCAGCCGAAAAGCGCGGCCCCTGCGCCGAGCCAGTCCACCTCGGCGCCGGTGGGTTTAATGATAAATAGCACACCAATAAACCCGGCAATAACCGCAAGGATCTGTCGACCGTTGGGTGCCTCCGATAGAACGATTCCGGATAGGACCGCGAGGATGATGGGATACGCCGAGGCAATCGAGATCGCATCGACCAGGGGCATGCGGGAGATTGCAAAGTAATAGCTCAGAAAAGCCATCAGGTTGAAAAGTGCGCGCAACACATGGGCGCCTGGACGCCGCGTGACCAGACCTTGTGCTCCCCAGCGCCAAAAGCAAATGAGCGCGAATACCGGAATCATCACGGCGCTTCGAACCAGCAACAGCTGCAGCAGCGCAAAGTCGGAGGACAGCCATTTCACCAGAGCATCCTGAATCGAGAAACAGAATGACCCCGTTAGGGTGAAAAATCCGCCGAGTACGACTACGCGCTGCAATACGTTCTCTCGATCAAAACGGCTGTTGCGGCAGTGACGGCGCGCTTTATTGAAGCAAAGCGCGCCGTCATAGCTTAGAAGGTCACGACGCTGCGGATGGATTTACCCTCATGCATCAGGTCGAAGGCCGTGTTGATTTCATCAAGCGCCATGGTGTGGGTGATCAGGTCATCGATATTGATCTTGCCATCCATGTACCAGTCCACGATTTTGGGTACGTCGGTACGTCCTTTGGCCCCACCGAAAGCCGTGCCACGCCAGTTGCGCCCCGTCACCAGTTGAAACGGTCGCGTTGAGATCTCGGCCCCAGCAGGCGCTACACCAATGATGATGCTGGTTCCCCAACCCTTGTGGCAGCATTCCAAGGCCTGACGCATCACGCCCACATTGCCAATGCATTCAAAGCTGTAGTCCGCACCGCCACCGGTTAGAGAGACGAGATAAGGCACGAGATCACCCTCGACCTCAGCGGGGTTTACAAAATGCGTCATCCCGAACTGACGCCCGAGTGATTCACGAGCTGGGTTGAGATCGACGCCGATGATTTTATCTGCGCCCACCAACCGGGCACCTTGAATCACGTTCAGGCCGATACCGCCAAGACCAAAGACCACGACATTCGCGCCGGGCTCTACTTTTGCTGTGTTGATGACCGCACCAATTCCGGTGGTTACGCCACAGCCGATGTAGCAGACCTTGTCGAACGGCGCGTCCTCGCGAATCTTCGCAAGCGCGATCTCAGGCACCACGGTGTAATTTGAAAATGTAGAGGTGCCCATGTAATGAAACAGCGACTCCGACCCTATGGAAAAGCGGCTGCTCTCATCAGGCATCAGGCCACGCCCCTGCGTTTCTCGAATTGCCTGACAAAGATTCGTCTTGCCTGAGGTGCAGTAGTCACAGGTGCGACATTCGGGCGTGTAAAGCGGGATCACATGATCACCCGGTTTTAGCGATGTCACGCCTTCGCCCACTTCAACAACGATGCCGGCGCCCTCATGGCCAAGGATCGCCGGGAAAAGACCTTCAGGATCATCCCCAGAGAGGGTGAACGCATCCGTGTGGCAGACGCCCGTGGCTTTTATTTCAACCAATACTTCGCCCGCGCGCGGGGGCGCCACCTGAACGGTTTCAATGGCGAGAGGTTGTCCGGCTTTTAGGGCTACCGCGGCACGGCTTTCGATCATGGGGGCGTCCTTGATGGTTTGCGAAAATTGAATCGCTCTGATTATATAGAAGGCTGTTTTTGGGATTGACGACGTTAAAGCAACCACCGCCCGGAATATGTCATGAGCCTACGCATCGTTCTTAGTGTTTTTTGTACCCTGCTAATTAGTCCCGCGGCCAACGCGGCTGAACGCCAGGAGTATGAAAGCCTTAAAGGTCAGTTTGCCGTTGAGGTTGTTGTATCGGGCCTTAAGCATCCCTGGGGGATGGCCTTTGTTTCCGTTGATGAGATTCTTGTCACGGAGCGCGGTGGCGACCTGCGATTAATCAAAAACGGCCGGCTCGATCCTCGACCCGTTAGCGGGCTGCCGAAGATAGCGGGCAATAGCGGACAAGGTGGCCTTCTGGATATTGCGCTCGATCCTAACTTCAGCGCCAATGGCCGCCTGTGCATCTCCTACGCAGCTGAAGGCGAGGGCGGGCGCGGGACCGATATTGCTTGCGGGAAATATCAGGGCGGCGAGATTCAGAACATCCAAGTGATCTTTCGGTCATCGCCAAAGTCCGATTCGGGACGCCACTTTGGAAGCCGCTTGGTTTTCTCCGGTGGTTACCTTTTTGCAACCCTGGGTGATCGCGGTATTCGGCCACAGGCGCAGGATGTGAGCGCGCATCCCGGTTCGGTTATTCGACTTTTTGAAGACGGATCCGTGCCTTCGGATAATCCGTTCGTTACGACGCCCGGCGCGAAGCCTGAGATCTTTACCCTCGGTAACCGCAACCCCCAGGGTCTCGCTGTGCATCCCGTGACCGGCGAGCTGTGGATGCACGAGCACGGGCCACGCGGGGGAGAGGGACTCAACCTCGTGATCAGGGGCGCCAATTACGGGTGGCCCGTGATCAGCTATGGCCAGGAATATTTCCTTCCAAAAGCGGTAGGCGAGGGGACGCATAAAGAGGGGATGGAGCAGCCGCTTTATTACTGGGTGCCGTCGATCGCGCCCTCGGGTATGGCGTTTTATACCGGCCAAGACTTTCCGCAGTGGCAGGGCAATTTATTTATCGGGTCGCTCAAGTTCCAGGAACTCGTGCGCCTTGAGCTTGAGAACGGCAAGGTTGTGACAGATGAGCGCCTGCTGGGTCGTGAATACGGGCGCATTCGCGATGTGCGTATGGGTCCTGACGGACACTTATATTTTTTGACCGATAGCCCCGATGCGCAGCTTCTAAAAATTGTTCCCGTCGACTAATCGGGGGTTTATGATGACGCCGAGCGTTCTTGAGACCCTGTAATGAAACTCACTGATCTTGAAATTTTTGTTGTCGGCAATCCGCCGCCGGGCTGGGGCGGGCGCTATTTTATTTTTGTAAAGCTCACCACCAGCAATGGCCTTACCGGTTACGGTGAGGTGTATTCCGCATCGGTGGGACCCGATGCGATGCGCGGTGTCATTCAGGATGTGTTTGCCCGGCACATGGAAGGGGAGAATCCCGAGAACATCGAGCTGATGTTCCGCCGCGCCTACTCTTCTGGGTTTACGCAGCGCCCGGATCTCACGGTGATGGGCGCGTTCTCGGGTCTTGAGATTGCGTGCTGGGATATTTTGGGCAAGGCGCATGATCGTCCGGTCTATGCGCTCTTGGGTGGACTCATGAATGAGCGTATCCGTTCCTACAGTTATCTTTACCCGCTTGCGCATCACGACATCAACGCCTTCTGGAACAATGCCGATATGGCTGCCGAGAGCGCCCAGCAGATGTTGGAGCAGGGCTTCACTGCGATCAAATTCGATCCGGCCGG
>Ga0255764_10004214_pt1 | contig 11302 bp, 11 predicted proteins | sample 071ome_30_FD_179964 | JGI IMG/M metagenome (GOLD analysis project Ga0255764, IMG submission 179964) | Coastal salt marsh microbial communities from the Groves Creek Marsh, Skidaway Island, Georgia - 071406AT metaG (version 2) | ecosystem: Environmental > Aquatic > Marine > Intertidal zone >... | reverse complement strand
TATGACGCCCTTCAGGAAACCACTTCTGGCGAATTCGGTGGGCTGGGCATCGAGGTGGGTCGGGAGAACGGCTACATCAAGGTGATCAGCCCCATTGATGATACGCCGGCAGACCGGGCTGGCATTGAGGCGGGTGATCTGATCATCCAGATCGACAATAAACCGCTGCGTGAACTGACTCCGGAAGAAGCGGCCAATATGATGCGGGGCGAACCGGGCACCGAAGTGACGGTCACCATTGCCCGCGAGGGCATGGAACCCTTTGAGCTGACGGTCGTACGCGAAGTTATCGCCATTACCAGCGTTCGAAGCCGTCTGCTCGAACCCGGATATGCCTATGTCCGGATTGCCCAGTTCCGGCTCAACACCGGCGAAGAGCTGGAAGACGAGCTGCGGGAACTGTACGAAGAGCACGGCGAGCTGAAAGGCGTGGTTCTGGATTTGCGCAATAACCCGGGCGGCGTGCTGCAGGCCTCCGTGCGCGTGGTGGATGCCTTTATTGAGGAAGGCTCAATTGTCTCGACCAAAGGCCGTCTGGAAGGAAACGACATGACCTTTTCGGCCAGCCTCGCCACTGTAGCGCCAGATGTCCCACTTGTGGTACTGGTGAATAACGGCTCCGCTTCCGCATCAGAGATTGTTGCCGGCGCACTTCAGGATCACGGCCGGGCCGTGGTGATGGGAACCCAGAGTTTTGGCAAAGGCTCGGTGCAAACGGTGCTCCAGCTGGATGACGCCCGCGCGATCAAGCTGACTACCTCACTGTACTACACGCCCAGCGGACGCTCGATCCAGGCGCAGGGTATCACCCCCGACATCATTGTTGACGATGCTTTTGTGACGCGGCGCTCGCGCAGCATTTCGCAATACAATGAAGCCGACCTGCCCGGCCGACTGGCCAACGGGAATGGTGAAGAGACGGTAGACAGCGATGAGGAGATGGCCGAAGCGCTGATCTCCGCCGAACAGGTTCTGGTCACCGACTATCCGCTCAACGAAGCGCTGAACGTGCTGAAGGGCGTCAATGCCTTCAGACCTGCCGCGCGCAGCACCACGGGCAGCTTTGCCCAGCGGGATGCCCTGTAGCCAGCGACCTGCCACCGAACGCAATCGACCTGACTGGCCTGATCAAATCCCTTGCAAAGCCGGTCGGCTTGAGCGGTTCAAGCGGCTGCGTCGTTTAATCCAGCCTGACCTCAATGCCCCGGGATGCCATGTGCGCTTTCGCCTCGCGGATGGTGTATTCACCGAAGTGGAAAATGCTCGCCGCGAGCACCGCATCTGCTGCGCCCAGCAGCACGCCATCGGCCAGATGGTCGAGATTGCCCACGCCGCCTGACGCGATGATGGGCACGTTGACGGCCTCGCTGACGGCCCTGTTGAGTTCAAGATCGAAGCCGATCTTGGTGCCATCGCGGTCCATGCTGGTCAGCAGAATTTCACCGGCGCCGTAACTCACCATCCGCCTGACCCATTCGATGACTTCAAGCCCGGTCGGCTTGCGCCCGCCGTGGGTGAAAATTTCCCAGCGCAGCGGCTCATCTTCAGCCGACACACGCTTGGCGTCTACCGCCACGACAATGCACTGAGAGCCGAAGCGTTCTGCCGCCTCTCGGACGAACTCGGGATTCTGAACAGCAGCGGTGTTGATGGAGACCTTGTCTGCACCTGCATTCAGCATAGTGCGAATATCTTCCAGCGTGCGAATGCCCCCACCCACCGTGAGCGGAATGAAAACCTGTCCGGCGATCGCCCGGACCGTGTCCACCGTCGTGGCCCGATCTTCATGGCTGGCGGTAATGTCCAGAAACGTGATCTCATCGGCGCCGGCCTCGCCGTAGCGCCTGGAAACCTCGACCGGATCACCGGCATCGCGAATGTCGACAAATTGCACGCCCTTCACCACGCGGCCGCGGTCGCAGTCGAGACAGGGAATGATTCGCTTTGCTAGTGCCATAGGTCTGTCTGCGCTGTGCCGGTCATCGGAAAAAGCTCAGTCGTCTGAATCACAGTAGGCCTGCGCCTCCTGTAAATCCAGCTTACCTTCGTAAATCGCGCGGCCGGTGATGGCACCGATAATGCCGGCGCCGCCTGCGGTTTTTGCCGCGGCTTTCAGATCGACAATGTCGGCCAGTTTCGCGATACCGCCGGAGGCAATGACCGGAATGCTGGAGCGCTCGGCCAGAGCCACAGTGGCCGCCACATTGGCCCCCTGCATCATGCCGTCCCGATCAATGTCTGTGTAAATTACCGCTGCCAACCCCAGTCCGTCGAAACGCTGCAGCGCTTCCTCGACCGCCAATTCAGAGACATCCGCCCATCCTTCCGTGGCGACTTTGCCGTTCACCGCATCAAGCCCGATGATGATCTTACCGGGGAATTCCGCGCTGGCTGCCCGGACAAAATCAGGGTCCTTCACCGCCTGAGTGCCAATAATAAGGTAGCTCACCCCGGCGTCGATGTAGACCTGAGCAGTCTCGAGCGAGCGGATGCCGCCGCCGATCTGCACCGGAAGTTCCGGGTAAGCGCGGGTTATGGAAGTCACGATGTCCGCATTGACCGGCGACCCTTCGAACGCCCCGTTAAGATCCACAATGTGCAGGCGCCGCGCACCCTGCGCCAGCCACTGCCCGGCCTGCTCCACCGGATCATCAGAGAAAATTGTGCTCTCTTCCATCCGACCCTGCTTGAGGCGGACACACTGACCGTCTTTCAGATCGATTGCAGGTATCACTATCATGGCGTTTGCGGTGTCCCTCTTGTCAGATGCTCGTCTGGTTCTGATCGGCGCTCAGTCGCTGGCGCCGTTCCAGGTGAGAAAATTGCGCAGCAGGGTGAGCCCTGCGTTTTGACTTTTTTCCGGATGAAACTGCGTGGCAAAAATATTGCCCGCGGAGATAGCAGCCACAATTTCCCTGCCATACACGCTGCGGCCGGCCACCTGATCAGTCTCATCCATCGTCACATAATAGCTGTGGACGAAGTAGAACCGGCTGTTGTCCGGCACACCCCGCCAGAGCGGGTGATCTGAAGTCTGGGTAACCCGGTTCCACCCCATGTGCGGCACTTTCAGGCGGGCATCATTGTCGTCCCGCAGATCCTCACCAAAAAACTTCACGCGCCCCGACAGCAGGCCCAGACAGTCCACTCCACCGTTTTCTTCACTGTGCGCCATCAGCGCCTGCATACCGACGCAAATCGCCAGCACCGGTTTTGTCTTCATCGCACTTGCCACCATCGCGCCGACGTCGAGCCGGTTGATCTCGGCCATGCAGTCGCGAATCGCACCAACGCCGGGGAACACCACCCGATCCGCGGCCGCGATCTGCGCAGGATCTGACGTGATGGTGACCTTCGTAGCCTGCCCCGATTCGGCGGCCAGTTCTGCCCCCACATGCTCGATTGCTTTGGCGACCGAATGCAGGTTCCCCATGCCGTAGTCAATGACTGCAACCTGATTCATTGGCGGGTGGCCACTGCCGTATGCGCGTATGCTGTCATCACAGGTTCGTATTGATGGCCGAGTCAGTAGTTCGGGTTTACCGCATCAGCATTGAGGAAGCGGATACGAGGGAATCCAGCAAGGACGGGGCTGCGTGACCTCGGCAAAGCGCTGATGCCATGACGCCGGACCATCTGAAGAGGATCTTTCATGGGACACCGGTTGCGGGACACCGTCTACAGAACGCCTTTGGTAGAAGGAATATGGTCGGCTGCGCGGGGATCAATTTCCATCGCCATGCGCAGCGCCCGACCAAAAGCCTTAAAGATGGTTTCAATCTGGTGGTGCGCATTCTTGCCGCGAATGTTGTCGATGTGCAGCGTGACCATCGCGTGATTCACAAAGCCCTGAAAAAATTCATGGAACAGATCGACGTCAAAGTTGCCTACGGTACCCTTGACGAACTGCACGTGGTAATCGAGGCCCGGACGACCGGAAAAATCCAGCACCACCCGGGAAAGCGCCTCATCAAGAGGAACATACGCGTGGCCGTAGCGACGGATGCCGGTCTTGTCGAGCGCCTGATTCAGCGCCTGACCCAGCGTGATGCCGATGTCCTCAACCGTGTGATGGGCATCGATGTCCAGATCGCCGGACGCCCTGACCGTCAGGTCAATCAACCCGTGGCGCGCAATCTGATCGAGCATGTGATCAAGAAACGGCAGGCCGGTCTCAACGTCCAGCTGCCCTGAACCATCAAGCTTGAGCGTGACGGTGATTTGCGTTTCCTTGGTGTTGCGCTCGACCGTAGCCTGACGCGGAGAAGGGGGAGCCGAAGCGCTCATGAAAAGACCCGTTGGCGGAAAAGCCGCATTATAATGCTGCTCCCGCCGGAGTGAAAGTCAGGTTTCGTGCAGGGCCTTCAGGCATTCGGTAGACTAGGGGGCAAAGCCGGAACCGTTCCGGACGGGCTGAGCCAGATTCAGGAGCATTTCACGCCGTGTTACATCGCATCGACCGACCGAGCCAGCGGAACCAACGTCTCGCCCGCGCTGTGAGGATTGAGTAAGGGCCATGAGATTTTTCCTCAGATTTCTGTTGGTGCTGGTATTGCTGGTGGTGGCGAGCGGCTTCCTGCTCGTGGCACGGATCAATACAGAATCCAACAAAGCGGCCATCTCGGAAACGGTGCTCGCTGCTACCGGCTTGGAACTGACCATCGGCGGCGATCTGTCCCTGAGCCTGTTCCCGGACCTCGGCCTTGCGCTAACTGATGTCCGGCTGAAAAACCCTGCCTTTCCTCAGGAACTGGCCTCCACCTCATCTGCGGTGTTAAGCGTTGAGCTGACGCCTTTGCTGAGAGGCCAGATCAAGATCAGGGAAATCTCCACTGCAGATTTACATGCCAACTATTTTATTGATGCGAACGGTACCAGCATCTGGTCCACCGGAGCCGCTGAACCGGGTGCAGCCAGCCGCAACCCGTCATCTCCGGGGGAACTGAGAGAACTGCCGGCCTTTTCGGTTGATCGACTGCGGATCGGCAATGCCAGCATCGACATTCAGGACGCCTCTAAGCAGGCCCGCTATCAGATCGACAACCTCAGCCTGGACAGTCGGGATACCAACCTGGAAGGTCGCCCCTTCTCAGTGGCACTTCAGTTTGATTACGAAAACAACGGCATGTCGGCAGCCATTCCCATGGCGCTGAGATCTGACGTGCAGGCCGAACTGAGCAACGGGTCGTTTCAGTTCAGCAACCTGCAGCTGAGCATCACGCCAATGTTGGTCACCGGCGCAATCACGGTTTCGGGATTTCCTGCAGATCCGATTTACGAAGGCTCGCTGGTCGCCGAAGATTTCGACGTAATCACCCTGCTGGAGTCACTGGATTTGAAAGAGCCGGGCCCGGCCACCGGCTTTGGCCTGGATGCGAATCGCATGCTGAGCTTCAGCGCCCGATTCAACGGCTCTGCGCAGCGGGCGACACTGAGCGACTTTGACCTCAGTTTTGCCGGCTCACTGATCGAAACCGATGCCGAGGTGCGCCTGGCCACCGATCTGGCTCCCCTGAATGTCAGTTACAACGTCAATGCCGGGGCGCTCGATCTGTCGCCCTTTTTTACCGAGCAGCTACCGGCGGCTGAAGAAACACCGACCGGGCTCACCGAAGCCGCGCAGTATCAGCCGCAGGCTGAACTGCCCGTCGAGCTGATCAGCTCCATCAGTCTGCTGGGAGGGATCTCTGTTGAATCGGTCACCATTAATGATATCCAGCTGCAGGACGTCAACGTATTTACCAACGTCGAGGATGGCGTGCTGGACATCGAAGTGCCGCCTGTCTCCCTGTTTGAAGGTTCGACACAAGGCACAATACGGCTGAGCACCCGGGGCAGCGAGCCCGAACTGGAAGTCAGCCAGACTATCAGCGATGTCAATCTGTCAGAGCTGACTCCTTTGGTTACTCGCTTCAACGCCGTCAATGGTTTTCTGCAGGCCGAATCCAGCTATACCGCAGCGGGCGACACAGTTGGGGCAATGCTGGACTCATTGTCCGGCAACAGCGCCTTCAGCATAACCGACAACTCAGTCGACATCGGCGTGATCAAACAGGTGTTTACCGCCATCGCGGCACTGAGCCCGAACGGGGAGGCCATTCAGCAGTGGCCAGACGTGATTCGTTTCAGTGACCTGAGTGGCTACCTGATACTCGAAGACGGTCTGACTTCGCAGCAGGAGGTCAGGCTGCGCATGGACAATTTCGACATCAGCGGCAGCGGCCAGATTGACCTCGACGCACAGAGCTTCGATTACGACCTGCTGTTTACCGTGCTGGGTGCGCCCTATACCCAGACGATCCCGATCGATGAGCTCTACCACAATGTGTCCTGGCCCGTGGACTGCAGCGCCGCCTTTGCCGATGACATCAGCCGATACTGCCGACCGGACTTTACCCGTGTGCGGGACATTTTCAGTCAGATTGGCGCCAATGCGCTGCGCAATGAACTGCAGGACATCATTACCGATCAGGTGCCTGAACAATTGCGCGACTCAGCCAGAGGGCTGCTCAGAAGCCTGCTGAATTGAGCATGGAACCCCTGCTGCTGCGGCAATCCAGCCTTCCTGCCCTGCCCTGCCCGTTAAAGCGCCGGCAGCGCGGTTGATCGCGCGCTATGGGAAGCCAGCACACATTTGCAGAGCAGGTTCTGGACTGGTTCGTCACGCACGGCCGGCACGATTTGCCCTGGCAGCAAGACCCCACGCCTTACCGGGTCTGGGTGTCAGAGATCATGCTGCAGCAGACCCAGGTGGCCACGGTCATTCCCTATTATCAGCGGTTCATGGCGCGCTTTCCCGACGTGCACGCACTGGCGGCAGCGCCGGTGGATCAGGTGCTGCACCTGTGGACAGGGCTCGGCTATTACGCCAGAGCACGCAATCTTCACAAAGCCGCGCAGCAAGTCTGCGCAGAGCATCAGGGGCACTTTCCGGACAGCGTTGAGGAACTCGAATCACTGCCTGGCATCGGGCGGTCTACGGCCGGCGCGATTGCCGCGCTTGCCATGCACATCAGAGCCCCGATTCTCGATGGCAACGTCAAACGCGTGTTGACGCGTTATTTTGCCATTGCCGGCTATCCGGAAAGCAGTGCTGTCAAAACCCGGCTGTGGGAACTGGCGGAATCGCTGCTGCCGGAGTCACGCATCGCCGCTTACACCCAGGCCATGATGGATCTCGGCGCTACCTTGTGCACGCGAAGCCAGCCCGACTGCGGCCGGTGTCCACTGGCGGATCGCTGCCAGGCGCTGGCCGCTGATGCGATTGCGACGTATCCGGGGAAGAAACCCAGACAGGACAAACCGGTAAAAGCCGTGCAGATGATTATCCTGCGCAATGGACAGGGGGAAGTGCTGCTGGAAAAACGCGCGGACACCGGCATCTGGGGCGGGCTCTACTCCTTGCCGGAGCGGCCTTTGTCAAAGCCCACCGGACAAGATGAACCGGCGGCGCAGTGCTCGACCGAATTCAACGGACTGCCCTGCGACCTGACTGCCGCGATCAGGCTGCCACAAGTTCGGCACAGCTTCACCCACTACCATCTGGACATCTTCCCGTTATTGATTGAAGCCGAACCCAACACAAACGAAGCAGCAGGTGCAGCTGATTCTGACCGCTGGCTCTGGTACCCTCTTAATCATTCGCTTGAGGTCGGGCTGGCCGCGCCGGTGAAAAAGCTGCTCTCCGAACTGGCCAAAGACCCGCACCCTGTTTCACGCTAAGGAGTTTCCATGAGCCGCACAGTTCAGTGTCGAAAATACCAGAGAGAACTGCCGGGACTGGCGGTTCCGCCCTATCCCGGACCGAAGGGGCAGGAAGTTTATGAAACTGTGTCTCAGCAGGCCTGGCAAGAGTGGCAGGCACAGCAAACCATGCTTATCAACGAGAAGCAGCTGAACCTGATGGATCCGGGAACGCGCAGCTACCTGCAGCAGGAAATGGAAAAATTCCTCAGTAACGAGGACTACGATCGCGCCGAAGGGTTTGTGCCACCCGACAAGTAGGCGTCTCACGCCTGCACTGTGTTCCCTAAAGCCACTCGAAAGCAGGTCTGAATGCCGCAAATCGTCGGCCAAGCTTGCGGATTTTGCTTTGCCAGGCCTGGCCTTATCGGGCGCTAAGCCACGCGCATTTGCCTTGACTCAGGCAGTCAGACACTATTTAATACGCGGCTCGCGAAGCAGGGCAAAAGTCGGTCAGTTTATCGGCCCTGGCCCCGGGATGAATCCGTCTCAGGCAGAACGCTCCGCAGGTGTCAGCGCGACCAGCAAAGCCGAACTCGCTGGCATGACAATGAAGCACATCACAGTGCACCCCAACGCCCAGGTAGCTCAGTCGGTAGAGCAGAGGACTGAAAATCCTCGTGTCGGCAGTTCGATTCTGTCCCTGGGCACCATCTCCCTCTTCTTATCTGCAAACACCCTGACGCGTTGACAGCTCGAATGCCAAAGAGCATCTGTTGCTAGATCCAACTACAACCGGGGTTTTTTATGCGCGGGGTTTAGGGTTCGATGAGAAGTGCCGCAGTTCTGCAAAATGCGCCAGCATTTTGCACAGCTGTAGGCTGCCCGAAGGGCGAGGAATTTGGCCTTGCTAAATTTCGAGTGAAAGCTGCGTCAGGAGAGCAGACGGTAGAATGCCGCCCGTTGGGGACAAACTGCTCTTAGGCTGTTTGGATCATTCTGCCCCTGGGCACCATTACTTACAGCAATATTAAAGAGTTATTAATAATGGTCGTTCCAATACCTTTTAGCACACCAGAGACAGTGGCTTTAGCCAAAAGCTAGACCGGCAGCTTCGATCCGAGCCACTTTATCGAGTCCAGTGCTCCCTGCCAGCCGTTTAGCAAAACTGGATCAAGCGCTTTCGCGATACCGCCCTCAGTGCGCCACTTCAAATACTCTCGATAATGATCCGCTGAGTCCCAGGTTTCGATCGCGGTGAAACACTCCTTTTCCTCATCCAGATAAACATCGAGACCCTGGCAGCCCTCGAAGGCCCTTGTATCCGGCAAAGCTGCAGCCAGCATAGGTTCGAGATCCTGTGCCGTGCCAGGTTTGCATTGAAAGTCTATCGTGACTACATAGCTCATTATAAATCCTCCGGGCCGGCCTGCTCCGCAATCTAAGTGCATCTGTTGTCAGATGAGATTGACTGGGCCTTAGTTTCTGCGTGGTCAAGTATTCAGAATCTGTCTATCACTGTTACACCTACTCCGGCAAATTTATCCATCGCAGGCAGTTCGATTAGCGCGTCCTCTAAACTGATCATTTTGCCTATCAATTTATCAGGCCGCAGATGTCCATTCTCAATCATCGAGAGGAGCTCCGGATATCTATGTGCCTGCATACCATGGGAACCTACTATTTCCAGTTCATGAGCAATTATTTTGTCCATCGGGACATGCGGCGAACTCTCATCACCCAGCATAAGGCCGACTTGGATATGTTTACCGCGTTTGCGCAAACACTCAATCGAGTTCAGACAAGTAGTTGGATGGCCAAGTGCATCGATGGAAACATGAACCCCTCCTTGTGAAATTTCTCTCACTGCTTCAATTACACAATGTACTTCAGTCGCGTTGATTACTTCATGCGCGCCAATTGATTTCGCAAAAGCGAGCTTGGCGTCATCAAGATCAATAGCTATCACTTTAGCATTTATTGCGTGAGCGATCATAATGGCTGAGAGCCCGACACCTCCGCAGCCATGGACCGCAACCCATTCATCAGGCCTGACCTTGCCCTGATCCACCACAGATCGAAAAGAAGTGACAAACCGACAGCCAAGACTTGCCGCCGTTACAAATTCCATCGATTCAGGCAAACGGACGAGATTGGTATCCGCGAAATCGATAGCCACATACTCAGCAAAAGAACCCCAATGAGTGAATCCTGGCTGAAACTGCTGATCACAAACCTGATGGTTTCCAGACTCGCATTGCGAACATTCACCACAGCCACAAACAAAGGGCATCGTAACCCGATCCCCTACCTTCCATTTGCTGACATCTTTGCCTACTGCCTCAACCATCCCTGCCAATTCATGACCGGGCACATGTGGCAGCTGAATGTCTGGATCATGCCCCATCCAGCCGTGCCAATCGCTGCGACAAAGACCAGTGGCTTTTACGCCAATGACAACACCGTGATCCTGCGGAGATGGATCGGCAACTGATTCAATGGCTAACGGTTGGTTAAACTTTGTATAGACTACTGCTTTCATTCGTCTATATTAAGCGAAGATATTTTTACGTGCAGCTAAGGGTCAAAAAAAGCTCCAAAAACCATTAAGCAAGGGCATTCAACGGCTATTTGCACAGTTCTTGGCACACGCTGATTTCGCCCCTGCAACATGTTGATCTAATTGCTAAATCGGTCAACACGTCTGCTGAAAATCCGCATGTCGTCAGTTCAATTTTGTCTCTGAGCACGACCTCCCCGATATTCATGTAGGGCACGCCTCACTCACTGGCCAAAGCCCATTGAATTTCTTAAGCTACTGAATTGTTCGAGTGCCTAAGACCGCTCACTGCAATCAGAGCAAAATGAAAGAGTTGTTTATGTCAACGATATCTGACTCTTCCCTAGCTGAAGAGAGCACCACACCAGACCTCGTCTATGATTATTCATGTCGAGCCTTACTGGGAATTGTCTGGATTAGTTCATTCATTTTTGGCCTGTACATCCTGGCAAACTACGCTTCTGCGTATTTTGATAATGACCTGCAGCGCTGGAATGAGGTACTTCCTGAAATCTATGCACCGGGACAACCCGCGGCATCAATTGGCATTGGGCTGCATTTTGCAGCGGGTGGGCTCATCTTGTTGTTAGGCGGGCTTCAGCTTATTCAAAGTATACGTGTCAGTTATCCAGTGTTTCACCGCTGGAGCGGCAGGTTTTATGTTGTTGTATCGATGATTGCAGCTCTCGGAGGACTCTCTTTTATCGCAATTCGAGGCACTGTTGGCGGTGCTGTCATGGATATCGGATTTTCAGGCTATGGCATTCTCATGTTCATCGCTGCCATTCAGACCATGAAACATGCGATGCAGCGGAATATCATGATCCATCAAGCCTGGGCCTGGAGGCTCTATGCGTTAGCAATTGGATCTTGGTTGTACAGAATGGACTATGGCTTGTGGCTGTTGCTGACAGACTGGGTTGGACACACAGAACAATTTGATGGATGGTTCGACAACGTTATGTCCTTCTTTTTCTACATCCCCAATCTGATCATTGTCGAGCTAATGATCCGGGCACGCGACAGATCTAAGAATGTCCGCATCAGAAATGCAGCATC
>Ga0255764_10004200_pt1 | contig 11324 bp, 8 predicted proteins | sample 071ome_30_FD_179964 | JGI IMG/M metagenome (GOLD analysis project Ga0255764, IMG submission 179964) | Coastal salt marsh microbial communities from the Groves Creek Marsh, Skidaway Island, Georgia - 071406AT metaG (version 2) | ecosystem: Environmental > Aquatic > Marine > Intertidal zone > Salt... | reverse complement strand
AGTCTCTGGCGGACATGAAGCACCGCAACCCGATGGTGATTTCCGGTGATCTTCACGCAACAGGGGTAGGCACCATGTTCGGCTCCGGCAACCGCAGTTTTGCCGACAACCCGATCACCACGGTCTTGTGCGGCCCTGTCAGCACCGCAGAGTGGGGATTTCCCTCTAACGTCAGAGGGGTTGCGGCAGCGCCTTCGGCCTATCTGGATTTTCAGGAGCAAATTCCGCCTATTGAGGAGCATGGTTTCAGCATTGTCGATTTCGAGCGGGATCGCATTGAGGTCAAGCTGTTCAAGTGGGACGTTAATTCACAGCCCCTCAGCGCCATTGATTCGCTGGAACCCTACCATGCATTTGTGGTGGAACGGCCCTAGAGCGACCCGCCTGATAACGCTCGCACCAGACGGCCGCGCCGGCCCAGCGCTGCTTTCTGCGGAAAGCGCTGCAGTCCGGGCAGGTGATAGCAGGTAGAGCCTGTCCGCCCATCAGCTGGTGAGAATTTTGCTGCCCGCCAGCAGTTTTTCAATTACCATCGCGCGAGCAGCGTTGCTGCAGTGAAAACAGCGCAACAATCCTGAACCCGCGTTCAACAAAAGAGCAAATAGCACGTGTCGCAAACAAAATCCTTCAGCAAAAGCGTCGATCTCATGTTCGACAGAGCCGCCGACCTGGTAGACATCTCACCGGGCCTGCGGGAGAAAATCCGAGTCTGCAATGCCACCTACACCACCCGATTCGGGGTACGCCTGCGCGGAGAAATTCACACCTTTATCGGATACCGGGCGGTTCACTCCGAGCACATGGAACCGGTAAAGGGCGGCATCCGCTACGCGCCATCGGTGAATCAGGATGAAGTCGAAGCGCTGGCCGCGCTGATGACCTATAAGTGTGCGCTGGTTGACGTGCCTTTCGGCGGATCCAAGGGCGGCCTTTGCATTGATCCCGGAGATTACAGCGCAGAGGAGTTAGAGCAGATCACGCGCCGGTTCGCAGCAGAGCTGATCAAGAGAGATCTCATCCACCCTGCGCAGAACGTCCCTGCTCCCGATATGGGAACAGGCGAGCGCGAAATGGCATGGATAGCGGATCAGTATTTACAAATTCAGCCCACCGACATTGATGCAAAGGCCTGCGTCACCGGCAAACCCGTGTCGATGGGAGGAATCGCCGGCCGCACAGAGGCGACCGGCCGGGGAATCCAATACGCGCTCAGAGAATTTTTCCGGGACAGTGACGATGTCGCCCGGGCCGGCCTGTCCGGCTCACTTGACGGTAAAAGAATCCTCGTTCAGGGATTGGGAAACGTGGGCTACCACGCAGCAAAATTCCTCAGTCAGCAGGATGGCGCGATCATCACCACGGTAGTTGAAAGAGACGGAGCGGTTACGGCGGAATCCGGTATCGATGTTGACGCACTCAGAAGCTGGATTCAGGAGAACGGCGGGGTCACCGGATTTCCGGGCGCAGAAGCGGTTGCCTCACCCGAGACGGCCTTGGAGCTGGAATGCGATATCCTGATTCCGGCTGCCACTGAAGGGGTGATCCATGCCGGTAATGCGGCCAGAATCCGTGCGCCGCTGATCATCGAAGCTGCGAATGGCCCGGTGACTGCTGAAGCAGATCAGATCCTTCGCGAGAAAAAGTGCGTCATCATTCCTGATCTTTATGCCAACGCAGGCGGCGTGACGGTTTCCTACTTTGAGTGGGTCAAGAATCTCAGTCACATGCGCTTTGGTCGCATGCAGCGCCGGGAGCAGGAGGCGCGCAACGAGCTGATTATCAGGGAGCTGGATGCTCTGTCGGAATCCCTGGGTAACGCGTGGGCGCTTTCGGAAAGTTTTCGGGACGAGTTCAGAGCCGGCGCCAATGAAATCGATCTGGTGCGCTCAGGTCTTGATGACACAATGCGAAAAGCATTTCAGGAGATGCGGACGGTGCTGCAGCAAAAAGACGGCGTCAGCGACTTCAGAACCGCAGCCTATCTGGTGGCCATCGAGAAAATCGCAGAAAGCTATCGGGTCAGAGGACATTAAGCGCAGCAAGACACCAGACTGCGCCGCCCGGCAATCTCGGGACTTTTCCCGAGACTTTCCCCGGGACTTTGCGCCGGGACTTGCGCCGGGACTTGCGCCGGAATCCTGAGCAGCGGACTGACCCGATTCCCGGCTGGTAACGCCGGTAATCTGCCAGCAAGCGGCTGCGTCGGTGGTGCGTGCCAGAACTGAGCATTTCCGGGCTGTCATTCGCGGTTCCGTCGACGCCGGGGGCGACTCCCGGCGTGTCCCGTAATCCAGCCGTGAGGTCACTTCCCGCCGCGCAATCCGAACGTGTATTTTTTGCGAATCCGTGATTAACTGAGGATGGAACAAGCAGCAGAATCTCAGGCTGCATCTGATCATTCAGTCATAAGAACAATAAGCGGCACATCATGATTGACAATTTTTCACTCAAACCGATGATTCTGGTCATTCCCGTCCTGCTGGCTCTGGTCTTTATCGAACTGGGCTTTGCTTACCTCAAAGGACGGAAAGTCTATAACTTTCAGGATTCGATCACTTCCATCAACATCGGTCTGCTCAGCCAGTTCGTCAATTCCACCGGCGCGGTGTTCGGCGCGGTGATGTATGCCCTGATTGAAGCGCGCTATGGCACCTTTGAATGGTCCACCGCAAGCCCGTTCACCTGGGTCTTCGCTCTGCTACTGTATGATTTTCTCTACTACTGGGTGCACCGGACCGGGCACATGGTGAACATCTTCTGGGCAGCTCACATCACCCATCACAGCAGCGAAGAATTTAATCTGTCGACCGCGATGCGACAGGCGTCAACGGGTTTCTACTTCAAATGGGTGTTTTACCTCCCTCTGGCGGTTCTTGGCATTCCCGTTCAGGTTTATGTCATCGTCGGCCTGATCGATTTGCTGTATCAGTTCTGGGTGCATACCCGCTTGATCGGCAGACTCGGCTTTCTGGAATGGTTCCTCGTCACCCCTTCAAACCATCGGGTGCATCACGGGCAGAACGACTACTGCATCGACCGGAACTTCGGCGGAATCTTCTGTCTGTGGGATAGGCTGTTCGGCACCTATGCCGATGAACGCGAGGAAGAGCCCATTGTGTACGGCATCAGAAAGCCACTCGAAAGCTGGAGTCCGGTGTGGAGTAATCTCCACTACTACAAAACGCTCTGGCTGAAGGTGAAACATGCCAGAAGCTGGCGCGAAGGGCTGATGTTTGTGGTGGCCGAGCCGGATTGGTCGCCGACTGATCAAGAAAATCCGTCAACCGAATCCCCAACGGTCGATTCCTACCAAAAGCACAGTTCTCTCGCGCCGGCCTCAATCCGGCTTTCAGGCATCGCCACCACGCTGGTGTCACTGACGCTGTTGATACTTTATCTGGGCACGCGTGATCAGATGCCGCTTGCCGCGCAGCTCATGTTTGTCGCCATTGTGATCGGGCTGTTCGCCGGTATCGGCAAATTCTGGAGTCTCGAGAAGTTTCAGGCAGCCCAGCATGACTAGCCTGGCCATTACCGACGGTCTGCTGTGTCTGGTTGCCGCAGCGGCAGTAGTCACCAACAGACTGCCGCTGGCGTTTCGCATGGGGTCGGCGCTTCTTGCCGTCACCGCAGGCCTGGGGGTTCTGAGATTCAGCGACTTGCTGCCGCTGCCTACGCTGCACAGTTTCTTCTCAACTTTCAGTGCCTCTTCCGCCTTTCTGCTGATGGCAGTCAGCACCGTCTGGAACAGCAGTGCCGGAGCTACCCGGGCCAAGTATGCTTCGATCCTGCTGATCGTTTCAGGTGCTATTGGATTCGTGATGGTGGATTTGTTCGAGCTGACCCGGTTCGGACAAGTTGTGGCGGTGCTGTGCGTGCTACAGATAATCATTTACTCGGCCAGACACAGACTGCTGAGCGCTCTGGTGGGCGCGATCGCGCTGGAATTGGGTTTCATCCTGTTTGCGACAGGTCAGCGCGTGCCGAACCTGCTCCAGCCGGGCGACTTTCTCCATCTGCTGACTGCCGCCGGCCTTGCGCTGCTGGTGTGGTATCACCGCCGTTCGCCACACGCCAGCCCGCAGCGGTCACGCTAGCAACGCCGCGCCCGCCACGGTTCAGCGGCTGTTTCGATTCTGAATGCCGCGGTTAAGAGTGCGAACGTGCTCGGCAATCGCCCTGATCTGGGCTGGCTCAAACGTTTGTCCAAACGACGGCATGTTGTTCTGGCCATTGGTAATAATGCTGGCCACATAGTCTGTTGAAAATGCAGCAAGCCCCTCCAGAGGCATGCCGTTATGACCGCCCTCGCCCCGGAGTCCATGGCAGAAGACGCAGGTGCTTCGATACAGACCAAGGCCTTCTGTGTTGGCCTGCGGTGGTGTCACCTTTTCCAGTGCGATCGCCGTTTCCTCACCCTCTTCCAGCAGCTTGAACATCCAGATGCTGTCACCCCGTGCAGAGCCGGCCAGCAAATTGCCGGCAGACAGCACAGTCACATATTGCTCGCCGTTATGTTCGAAAACAGTCGGAGGCGCATTGACACCGGCATCGGTCATGAACTCCCAGAGCTTCTGACCGGTCGCGGCATCCATGGCGGTAAACCGCCCGTCATTGCGTCCTGCGAACAACAGATTCCCCGCGGTTGCGACCAGTCCACTGTAGCAGCGTCCCGGCCACCGCTGCGACCACAGGCGTCTGTTGGTTCGCAGGTCCATGGCCGCGACAATTCCGGTGACCGCAATGGGGGCAAAACGCATGTTGCCACCGGTGTAGCGATCACCCGGCTCGGCTGAATCGGTATCTGCGTTGGTTGTATAGGCCGCCTGACGATCACCGGCGCAGACATAAATCACGCCCTTGTCCGGATCAACGGCACTCGGTGGCCAATTCGCTTCCCCTCGCCGAAGCAGCACCGGGTCATCCCAGAAAGGCGTGAAAATATCGCCGTCGTTCACCATGCGAAATCCTTCCGGGGCGATATCAAGCGTATGCGTCACGAACGCATCACCGACCGGATAGGGCTGGGTAGCGGCGGTAGCCTGTCGCTCTTCCTGTGGAACAGGGCGCTCTTCGATGCCGACCAGTGGCTCTCCGGTGATCCGGTCAAGGATATACACCCAGCCCGTCTTGCCCGCCTGTGCAAGCCCTTTTCTCAGAACACCCTCATACTCCAGGTCGAACAGGACAACAGGATTCGGCGCATCGAAATCCCAGATGTCGTGGTGGACCTGCTGGAAGTGCCAGCGGTACTCACCAGAATAGGCGTCAAGAGCAACAATAGAGGCTGTAAACAGATTGTCACCGGGCCTGATTGCGCCGTTATAGTCAGGCCCCGGATTGCCGGTCGAGAAGTAAATCAGACCCAGCTCCGGGTCCACCGCTGGCGTGTGCCAGACTGTACCACCGCCGGTTTCCCAGGCATCACTGTCGGCAGGCCAGGTATCCGAACCGAATTCGCCCGGTGCCGGCACGGTATAAAACGTCCAGAGCAGAGAGCCATCCGCGGCATCATAGGCCTTCACCCGGCCGCGCGCAGCGAACTCAGCGCCAGCGAATCCGCTGATGACCATGCCGTCAAAGTACAACGGCGCACTGGTGATGGTGTAGCCCTCTTCCCAGCTTTCCGCCTGAATCGACCACACCTGCTCTCCGGTTTCGGCATCGAGTGCCTTCAGCACCCCATCGAGCTGGCCCACAAATATTTTGTCTTCACCATAACCCACGCCCCGGCTCGTCCAGCCACAGCAAATGGTTGAGATTTCACTGCTGAGTTGCGCTTCATTCGACCAGAGCATTTCTCCGGTCTCGACGCTGAGCGCGAAGACATCATCGGCACCGGTGATGACATACATGATACCGTCAATGATCAGAGGCTGTGCTTCACCCGAGTATTTCGCTTCCAGACCTGATCCATTCAGATGTGTGCGCCAGACAGGACCCAGGCGACCGACGTTATCGGTATTGATCTGATCAAGCGGAGAAAAATTCCTGTTGTACAGATCACCTCCGTTGGTCAGCCATTCGGTTACCGGCAGCTGCATCAGGGCATCGGCATCCGGTCGCACCTGCGAAAATTCAGCAGCCTCGCCCTGTGCGGACAGCATCATGACCCAGGTCAGTACGAGAGTGTTGCGGCGTGAGAAGCTCATGTCTTGTCCCTGTCGAAGAAAGTCCTGGAAACGGTAATGGCTGGAAATCGATCCTCTGCCCGGCCCACGCACTGGTGTCGGCGCCGGCAGGCTGGAGCATTTCGTCTCACGTCCAGATCAATTACCATGCCTCTTATTATTGGTCAGACTTTACCGCGAAGGTGACTCCATGCGCCACCCCAGCCTCCAGACTCTGCTGCTTCTGCTGAGCCTGACAAGCCTTGCACAGGCCAGCTATGCGCAGATTGCTGCGGAGCCTTCTCCGTTTGCAGCCGATAACCCCAACGCCGTGGTGCCGGGTGAATTGATCACCGAACCGCCCACGCTCATCAATCTCGGTTTTGAGTGGTTGATTCAGGGCGATGAGAATCGCAATGCGCGGGTCGAGGTGTGGTATCGAAAGACCGGGGAAGCGATCTGGCAAGATGCTCTACCCATGCTGAGACTGAATGGCGAGCGCATCTACAGTGAGTCCCGACTCGACGTTATCACGCCCAACATGTTTGCCGGCAGTGTACTGAACCTGGATCCGGACACGCGTTATGAAGTGAAGTTCAGTATCCGTGATCCCGACGGTGTAGTAGGTAACCCTGAACGGCTTGCCACCGTGAGCACCCGCGCCGAACCGGAACCCTACACGGGCGGTCGGGAATTCCATGTCTATCCGCATGGCTATGCGGGTGCGAAACAGGAGCCGGCCTTTGAAGGACTCATGTGCGCGTACAATTACTGGTGCGCCGGCACTGACTGGGCAACCTCGGGCCGGCCTCGGGTGCGGGCCGGCGACAAGATCATCGTGCATGCAGGGACCTATCAGTACAACCGTTATGAGTACACCAATGATGCAACGGTCAATCGCACCACCCCGCTTGACGGCACCTACTACCTGACCGCAGATGGCACAGCCGAGCGACCCATTGCCATCGTAGCGGCCGGTGATGGCGAGGTGATCTTCGACGGCAATGGCAATTATGCGCTGTTTGACGTACGCGCTGCCGACCACACCTATTTTGAAGGCATCACTTTCAGAAATTCAGAGATTGCTATTCTGGCAGGCACTCAGTTCATCGCCGGCGCTCAGGGGCTGACCGTAAAACATAGTCGCTTTGAAGATGTCGGTGCCGGCGTCTTCACCAATTACTCCGGTTCCCGCGGCTTTTATATTGCCGACAGTCACTTTGTTGGCAGGAATGATCCGGACCATCTCATCGGCTGGCGTGGCGAGCTGTGGGCGCAGTTCGAAGGCGTGGACAATCAGATCTTCCCTCCGCCAATGCGCTCGTATGTCGCTGTCAAACTTTATGGCCCCGGTCACATTGTGGCCCATAACTATATCGCCAACTTTCATGATGGCATCAACATAGAAACCTACGGCAACCCGGACGGTTCAACCCCCTCGGGCCCGGACATCCCCGACGGGCCCAAATATCCGACCCGGGATTACTGGGACCGACGCCCGGTGGCAATAGATTTCTACGGCAATTACATCACCAACAGCCACGACAACCCGATTGAAGCGGACGGCGGGATGCACAACATCCGCATCATGAACAACATGCTGATCAATCATCCCTCTCATGCGTTCTGTAATCAGCCTGCATTAGGAGGGCCTGTCTACTGGATCAGGAACATTGCCTACCACCTGCCCGGCGGCTCAACCCGAATCACGGCCGGCTCCGCGGGTGTGGTGTTTTACAACAACACCATTCTTTCAGAAACGTCTGTCGCAGGCGCCTCGAATGCTCACTGGAGAAACAATCTTTTTCTGGGTGAGGAGTCACAGGATATGATCTTCAGCGTGACGTCGCTGACTGATTCGTCCAGCTCCGACTTCAACGGCTTTCGTCCCAACCCTGCCGCGGCGGCTGCGTTTTCATGGCGTTCACCCCGGGCTGGCTCGCTGGCGGACATTACCGATCCGGATTACGAAGCGCAGCTGCAGTCTGTTGAAGCGGCCACCCTGGCCGATTATTCGTCACTTACCGGACAGGACCGCAACAGTATCCTGGTGGACTACGACATTTTCGTTAATGTCCCTCAGCTCAGCGCCAAAAATATCGATACCGTCCAAAAGCTTTATGACGCGGATACACTGGATTTCCGCTTGCGTGCGGGAGCAAGCGCCATCGACAGAGGTATGCCGCTGCCCACCATTACAGAGGGTTTCAATGGCGGTTCTCCGGACCTCGGCGCACTGGAATACGACGCTCCGGTGCCGCACTACGGCCCCCGTCCATAGTCGGCGCTGGCGGGAAACGTTACCGCAGCAGTGCAGAAGAGCTAAAAGCGGCATCACAGAGCGCTGGCAAGCGCTACCTATCCTTCTTATACTCAGGCGAAGTACAACAACAAGTCCCGGGCTTTATAGAGTCCGCCAAGGGAGGACCCCAGCATGAAAAAAATACTGATTGCACTTCTGACGACCCTGCCCGTGCTCTGTGCACCACTGCAGGCGCAGGACAGCGCGGCGCTGCAGGCGCTGCTGACCAATGATGCCGGCAGACCGGATGCTGACAAGGCTCGGGATGCGGGCCGCAGACCCGCCGAAGTTCTGAGCTTTCTCGGAGTTCAGAGCGGCCAGACCGTCGTTGATCTCATCGCCGCCGCTGGTTATTACACTGAAGTGCTCTCTCACGCAGTCGGGCCTTCAGGCAAGGTCTACATGCAAAATTCAGCCGCTTCTCTGACTGGCGAGCGGGGCGAGCGCACCGCCGCTGCCATTGAAAGCCGACTGGCCAACGGTCGACTCGCAAACGTCGAACGTCTGACCCGTGATCCCGATGATCTCGGTCTGCCCGATAATTCCGTGGACACCATCATCATCGCACTGGAGTTCCATGAACTCTATCGATCAGACAATCCAAACGCTGTGGCCGAGTTTCTGGCCGAGACGCGCCGAGTCCTCAAGCCGGGTGGTGTTCTGGGGATCATCGAGCACGCGGGTTCAGCGCCCTTCGATCCGGGTCCGCTGCATCGCGCCATAGAGTCTCAGGTGGTAGCTGATGTACAGGCAGCTGGCATGTTCGCCTCCGCCAGTTCCTCCATCCTGCGCAATCCGGATGACGATCGCAGTGCCGGTGTCTTTGCTCCGGGCCTGCGCGGAGCCACCGACCGCTTCGTCCTCAGGGTCATCAAGACGAAATAAACCCCTTCGCCGCCCTTTTCCCTGGCCACGGAACACCTTCGAATCCACCGGAAAAGGGCGCGCAGATGCAGCTGACACTCAGGGCAACTGCTTGCGCACTGAGTGCCAGCTTTCTTCCGCAGTAAGAGCCAGCAAGCCATGCCACACAGCGCCACCGGGCGGTCAATCGAATGATAGATGATGGCTTCGTTTTCCTGACAGCAATCGTGATCTTATGTGCATCACTGTTGGCGATGGAACGGGCTTTCACCGTCAGGCTGTTTACCTGGTTTCCCCCCATTGTGCTGATCATGTTCGGTGCGATGCTTGGCTACACCCTCGGCATCTGGGAGTTCACCGAATCGGTCCGCGCAACCAGAGAGTCAACCCGGGATCTGATGATCCCGATGATGCTGTTTCTGATGTCGCTCAAATTCAGCTTTACGGAACTGAAAAAACTTGGCGTTAAAACCATACTGTTGTGTCTGGTATCCGCCGCGACTATTGTAGTTGGCTTTGTGATTACCCATTTGCTAATGCGCGGTTTCCTGGGACAAGAGAGCAGCCAGACGTTTGGCGTCATGGCCGCGGGCTGGACCGGGGGCACCCAGAACTTCGTTGCCGTCAAGGAGGCGTTGCAGGTGACTGACAGTGCCATGAGCTATACGCTGCTGATGGGCGCCCTGTGCTACTCGGTGTGGCTGGTGGTTGTCATGGCGATGAAGCCGCATCGGCAGGCAATCAACCAAAAGCTCGGCGTAGAGACAGTCGCAGATAAAGCCGCCTATCGTGTGCCGGAGCCAGAGAGGGAACGGATTGATGCCTCTGGGCTGATGAGCTGTCTTGGTATCTCACTGCTGGCAGCCTCTGTTAGCACTTCTCTGGGATCAAAACTTGCGTCAATCGGACTCTCCTCAGCCATGTTATGGACAGTGATTCTGTCCACCGCTCTGGGTACTCTTGCCGCACATACTCCTTTGAGAAAGTTACCCGCCGCAGAAGAAGTTTCGGGAGTTATGCTGTATATCATCGTCGCTCTGATCGGAGCCGAGGTGAGCCTGGCTGCCATTCTGGATGCACCGTTCTATATCCTGTCCGGCTTTTTCATACTCGGTCTGCACGGATTTGCCATGATTGCAGCGGCAAAAGTTCTCAAAATCGATATCGCCCTGGCGGCTATTGCCTCCGTCGCGAATATCGGCAGCGCACCGTCTGCCACGGTGGTTGCCGCCACCTTTGAACAACGGCTTATCCCGACAGCGATCCTGATGTCACTGCTCGGCTCACTGCTGGGTTCATTCCTCGGCCTGCTCACAGCGCAAGTCCTTCTCCGGCTGAGCTGAATGAGCGCCTGATTCCGGTCTAACCAGAGACAGTTGTAAGTTTGCCTTAGCGCGCCCCTGCACCTTCGCAAGCCGGCGCGTGGTCAGCAGACTGCATCTTCGGGCTACCTGTCACGCCCGCGTCGGACTGTGCTAAGGTAAGGCAAAACACGCCCGGGTTGATCAGGCCGCATCGCGCGCTGGTGCAGGGCGACAGCAGGGTCAGAGGAAGTCAATTGCAGGGGGTCACTGGCCTCGGGCCGGTATCAGAAAGGAGACGACGAAGTGACAGACATCATCAGAATACTCAGGCGGATTGCTTTCGGGCTGCTCATCACACATTCGGCGGTCGTTCTGGCGAACGGTCTGAGCTACACAGCCCTGGACGAATATGTAAACACCGCAGACGAGAATTATGCCTATACCGTTGCCGACACCGTTGCAGGACCGGGATACAGGACACTGATAATAGAAATGACTTCTCAGCAATGGCTGACCAAGGCTGAAGTCAACGACCCCATCTGGCAACACTACATGACAGTGACCATTCCGGATACTGTCAACAGCAACATTGCTTTTCTGTATATCACCGGAGGCAGCAAGTCGAACAGTCTGCCTGAGACGGCGCCTGAAAGTGATATCACCCGGGCACTCAGAACCCAGACCGTCGTCAGCACGCTTTACATGGTGCCGAATCAACCTCTCCGTTTTACTGACAGCCCTGAT
>Ga0255764_10004182_pt1 | contig 11338 bp, 15 predicted proteins | sample 071ome_30_FD_179964 | JGI IMG/M metagenome (GOLD analysis project Ga0255764, IMG submission 179964) | Coastal salt marsh microbial communities from the Groves Creek Marsh, Skidaway Island, Georgia - 071406AT metaG (version 2) | ecosystem: Environmental > Aquatic > Marine > Intertidal zone >... | reverse complement strand
CTGCTGCAGAACTCGCCCTCCGAGGCCAGCAAATCGGATCTTAAGCCCTTCAAAGTCCTCCAATCGAACGATAGGAAACGTAAACCAACCAGCAGTTTCCGGGCCGATTAACCCACATAAAATCGGGTGCACATTATGAGGTTCGTATAAATTTTCGACGAGGGCTTTGCCCCCGGCTTCAAAATACCAGGCTGAGTATTCCCAGGGCTCCATCCCAAAAGGCACCGCTGCAATCAGCGGCGTTGCTGGGATTCGGCCCTGGTCGTACCCCAACCATGTGTAGCCTGCCTCTAACTTCCCATCTCGCACGCTCTCTGTGATGCTGAACGCGGGGACCAACATCCCGGGTTCATAGACGTCTAAACGAATTCGTCCTTCGGTTGCTGTCTTGAGCGCCTTGGCGACGTAAAGGATATTGTCGCCCAGAGCCGGGAGGTTCGTACCAAAGGCAACGGGCGTCCGCCACTGAATGGCTGGATTGCTCTGCCCTTCTAGTGATTGCGATTCGACTTCCGACACAGGACTTCGAGAACTCAAACTCAACGCGCCAACAATCCCGACTAGAAGTGCGATAACTATCGCAATCGATGCCGAACGATTATTCCATGGATTGGCCAAGCGACTTGCCTCGCTTCGATCATGAATTGGAACCGATATACTACGCGGATTATTCAAGGGGAGCATCCGCGTGGACGAGGCTATTATCCACAGTCTAAAGGCACTCTCTCCTCGATCGCGATTTGTCGAGGCCAAAGGCGCAACCATTCACTACCTGCACTGGCCCAATCCTCAACATCCACCACTCGTTTTGATTCACGGTCATGCCGCACACGCGCATTGGTGGGATGCGGTCGTACTCTATTTGCGACGCGACTTTGACCTTTACGCGATTGATCTCTCGGGCTGTGGGGACAGCGATCATCGGCCAGTCTATAGCTATCCACTTTTCACCGAAGAAATCCTCTCGCTGTGCGAGGACGCTCAGATCTCATCGCCCATTCTCGTGGGTCATAGTTTTGGTGGCAGCATTGCAAGGATCGCGTGCTACTTGAAGCCAGAGCTCGCAGCAAAACTCTTGATCGTTGACTCTGTCTTGAGGCCCAGGGAAACCGGCAACCGCGCGCGATCTTCAAGCCCCCCAAAAAAGCACGCCTCTTCCACACGCTTTTACGCGTCAACTGACCAAGCGATTCGACGGTTTCGACTGCGACCCCCGCAAGCCATCAGGCATCCTGCGTACATCGAACATATTGCTCGGCATGCCATCAAAGAAACACCGCAGGGGGCGCGTTTCAAACTTGACCTTCAACTTCTTGCACACCTAAGACCGCTTGATGCACATCTAGACCCTGCCGCCATGCTCGCAATGCTCGATATACCGAAGGGTCTGATCACGGGCAGACACAGTGTGTTTTTTGATCCGACAACAACGGAGGGTGAACAAAATCTGTTGGCAGCGAAGACCTCATTCGCGCCTTCATCTTGGTATTGGGTGGAAGACGCAGCTCACCACGTCCTACTGGATCAGCCCGAGGAAACAGCGGCCGTTATTCGACGCTTTGCGCGTCAATGAGCGCTCGGGCGAACCCCATCATCGAGGGTGATGCGTTGCATGCGTCGATGCTGTGGCCAATAGTCATTGACCGGTTTGTGCTGCGTAATCCGATTATCCCAAAACGCAATGCTGTCTGGCTCCCAACTGAATCGACAACAGTGTTCAGGTAACACAATGTGTCGGTACAAGTAACTCAGAATCGCGTCCGACTCACTCCGTTGCAACTCTTTGATGTGGGTGGTGAACAAGGCATTCACGTAAAGGCCCTTACGCTTCGTGATCGGGTGTTGAATGACCACGGGATGCTCGACGGGCGGATTGTCAGCCACCATCTGAGCGAGGCGCTCTCGACCGCCGGGCTCCGCCAACGACTCCTTAAACCCATGGGTGAAATCGTGCACGGCAGTGAGTCCCTCAAGAAAAAGTTGCAGGTGCGATGACAAACTATCGTACGCAGCACTGAGACTCGCAAACAGGGTGTCCCCGCCTCGCTCGGGGATAATCACACCATGCAAAATAGAACCCAGGGGTGGACAGGGCCTGAAGGTCATGTCCGTATGCCACACTTCGATCTTTGACGGATTTTCCCGATCATTTTCTAAGATGGTGAGCTCTGGATGGCCCGCCACATGGGGGTAGGCCTCGTGAAGCTGAGGATGGCCGAAAAGTTCTGCGAGTCGCAAATGATCTTCCGGTGAGATCGACTGATTTCGGAAGAACAAGACCTGGTATTCAGCCAAAGCCGCCTTCAATGCGGAGACTTCGGAAGTTGTGAGTGGCGCGCACAAGTTAATGCCCGACACCAGCCCACCCAGCGCGCCCGAAACTGCAGAAACCGTCAACGTGCTCACTGAACTGTCGCTCCTATCAATTGCGTCATCAAACCTCGCGGTTCGGCCCGTCAATCACACGATTAACTTTCGAGCGCCGCGACCAATTGAGCCGCTTTCTTTTCAAGCGCCACGATGAGTTCTTTGCTCTTGTGTGTTGAGAGGGCAACCTTTCTTTCTGGTCCCAATTTTTTGAGCCCTTGAGCAATCGCCTGCGCGGCTTCTTTTGCCTCGTCGATATTGGCCATGTCAGCTTTCCTGTGGATCCATTTCGGCGCGAATGATACCGTAATTCACCACTCTGGGATAAGCATGCGCGCCATCAACCACTGTCTCTCGCATTTAATTTATGGGGATACACCGTCTATGCAACAACCATCACCGCTCCTTGAAACCATCTGCCGAGGTGCACGAATTGAGATTAGGATTCTCGACCAATCGATCAGTCTTTGGCTGAATGGGTTAAAGCGCGACGAAGCTCCGCTTGCCGCTATCGGCAAATTATCCACTTCGGTTCAAACAGGTTACGAGTGGCACGAATTCATAGATGTGCGCTTCCAGGCTGCTGATGGCAATCTGAACGTCGTGGCATTGATGAATCAAGAGCGCATCCTTGAATCCACCTTTCCCTTTGCGCTGGGCTAACACTGCGGAGAAGGACGTCCACATGAGCATCATCGAACAACTCAGATATGATCGTAACCGTGCGTTAGAACAAGCAGACCCCACGGCCACGGTTTGTTACCTCGCAACCGTGGGACCTGATCTAAAACCCTCGGTCAGAACCCTAGTTTTAAGGCAGATCGATGACTTCAGTCTTCGATTATTCATCAATGCCTCTAGCCCAAAATGGCAGGCACTGACCACTCATCCGCAGGCCCAAGTGCTTCTTTGGTACCCCTCAATACAAGTACAGTACCGAATCGCAGGAGAAGCGGTCCAAGCGTCAAGGGAAGACATCGAGAACAATTGGCATCGCAGACCGCTCAGGGCCAAATTACTTGACTATTTCTATGCGCATCAAGCCGCTCAAAGCACCCCTTTCAGAAACCAGTCAGACTTTGATGAGGCATTCGATCATTTCACCCAAAGCCTCAATACTGATGAGTTGTCACCGCCCTCTGAGGCGATCGCGATCGATCTTCACTACACCGAAATCGAGCGCTTAGACCTTACCCAAGACGAAAGGCCCCACCAAAGAACTCGATTTCAACGCGTCGCAGATAGTTGGCAAGAGGATATTCTGATCCCTTAGGGTATCTCTCGAAAAGACTTTGACAGACCCTTGAGAAATTCTTAAATTGGCACTGGGAATTCGCGCAGACGTTCTGACCAGGGGGAACCTCCAGCGCTTTCGTCAATACCCTGACCGAAAAAAGGAGGTGATCCCATCAACAGTCAGTCTAAGAGGGGAGCCTCCGAGTTGACCTAACTCGGAGTCTGCTCCCATAAGTCAAGACAGAACCCCAGGGTGCGGTGCATCCTGGGGTTTTTTGTTGATCGGGATACTGGAAATAATGCTTTTCGCCCCTTGTTCACTCGAACCACAGGTGTCTCCAATCCAATGAAGCGTTAATACCCGTGTGTCGTCCTCCAGCAAAAAAGCGCTCTTTCTAGGCTTGGGTTCTCGACACGTTTTGCGATCGATCCTTACGACCATGGAGAAAGGTTCTTGTTAAATCCACATCTTGATTGTGGTCTCGTCCACTTGACAGGACTCAATACGGTCAGCCAGCTTCCACTCGCTTGATCCCAGCAAGATGGCTGAAACAAGTGTCGTTAGCGGTTTTTAGGAAATCCTCAATAAAGGCCGTCTCACGCTGCTCAGATCGGATGGCAGCGTAGAGCGTGCACCAAAGCCCTTTCTCACCCAACGGCCTAACCGCAATGTTCCCCGTCGGTAGGTACTCTGTGACCGCCCAATTAGGCAAACAGGCGACGCCACGTCCACTGGCGACCAATTGCAACATCATCGGCGTCAGTTCAGCGGTTCGCACCGATAGAGGTTCGATATCCGCGGGATCCAAAAACCGAGTAAAGACATCCAGTCGATCACGACCCACGGGATAGACAATGAGTGTTTGATCGCTGAGGTCGGAAGGTTGGATTCGCATCTGATTTAGCAGCGGGTGGCGGGCACCCAAGACCAGCAGTGCTTCGTAGCTAAAAAGCGGCACATAATCGAGCCCGGATAGAGGCACCGGATCGGATGTCACCACCAAATCCAAATCGCCCCGAGCCAACGCGGGCAAAGGGGCGAAATTGAATCCACCCGTGAGGTCCAACTCGACTTCCGGCCAGTTAGTGCGAAATTGATCGATGCATGGCACCAACCACTGAAAGCAACTGTGACATTCAATCGCAATGTGGAGCCGTCCTGCCTCGCCACCACTCAGTCGGGCAATATCTCGCTCTGCATGACCGAGCAACGGCAAGATTTCATCGGCCAAATCCAACAATCTACGCCCTGCGCTGGTAAAGCGAGGGGGCTTGGTTTTCCTCAGAAAGATTTTGCAATCGAGTCTCTCTTCCAGGTCCTTGATCTGATGAGAGAGTGCAGATTGGGTCAGGTGAACTCGATCGGCGGCGTCCACCAGGCTCCCTGTATCTCTGAGCGCCACCAGCGTCTTTAAATGTCGGATCTCAATCATGATGAGCAGAATTCGTGTTTCTAATAGTGAACCTCAATCTTATTCAATAAACGGTGGCGCGACGAGCGATAAATAGAGCCGAAACACAACCGCCAGGACTTTTCAGGCTCAACTTTATCTGGTCGCGCCAAACTGCAAGCTTGGCAGCTCGGCTGAGTCGTTGGCGTCCAAAGTCGTCAACCCGAAACACAACCGCGCGTTCGCGACTCACCTTCAACCCGAAACACCGCCTGGTCATCGCGACTCACCTTAAACCCGTCAAGATTAGCCATTCCTGCCCTCCGTCAAACGCAAGCAAACGAGGGCCTGAAGACCGTATATACTGCTTCGCGCTACCGGGTTTGATCCGAACAGAACCAGCGCACGCCTCGCCTCCTGTATGGACCCACACCCCTTCGTATCACGTGAGATCCTAAGGTCCCCATGAACATTTGCCTCCTTGGTTATCGCAGCAACCCGTTCAGTGGCGGGCAAGGCGTTTACCTAACTTATCTTTCACGTGCCCTTGTGGACGCAGGCCATCACGTTGATGTGATCTCAGGCCCCCCCTATCCAGAACTTGACTCGCGGGTGAGTCTGATCAAACTCCCAAGCCTAGATCTCTACGCTGAAGGTCAGGGGATCAGGCGATTCAAGTGGCGTTATCTGCGATCGATAACCGATACGTTTGAATATTTCAGCACCATCTCCGGAGGGTTCCCCGAACCGTACACCTTCGGCCGCAGGCTGATCGACTTCTTCGATCAAACTCAGCCCCGCTATGATGTGGTTCATGACAATCAATGTTTGTCTTACGGCACGTTTGAATTACAAGCGCGTGGCATTCCATTAGTGACGACCATCCATCACCCAATAACAAGAGATTTAGAGATTGCGCTGGCTGCTGCAGACTCTTGGGGACTCCGTTTACTCATTCGACGATGGCATTCCTTCCTTACCATGCAAAAAAACGTAGTGAAAAAGCTGAAGCACCTCGTTACCGTCTCTTACGCGGCTCGAGACGACATCCGCGCCGCCTTTCAATTGGGTGAGCATCCGATTGAAGTCATCCACAACGGAATTGATCTTGATCAGTTTCGTCCGATGGGGGCTCGCGACGATCATCGGCTCCAGACAAGTCCCCCAATCATTATGTCAACCGCAAGCGCGGATGCGCCGCTCAAAGGTTTGGACACCTTGCTAAACGCGTTTGCCATTGTCCTTGCCGAACACCCGAATGCTCGGCTTCGACTGATCGGGGCTCTAAAACCTGGCGGGGAGACCGAGCAAAAAATTCAATCGCTGGGTATCAAGCACGCGGTAGAAGCGCTCGGCCGCGTCGACACAGAGAACATGGTGTCACTTTACCAAAGCGCGACTGTCGCCGTTGTTCCCTCAGTTTATGAGGGATTTGGGTTCCCTGCCGGAGAGGCCATGGCGTGTGGCGTGCCGCTGATCAGCACCGATGGCGGCGCATTACCCGAGGTGGTGGGTGATGCGGGTCTCATTGTGCCCGCTCAAGATCCCAGAGCGATGGCACGAGCCATCAGCGGCTTACTTAACGATCCAAATCGACGCACCGAATTAAGTCGTACCGGCGTGGTGAGGATCCATGAGCAATTCAATTGGCGACGGGCTGCCGATGCTTACGTTAGCCTCTACCAGAAAGCGATCGAGCAATCCCGATGTCTCTAGAAACCATTCGTTTGGAACAATTAGACCTAGAACCGGGCATGAAGTTACTGGATCTTGGATGTGGTGAGGGCCGCCATACATTATCAGCAGCGCTAACAGCACCCATCGTGTCGGTAGGGCTTGATCTATCGCGCCGAGACCTCGGCACTGCGCGCGCCCGGTGTGCAGACTTCGACATTCTCGAGCAGCGTGAGCGACGACCTGCCTTCGTCGAGGGCGACGGTGCTCGACTACCGTTTGCGGATGCCACTTTCGATCGGGTGATCTGTTCGGAGGTTCTCGAGCACATCCCCGACTACCACGCTTTTTTGAGTGAAATCAAGCGCGTGATAAAACCTGGCGGCATCTTCGCGGCGAGCGTTCCCAGTTTTCTTCCGGAGTGGGTCTGTTGGCGACTGAGCGATCCCTACCATGAAGTTGAGGGAGGGCATGTGCGCATTTTTCGTTCTCGAGCGCTCGAGCGCCAGATCGCTTCTTACGGCTTCGCTCGATTCAAACGCCATCGAGCGCATGCATTGCACGCACCCTATTGGTGGCTGCGTTGCCTCTTTTGGCGGGGGGACGGCGAGCAACACTGGCTTGTGAATGCCTATCATCGATTGCTGGTGTGGGACCTCATGCGCGGCCCGTGGATCACTCGATGGCTGGATCAACTGCTTAACCCATTATTAGGCAAGTCGGTGGTGTTCTACTTCAGGGCCCCCGATTAGGGTTTTCAACCTTATTGGGCTAAGGTTACGCGTCGAACGTTGAAACCCTCTCGATTTTTTAGCAACAGATCACGATATGACCACTGCACAAGCGGCGAGGCCAAGCCCGATGGGTCCAGACCTTGTGGCGACGGCTCGATTTATTCTAGAGACACAACACCCATCAGGTGCAATCCCTTGGTTTCACGGGGGCATCATCGACCCTTGGGACCACGTTGAGGCGGCAATGGGGCTCGCGAGCGTAGGCTATCTCGAGGCGGCACACGCGGCCTACGCCTGGTTGCAATCCGAACAAGGAACTGAAGGCGGGTGGTACGTCGCCTATAATGAGCAAGGTGTCACCGACGATTCTCGCATCGAAACGAATTTTGTTGCCTATATTGCGGTGGGAATCTGGCACACGCATCTCATTCAAAAAGATCTGGACACGTTGCGGCGTTATTGGCCCATGGTCGAGAAAGCCATTGACTTTGTAATCGATTGCCAAGGACCTCTCGGGCAAATCTATTGGGCCAAGGATTCTTCACTGGGCATTCGAAAAGACGCCTTGATTACGGGCTGCAGTTCTATCTTCAAAAGTCTTGCCTGTGCGCTATCTATTGCCGAGGCGCTGGGTGAGGCTAAACCTGAGTGGCAACACGCGCGCGGATCGCTTCAATCCGCGCTCCTACATCATCCAGAAGCTTTCGACTGCACGTGGGAGAGCAAGGCGAGATTTTCAATGGATTGGTTTTATCCGATTCTCTCGGGGGTAATTACGGGACCCGAAGCAAATGCCCGTATCGCGGCCCGATGGGATGAATTCGTCGTCCAAGGTCTCGGTTGCCGTTGTGTGAATGATGAGCCGTGGGTAACGGTCGCAGAAACCTGCGAATTGGTGATGAGCCTTGCGGCGATGGGCGATCTTCAACGCGCGACCCAGCTCTTCTCTTGGATTCAACAATTCAGAGATTTAGATGGCAGTTACTGGACGGGTTACGTCTTTCGCGACGAGGCCATCTGGCCAGAAGAAAAAACGACTTGGACCGCGGGTGCCGTTCTTCTCGCCTCAGATATGCTCAGCAAGCGATCGCCTGGTCATACGCTGTTCCACTGGCAAGATTGAGAAGCGACACGGTCTGGACCGCAACCCATCAAGTGACGCGCTGTAAAATCGCCAGGCTCTTGACCATGTCCACCTGCTCAAATGCGCCCTCAGCGAGAGCCCTCTCGTAAATCTCAAAGGGCGGCCTTCCGCCATCCGCTGGATCTGGGAAGACGTCATGGATCAAAAGCAGCCCACCGTTATAAACGAGGGGTGCCCAGGTTTCGTAGTCCTCGTGCGCAGCAGCCGCGCTGTGCCCACCATCAATAAATACCAATCCTAATTGGGTCTGCCAGTGCCGACCCGCTACTTTCGATGGGGCGACGATGGGCACAACTGTTGTTTCAAGCTCTGCTAGCGCCATCGTTTGCCGGAAAACACCGAAGGTATCCATTTGTTTGCGCGCTTCGTCATACAAAGCAGCATCATGATAGGCCTCACCGACTTGGTGCTCTTCAGAGCCGCGATGATGGTCAATCGCAAACAAGGTGTTGCCCGTCTCTCGGCAAGCCGTACCCAAGTAGACCGTCGATTTTCCGCAGTAACTGCCAATTTCAAGGCAGGGACCGACACGGGCCACCGAGCGCGCCCGTTCATACAACGCGCGCCCCTCCTCCGGGTCAAGAAAGCCCTTAATCAAATCGAGATTGACGCTTAGATCCAACGGTTAACGCCCAATGCAAAGAGTGTGAGGTAAGTCAGCGCCGCTGAGGAGAGAACATAAACGATAAGCTGTTTAGGAACTGACAAGTGGTACCGTCTAATGGGCCGATCCTCAACAACAAGCCAAATCACGCACCCTATCAATGCGCCGGATATGAAGCTAATCAGTAGGAGTGCCATGGCTCGCCTCGAGTGTTGTCAGAACTGTAAAGAGAGATAGTCAACGCGGTCTCCCTCGCGGACCACGCGTCCTGGTTCGATAACCGCGAGTGCAGTTGCCCAAGCGAGCGAGCTCATCACCCCCGAGCCCTGCTCGGCGAATAGGTGGAGCCTGGTGCCGTCGTGACCTGGCTTGGCCTGCACTCGTAGGTATTCCTGCCTCGAGCCGCCCTCGAAATCAAACGCAGCAATGCCGGGCCATAGCTCGGGTCTGAATTGGGTTGCACCCTGCATCTTGAGCAAAAAAGGTCGCGCTAACGCCAAAAAAGTCACCAAAGATGACACCGGGTTACCGGGCAACCCGAAAAAAGGTTTGCCGTGAGTCTCACCAAATGCCAGAGGCTTCCCTGGTTTGATGGCGAGCTTCCAAATTGCTAGCCGCCCGGAGGCTTCGACTGCTTGCTTGACAAAATCTCGATCGCCCACCGAAACCCCACCCGTACTGATGACCACGTCGGCGCAATTCGCCGCCTCTAGCAATCGGCGTTGGGTGATTTGTTCGTCGTCGGGGACGATACCGAGATCCAATGGCTCAAACCCAAGCCGAGCGATACTGGCCGCTAACGCTCTGCGATTGGAATTAAAGATTTGTCCAGGCGCCAACCTCGCAGGCGGCTCTACTAACTCATCACCGGTGGACAACAGCGCGATTCTCAGTGGCGTAAACACCGGCAATTCACTCAATCCAACGCTGGCGGCTAATGCAAGATCAGCAGGCATTAAGCGTCGGCCCTTCTCAAGCACCGTCCGGCCCTGTCTCATGTCTTGACCTTCAGGCCTGATGTGCTCGCCCGCAACAACCGTTGCTCGCGGAATTATCTGGTCACCGTCGACATCGACGTCCTCTTGAATCAAGATCGCATCGGCACCAGAGGGTAGCGGCGCTCCGGTAAAGATTCTGCTAGCGGTGTCAGGTTTGTGAGGCACGCCTTCACGACCTGCGGCAATGACTTGCGCCACCTTCAAAGGCACGTCCACGCGAACATCAGCAACGCGCACGGCATAACCATCCATCGCACTATTGGCAAAGGGGGGCACATTCATTGGCGCCGGGATGTGCTCGCTCAAGACGCAGCCATCCACATCACTCAGAGGTCGTCGCTCTGTTTGATTTTGAATTTTCACCTGAGACAGCAGGGTCTCAAGCGCATCGTCGACCGTTTGAAGACTCATCTCAACAAAGATCAGTGATGACCGCGAAGAACCAACTCCGCGAAGTTACAGGGCCTGTGCGTGCTGTCAAGTTGCGTACTCAAAATGCCATTCCAGGCCGTCTTGCAAGCCCCTGTGGACCCGGGAATGCAGAATATCAGCGTGTTGTTTGAGATACCCGCGAGAGCACGAGATTGGATGGTCGAAGTACCTATCTCCTCGTAGGAAAGCTGCCTAAAAAGCTCGCCAAACCCATCGATCATCACCTCAAGCAGTGGGCGAATCGCCTCTGGCGTCGCGTCTCGGGAGGTAAATCCTGTGCCGCCAGTCACCAAAATCACTTGAATACTCGGATCAGCGATCCATTGAGATATCCTGGCCCGCAACAGAAATCGGTCATCCACTTCAATCGTGCGAGTGACCACCTGGTGGCCGGCTTCAGTGGCCACACTGACCAAATAATCGCCCGATGTGTCGTTCGCTTCGGTCCTGGTATCTGAAACCGTAAGAACAGCAAGCGAGAGCGACTCAGTACCTGATTCAGCCATGGTTAGTCGGTGCCTCCGTGGGGACAGTCTTCAATCGCATTTTATTCCTTAACATCATTTTCATCTCGGACACTCTCGTTCTTCTGGCCGCACTCATTATTCGCGCTGCATGACGCGAGCGAATGAAACGCTTCATGATCGGCTCTTTTGGGCCAGCATCGAGAGAGCCAGTGCGTCAGAATTGTCTTCAGCTTATCCAAAAGCCAGCGCTTGACCCTCGCACGATGGCGCCACCCATTCTAACCTTTCCGA
>Ga0255764_10004151_pt1 | contig 11384 bp, 12 predicted proteins | sample 071ome_30_FD_179964 | JGI IMG/M metagenome (GOLD analysis project Ga0255764, IMG submission 179964) | Coastal salt marsh microbial communities from the Groves Creek Marsh, Skidaway Island, Georgia - 071406AT metaG (version 2) | ecosystem: Environmental > Aquatic > Marine > Intertidal zone >... | reverse complement strand
CATGATGCAGCTGTCGGAAGAACTGACCAGCACGGAAAACAAGGTGGCTTTCTCGCGCCAGGCCTTCAATGATGCCGTCACCGAGTACAACACCTACAAGCAGACTTTTCCGCCGGTGATCTTTGCCGGCCTGTTTGGTCACGCCCAGGATGCGAGCCTGCTGGTGTTCGAGGACAGCACCGAGATCCAGGCCGCCCCCAAGGTCAGTTTCTGATCTCTTGACGGCGACCTGACACGGCGGCGTTGTCGTGAATTTTTTTTCCCACCAGGACAAGGCCCGGACCAACACCCGTAATTTGGTGGTGATGTTCCTGTGTGCGGTGCTGACGCTCATTGTCATCACCTCGTTCCTGGTCATCGGCGTACTCTTCTATGCGCAATCCCAGAGCACGGTTGGTTTCAATCGTGATTTCCTAACGTCCACCATTTTCATCGAGGTCAGCATCGGCGTCATCGTCGTCATCGGGATCGGCACTCTGGTGCGTATGGCGCAGCTGCGCGGGGGCGGCAAGGTGGTGGCCGAATCCCTGGGCGGGCGCCTGCTCAACACCAGTACCCGCGATGCCGATGAGCGCAAGATCCTGAACGTGGTCGAGGAAATGGCGATAGCCTCGGGCACACCGGTGCCGCCGGTGTATCTGATGGAAGACGAGGCCATCAATGCCTTCGCCGCCGGCTACCAGCCAAGGGATGCCGTGATCGGCATCACCCGCGGCTGCATCCATGCTCTGAGCCGTGATGAGTTGCAGGGTGTGATTGCCCACGAGTTCAGTCATATCTTCAACGGCGACATGCGCCTGAACATCCGCCTGATGGGCCTGCTCTACGGCATCATGGTGCTCGGTATTATCGGCTACCACATGCTGCGCGGAGGTCGTTATGGCGCCACCTACTCCCGGTCCGGCAAAGGCAATGGTGGTGCCATCCTGTTTCTCGGCCTAGGCCTAGTGGTCATTGGTTACGGGGGCACGTTCTTTGGCAACCTGATCAAGGCGGCGGTCAGTCGCCAGCGCGAATTTCTGGCCGATGCCTCGGCGGTACAGTACACCCGCAATCCTGACGGCATCAGCGGGGCCCTGAAAAAAATCGGCGGGTACAAAGCCGGTACCCGGATCAGCAGCGGCGATGCGTCGGAAATCAGCCACATGCTGTTTTGTGAAGGGGTGAAATCGGCATTCGCTGGTATGTTCGCCACGCATCCTCCCTTGCAGGAACGCATTCGCCGTATCGATCCGCAGTGGGATGACAGGATGGTCAGTGCCGGGTTCGCACCGGCAGCTGAATTGGACGGAGTCTCTGCCTTCGCCGGTAGTGCCGCAGACAGCAGTGCATTGGATGCCGTGGGAAATCCCGGTGCCGAGCACCTGGTCCAGGCCGCCTCGACGCTGGATCGCATGCCGGCGCTGTTGCGCGAGGAAGCCCACAACACCCAGGGTGCCACCTTGTTGATGTACGGCCTGCTGCTGCAGTTGTCGCCACCGGCCATCGCCAGCACGCAGCGTAAATTGCTGGAAAAAGCACTTGAAGAGGCCGGCTATCGGGCCATGATGCAGGTGGACCAGGCCCTGCATGATTATCCGCGGGTGGAATACCTGGCGCTGATTGAACTTGGTCTGCCCAGTCTCAAGCAGTTGTCAAAAGCTCAGTACCAGCACTTCATGACCACGCTGGGCAACCTCATCCTGGCCGACAATGACATCTCGTTGTTTGAATGGTGCCTATTCAAGATTCTGCGCTACAGCCTGGACAAACGACCCGGACGCCGGCAGAAAGCCGTGGCGTTAACCAGTCTGGGCAGGGAGTGCCAGGTGCTGTTGTCAGTGCTGGCAACTACTGGCAACGCGGATGAACAAGCTGCAGCTCATGGCTTCAACAAGGCGCTCAGCGAGCTGGCCATGGACAGACCGCTGTCCTATGACCGGGTGCTTGGCGCCGACTTGGGGCAACTGGAAAAAGCCATCGATAAACTCAATCACCTCAAGCCCCTGCAGAAACCGAGACTGCTAAAAGCCATGGCGGCATGCATCAATGCGGACGGGGTGGTGACGCCTGAAGAGGCAGAACTGCTGCGGGCCGTGGCCAGCCTGCTCGACTGCCCGATTCCGCCGCTGCTGCCGGGGCAGCGTTTTATCTGAAGAAAATGCAGGATGGAGGTCGGCCAAGCCCGATAGGGGCGTTTGCCGACCTAGACCTAGAATGTTGTATGCCTGTTTCAGTTGTTCGCGGCTAAAGCCGCTCCTACAGATTTTCACCCAAATGTAGGAGCGGCTTTAGCCGCTAATAACCCTGGCGTGCTGTAACTTACTCCATCGCACCGACATGGGTGCTTTCGAAAAACTCCAGCTTGTCAGCGGACGGTGTCATACCGGACTGCATGCCGATTTCTTCGCCCAGTACCATGACGTTCTCCGGGTTGCTGCTGGTATAGGCTTCCCAGCGGGGTAGGCCTTCTCCGGCGGCGCGGCTGCTGCGGGCAAAACTCACCCAGTAGGTTGCCATGGCATCGGCCAGGGCGCGATCGGCATCGGTCCATTCCGGGTGCTGGTCATGCTGGTTGAACACGTAGGCCAGTTCAGCCACGTGAGTGGCACCGCGATCGGTACCTGGCGGAACGCGGGTGAAATAGTACACATAGGATTCAAAGCCCCAGTCAGCCTGCAGGCCAACCATGTGCCGTGGCAGCCAGGCCATTTCATGGTTGTAGGCCTGGCGGGCCGCAGTCACCGCTTCGGCATCATTGCCGGCAGGGTAGAGCGCATGGAAGTCGTCAGCCTTGTCGCCAAAAACTTCATCGACGTAGTCGCGATGCGCCGCCAGGTTCGCGGAGCCAATGCCGAAGAAGTTGGCTTCGTCGCGGTTACTGCCGGCGAGCAGGTAGACCGGGTGCTGTTCACCATCGGCATACACCTGGGCAATCTGCTTGGGCATGAACCAGCCGTCGACGTTAACGCTGCCACCGGCCGGGAAATTGTTGAAGATCTCTTCGGTCGAGGCCGCACGCAGGTCGGCCAGTGAATCGGCGCCAAAGGCGCGCATCTGAGCCATGCCGGCAACTTCCAGCTCACCCAGCGTCGGCTGTTTCATGGTGGTAAAACCCAGGGCCGGCACTTCGGCACGGCTTTGCAGGATGGCGCGGTGGATCAGGCCCAGGCTGAGGGGTGAGGCCAGCAGGCTGCTCACCGCCATGGCGCCGGCGGATTCGCCGAACACGGTGACATTGGTCGGATCACCGCCAAAGGCCGAGATGTTGTCATAGATCCATTCCAGCGCGGCGATGGCATCGAGCATGGCATAGTTGCCCGAGCTGTTGTTCGGCGATTCGGCGGTCAGCTCGGGATGGGCAAAGAAACCGAAAGTCCCCAGGCGGTAGTTGAACGTGACCACCACAGCGCCCTTGGCGGCCAGGTGCTGGGCATCATATTGCGGACCATTGCCAGAACCGGTGAAAAAGCCGCCGCCGTGAATCCAGAGCATGACGGGATGCAACTCGTCCTGTGATTTGGCCGGTGTCCACACATTCAGATACAGGCAGTCCTCGCTGCTCAGGACCTGTTCACTGCCGACGGCGAAACCACGCTGGACACAACGTGGCGCGAATTCGGTAGCCGCGCGGACACCTGCCCAGCTTGCTGGCGGCTGTGGTGCTTTCCAGCGGTTATCACCAATGGGTGGCGCAGCATAGGGAATACCGCGATACACCATCACATCGGCATGGCTGGCTTGTTCGCCAGCCAGCAGTCCAGTGTTGATGCCCAGCGGTGACGGCAGCTGGGCCAGTGCCAGCAGCGGGCAGCACAGGCCAGAGAGCACGACGGCAGCGGTGGTGAGGATCTTGTTCATGGAAACTTCCCTTAACAGTGTTTTGTAGTGGTTATTCGACTATACCAGTATCAAAGCCGTCCAGGCTAAGCGCATTTTTTCTGGCCCAGTAGGCCTCGATACCTTCGCGGCCCTGCTCCTCGGCCCAGTTCTCGAGGGTCTTGCGATCAGCCACAAAATCCATCAGCGGCACGGCAAACCCGCATGAGGTCTGAACCAGGCCAATGTCGAGTGTAAAAAACTGGCGGGTACCGGGGTTACCGGCGAACTGTGCCTCGTAATCCTGCCAAGCGGCATCGCGCGGATGCACAGCCTGCGCTGTGCCATAGACCCGCAGGATCAATGGCTTTTTTCTCGAAGGAGCAGAACATCAGGGTCATGCGATTGTTTTCGAGAAGGTGGGCGGCGGTTTTGTTGCCGCTGCCGGTCAGGTTTTGCCAGACAATGCGGTTGGCAGACAACCCCTTGAGACTGTCAGTGCCTTTTGGCGAAACATTGACGCGGCCGTCAGAGCGGGCGGTGCCGGTAAAGTAAATGTTCTGGTTGTTGATAAAGCGTATGTGGCCATCAGTCAGTGCTGGAAACTGTTCTGCCATGGTGTGTTCCCGGAACGGTAGTGATCAGTGGGATTGGATCAGGCTGTGTCAGGCCCAAAGGCCCGGGATATTCCGGTGCTAGTGGGCTGACAGATAAAAAATAACACAATACAAAACCTTGAAACACAGATGACCAAGCTGGTCCTGGTGCAGGCTAACCCATTTCTCGCCTTTGCAGAAATCGATGAGCCAGTGGCTTATAGCTTCAATCAAAGCGAACAGGTTGCTGCCGGTAATGATGATCACGATGCCAGCGTGGGTAAGGGCATGCGAGGTAAGCCAGTAATACCACTGGGGGGAAGTCTTCACCGTACTGTTCATGGATGGTGCTGTGCCGGCTCTTGGCTGAACTCATGGGGCCCCAGCTGCAGGACATAATCCCCGGCACAATGGCCGATGATGAGGTGGAAAAACAGAATCAATACATCCATGAGGCTCCTTCCGGGTCAGTGCCTGTCGCCCATAACGGGTTAGATTACATATCGTTACGCCATCATTATTGATGCTCTGTGCCCGGTTACAAACGAATTTACGCCAGAACCCGGTCACCTGTGGCGCAATGGTTCAGGAATGGTTCATTTAGGGCTTGCTACTGTGACGCCAAAGGAAAAGACAAACGATGGCTGGATTGTTATTTAGAGGAAGCACGACCATGAACACGACACGCATAGGGGTTATCTCCGTTCTGGCTGCCGCGGTGGCAGCCAGTGTTCCGGCACAGGCCCAGACCAGTTACCACGAGGCCCGTGTCATCGAAGCCACGCCAATTTATCGCGTGGTGGAAACCGCCGTTCCCACACGTCAGTGCTGGGAAGAGGAAGTGGTCCGTTCCAACAGTCGTCACCATTACCGCTCCCGCACTCCGGGTCTCCTGGGAGCGGTAATTGGCGGCGCAATTGGTAACTCGGTGGGGCACCACAACACCAGCCGCAAAGTCGGCACGGTCGTCGGTGCCATCCTGGGCGGTGCCATCGCCAGGGACATCCAGGAAGCCGATCGCTATGACCACTATGACAATGTGAGACTGGAAACCGTTGAGCGTTGCGAGACCGTCACGGCCTACGAGCAAGGGGAAAAACTGGTTGGTTATGATGTACTGTATCGCTACAATGGTGTGGACCATACGGTAAGAACACCGCGTGATCCGGGTGCCACCATTCGTGTGCGAGTGGATGTCGAGCCGGTCATCTAGACTGGACGGGTCGAGGTAAATCAGACGGTGATTACCGGATTGCCTTGTCATTGGCATACGCAACGGAACGCTCGTTCAATGCCGGGCTTTACACCCTTTAGCGCCACTCAACACTTGTCCGAAGCGTTACACACCGAAGCGTTACACACGTTGTTGTGTAAGTTGTGTGTGTTGTGTGTGTTTTGTGAGTTGTATGAGTCGTTGAACAAGCAGTTAACCAAGTGGCGGCACAGGATGCCCATCGGGTGGTCCGGACTAACCCGGTTGCCACTTGAATGGTTACCCCAACATTGGCAACATCAGGCATTCATTCAATACAGCGTACCGACCCGGCAAGCTGATCGTGACAAAAATGAAGAGGAAACCAGACAGTTCAACCCCGCCAATGCGCATGCTCGACATCGTGCCTGGCACGGTGGCATTGACCGGTGTCTGTCTGCTGATGCTGCTCCTGGCGCTGGCCCTGCCTGTCCAGGCAGCGGAAAACCTGCCTGTCCAGGCAGCGCAAAACCTGCCTGACCTCAAAGATCCCCGTAATGCCCTTAGCCCGATTTCCGAAGACAATGCCAATGGCCGCGTCCAGCAGCCGCGTATTTCCCGGCGCCAGGCATCCAATATCGCCAGCAGCCGCTATGAAGGACGGGTGCTGAGCATTCTGATGGACGACAACACCAACCAGTGGCGTGTCCGTATGGATCGTGATGGCACGGTCTTCAATGTCTTTGTTCATGCCGCATCCGGAGACGTCAACGCGTCCTCCGACTGATTCGTCTGCCGTTCCCCTGCCGGAGTATCCAGTAACCTCACATGCGCCTGCTGATAGTTGAAGATGAAGACCTGCTCAGGGCCCAACTCGTGAAAGCCCTGACCGATGCCGGCTACGTGGTGGATTCCTCCGGCGACGGTGAAACCGGCCTCTACCAGGCCCGCGAATACGACTACGATGCTGCCATCATCGACCTCGGTCTGCCAAAGCTGAACGGCATTGAACTGATCAAGGCCATTCGCAGTGAAGGCATGAACTTTCCCGTGCTGATCTTGACCGCGCGTGACAACTGGACCGACAAGGTCGAGGGCCTGGATTCCGGTGCTGATGATTACGTGGTCAAGCCTTTCCAGATTGAGGAAATCAAGGCCAGGCTCAATGCCCTGCTGCGCCGTGCGGCCGGCTTTGCCAAGCCGACGCTCGACTTTGGCCACATCAGCCTCGATACCACCGCCAAGCGTCTCACCGTAAGTGACCATGACGTTGAACTGACCGCCTACGAATACAAGGTGCTGGAATACCTCATGCTGCATCCCGGCAAGGTGGTATCCAAAACCGAACTGACTGAACATCTCTACGATCAGGATTACGACCGCGACAGCAATGTGCTGGAGGTCTTTATTCGTCGCTTGCGGCAAAAACTGGATCCGGATGAAACCCTGAAACCGATCGACACCATCCGTGGTCAGGGCTACCGGTTCAATGTCTCGGCCAGCTAATCCGCCGATTTCCCTGCAAACCCGGCTGGTCCTGGCCTTCGGGATTCTGCTGATCCTTTTTCTCGGCCTGACCGGTCTCGTCCTCGATCGAGCCTTTCGTGAAAGTGTTGCTGCCGCGGTGGAAGAGCGCCTGCAGTTGCAGGTGTATGCCCTGATGGGGGTGGCAGAACCCGATGGTGACGGCTTTTTTGTGCCTGACCTGGAAGAAGCGCGCTTTGCCCAGATCAATTCCGGTCTCTACGGCTTCATTCTTGACACCAACGGTCGCGAAGTCTGGCGCAGCCAGTCGGCCATCAATCTCGGCCTGGACCAGGCCAATTTCATGAATCAGCACGTTGACCCGGGTGAAACCATGTTTGGCACGATGGAGCCCCCCGGACAGGGCCGTCTGTCCTACGCCAGCTACGGCACCTTCTGGGCACCGCTGGAGCAGGAATTTTCCTTTGTGGTCATGGAATCCGTGGAACCCACCACGGCCGAAATCCGTGAGTTCCAGTCCAACCTCTATCTCTGGTTTGGCGGACTGGCCATCCTGCTGTCCCTGGTGCAGGTGCTGCTGTTGCGCTGGGGCATGAAACCCCTGCAGCAGCTGACCTCGGAAGTATCCAGCATCGAAGCCGGCGAAAAAGACCAGGTGGAGCATGAATACCCCCCGGAACTGCAGGCCATGAGCAAAAACCTGAACCTGCTCATCAAGAGCGAACGTGAACGCCAAACTCGCTATCGCACCACGCTGGGCGACCTGGCGCATTCCCTGAAAACGCCCTTGGCTGTGATCTCCGGCATCATCCAAGGTAGCAAGGAAAACAGGGCGCTGTCTGACCCGGAGGCACTGCGGGATGTCGAGGAACAGCTGGAACGCATGAACCAGATCGTGTCCTACCAGTTGAAGCGGGCCACCCGGTCAGAACAGTTCAGGCACCTGGGGATGTCGGTCAGGGTGGCACCGGCGATCAGCAAACTGGTGTCGGCACTCAACAAGGTATACCGCGACAAGGGGGTTGCCGTGGAGGAGATACTGGACAGCCAGGTCATGTTCCATGGTGAGGAAAGCGACCTCATGGAACTGTGCGGCAACCTGCTCGACAACGCCTTCAAGTACTGCAAAAAACACGTTTGGGTCAGCCTGTCCGCCAGCGGTGAGCACCTGCAGCTGGACATCGAGGATGACGGGCAGGGCATCGCCGAACAGGACCGTGCCTTTGTGCTGGAACGAGGTGCCCGCGCGGATACCCTGAAAAGCGGTCAGGGCATTGGTCTGGCCGTGGCGGTGGATATTGTCAGCAGCTACAACGGCGAAATTCGTGTCGGCACCAGCGTGCTGGGTGGGGCGAAAATTCAGGTCAGTTTATAAAAACACCGAAAAGCGTCCTGTGTCATGAGAACGCTTGATGCTCTTATTGCTCAAGAAAATCTCATAGGTCGGCCTAGGGTGTTGCCCGTTTGCCGACAAAATCACTCGCGGCAAAAGCATAAAAGGCTAATGAATAAAAAAAGGAGCCAGGGTATGAGCTTGAGTAACGTTTCCCCGATTTGGCTCAAGGAGATTACAGGTAGGCCTAGCTAGAAACTCCCTGATCATACCCCGGACTCCTGCGGCAGAACCCGGTCAGGAGATAGAGACCGGGCCTGCCAGGCTGGAACCATCAGGCGGAAAATTTCGACGCCTTCTCAACAGACCCTGAAAGGGGTTCCGGCCTTTCAGGGCTTTTCTGTGCTCCTCATGCCGATTCACGGCAAGCAGGCACGGGTCAGAATCGACAGGCCGAATCCGGCAGGCGTGTCCGGGTTTCCCGGCCGCGACTGTCGATGGTGCGCTCGTAGCAGTCCCCGAACAGATCCCGCAACAGGCTGGTTCGGGGTGTGCTGGTTGTGGTCACGACACGTGTGGTGGCAGGCCTGTCATTCACATACACCACGGTAGGCTGGTTGTAGATCACAGAAGTACGGGTGTGACGCGGTAGCCAGTTGTTCGTGGCAAAGCCGGTGCCGTAAAACAGGCTGCTGCTGTTCCAGTTGGAGTAGCCGCTGCCGATATTCAGGCTGACCGCCCAGCTGTCATGATCGTAAAACCGGTTGCGATACGTGTTGCTGTAAAAGCGATTACCGGTATATCGGCGGTTGCTGTTCCAGCGGCGATTCCACTGGCTTCTGCCACGGTTGTTGCCGGCATAGTGACGCTGGTCCCGGTTGAAGGACGTTGTATGGTTCGGCTTGAACCGGGGTGCGTTGCCACGATGGCGGTCATCGGCCAAGGCGCTGCTGGTGGCCGAGGTCAGCGCCAGGGCAACGACCAGAACCGGCAGGCGATTCACGACGGTACGGACGGTTTTTCTGACGGTGTCGAACGTGTTGTTTTTCATGTCAGCAATCCTCTTGGTGCGGCTGCGATCGGGTCCCGACAACATGCGGGGCCGGATGGTCAGCGTTGGCACCAGTCTAGGCAGGCCTAACTGAATCGTTGCTGAATCGGGAAATGCAGGCGCCAGGCCAGTAAAAATGGGGGTTCAGAGGGTTTTGCGAATGCGTGCGATCAACCGGGCAGTACCGGCAAACCAGAGATTGAGCATCAGCGCCATGATCCACTCGAAGCCGTCTTCATAGCGGTCATAGTTGTCACCCAGCAGCCCCTGCAGCATGACACTGACGATGCCGACACCCAGCAGGCTCAGCAGCAGTGTCATCAGGCGCTGCTGTTGCAGATTGAGTTTGGGATTGGACAGCTCGCGTGCATATTGCCCCAGCAGGTAGGTGGCAAGCAGCTGCGCCAGATAGGTCAGGGCAAAGGCGAGGATGACGCCGGTGCGGCGAATGAAGCGAAAGGTGTCGCCTTCCTCACCCAGTGCCAGGGTGTAGCCGACCAGAAAGACGGCGGCCAGTATACCCACCACCTGCATGGCATCGTACCAGCGTTTCTGGTCGCTGATAACGGTGCCGGTAAACCATCGGGACAGTTGGCGCCAGAACATCATGGTGAACAGGGCCGAAGGGATCATGCCGAGTTTGAACCAGAGCTTCTCCGGCATTTGCCGGCCGGTGGCGCTGATGGAGGCACAGGCATCCCAGTAGGGAATGCACCATTCCACGTGACCCTGGCTGGCGGCAATCAGGTAGCTGGTATGGGTGGTCAGAAATGGCAGCAGGGCACAAACCCAGGCCAGTTTGATCAGCAGCGGCAAGCGGGGATCTGCCGGGTTTGCGGTGGGTGGAGCAGACATGCGGCTAACTTTAACACGGTGAGCCGGCAGTTTCAGGGTGAAGGTTGCGGGCGCCGCTTAAAGCCTGGTAATGATGAACCGGCGGTTCGCGGCTGAAGCCGCTCCTACGAATAAGGGATGGTGTAGGAGCGGCTTCAGCCGCGAACAGGTCAGAAACTGAAACGGAACCCGGTTTCCACCGACCGTCCGGCTTCCGGTGCAAAGCCGCGCAGGTATGATGTCGACAGTCGAATCTCCTCATCACCCAGGTTACGCCCTCTCAGAAACAGCATCAGGTCGCTCTCGCCGAGTGAAAACGTGATATCCGCTCCCATGTCCCAGCGTGTATAGCTGGCAGTTTCCCGTTCAAAGTTACCGGGCTGATTCTGCGCATCGGCATGCAGCACTGAGACATAGGCTGACCAGTTGCTGCCGTTGTAATCCAGGCGCGAGCCAATGCGCGAAGGGGGCATGCGCGGGGCATCACCATTGCCGTCCAGATCGCCATCGATGGTGTCGCCAAACACCTGCAGGTTGAGGTAGTCAGTCAGCATGAACGTGACGTCCAGCTCCAGGCCGCGAAAGCGGGCATCCAGCTGGCGATACGCGCGCACGGGAAACTCACCGACCTCATCACCGGTGGTGATCTGGCCGATATAGTCATCGAAATTATTGTAGAAGGCGGTCAGGGTGGCACTGAACCAGTCCTGTTCCAGGTACAGGGTGGCATCGATGTTGCGGGAAACTTCCTCTTTGAAGCCCGTGTTGCCGATTTCGCAGGCCCCCGTGGCATAGTGGATGATGCAGTCATCCATGTCCTGCAGGCCAAAGTTGGAATACAGTTCTTCCACCGACGGGGCACGCTCGGCATGGGATGCCGTGAGACCCAGGGCAGCCTGTGAGTTGATGTCCCACAGCATGGCGGCAGAATAGTTGAACGTGGAGAAATCCACTGACGGTGCGGCAGTGTTTTGCGGATCGTAATCATCCCGGTTGAATCGGGCGCCGACTTCCACGGTATAAGGACCTGAGTGGTAATCCTCCACCACGAACAGGCCGCGTGAGGAAATGTCTGTGACCGGGATGAAACTTTCA
>Ga0255764_10004126_pt1 | contig 11414 bp, 8 predicted proteins | sample 071ome_30_FD_179964 | JGI IMG/M metagenome (GOLD analysis project Ga0255764, IMG submission 179964) | Coastal salt marsh microbial communities from the Groves Creek Marsh, Skidaway Island, Georgia - 071406AT metaG (version 2) | ecosystem: Environmental > Aquatic > Marine > Intertidal zone > Salt... | reverse complement strand
TGTCACAGGTCAGAATGTTGCACGCGATGAAGGGGCAGGGCAGGTCTCGATAGTTGATGAGCCCCTCTGGGTCATAGAACGCGCCATGTACAAACGGCGTGCCATCCGGGGCAGTGTGCACTGAACGATCTTGCATATCGGAGTGAAGTGGCTGGTAGTCGATAGCGCCGGGCAAACAGAAGTCACCCCCGGCGCTCCGAACGATATAGTCTTCCGACTGGAATAAAGCGCGCACCACCGCGTTCAGCGGTTCATGATCAATGAGCTGAAACCAGCCTTCCCGATGGAGTTGAGCGCCTGTCAATGAGGCGCCACCGAAAGAGTAGCGATGCGAGCCACGATTGCCCCGGGCATGATCGTCTTGGGAGACGATGTCATACACGACGTCATCGCAGTCTCTTTGCAATCGGTCGAGTGCCTCATCCTCGAGGATAGAATGAACGACAACAAATCCGTCTCGGTAAAAGCAGTGTTGGATCCGCTCAAAATCGTCAGGATCGCAGATGGTCAGCGATGCAATACCGTTCTGTTGGGCCAGTGTCTCACGCAGTTCTATGACGCTGGGGTCTTGTGGATCGACGCCTTGCCAGCCGAGGCGATCACTCTTCCATTTCATATGGGGTTGATGCCTGTGCAATGGGCTGACGATGCCGTCATACCGCCAGGTTCGAACGCCGCATACTGAGCCTGAGATATCGCTGAGTCCATCGTCGGTATCATTGTCTTCGATTTACCACTAGATAAGACCCAGCGTGCCGGTGAGGTCGGAGCATAAGGCCCGTAACTCTGAGCCTTCGGGGCTGGATAGACCAGGATGGCTTGGGGGCTCACTCCGCTCGCCTCAGATAGTGCTCAAACCAACCAAGGTGACGTTTCATAACGTCCAGCTCGTAGCTCGGCGTGGTAAACCCGTGGTGCTGCCCTGGGTAGATCACCAGTTGTGTCGGCACATTGAGCCGCTTGAGTGCTTGGTACATTTGCTCAGATCCAACGGCTGGCACATTGAAGTCCGCCTCGCCAACTAAGAAGAGCGTTGGGGTCTTAATCGCGGGGGCTTCAAAGAATGGGTACGAGACCTTGAGCCAACCTTCGAGGTTATCCCAGGGGAGGCCAACCTCTTGCTCCCAAGCGACAATGTAATGGTCGACGCCAAAGCCACCCAGCATGTTAGCGATCCCCGCGCCACTCACGGCTGCTCGGTATCGTGAGTCGCGCGCAATGCTGTAATTGGTGAGCATGCCGCCGTAACTCCAACCGTAGACGCCGAGTCGCTTCGGGTCGGTAAGTCCGTTTCGCAGCAGGGTGTCGGTGACCGACTGGATGTCCAGACCATCGGGGCCGCCCCAGTCAGCCCAGATCGCGTATTGATAGTCGAAACCACGACCTGAGCTGCCTCTGGGGTTCGGTGCCACAACTCGATAGCCCGCACTTGTCATGATGTGCTGCTCAATATCGAAGTCGTATTGATGCTGTGCGACCGGTCCACCATGAAGGTGGATCAGCGTAGGCAACGGTTCAGGGCTTTCAGAGGGAGAAAGCATGACCGCATGAACGCTCGGTCGATTGCCTTCGGTGGGCATGGCGATCACTTCACCCACAACGAGCGGGGTGCGATCCTTTGACCACGTATTGTGATTCGTGACGGACCGCCAATCCTGATCGCCGTGTTTCCATAAGAGTTCGGGTGGCTGATTGATCGACGACTGGAGCACTAGAATACCGCTTCGACCCACGATAAATGCGTGAACTACCGACCGATCTTGGGTCAGGCGATAGGGGCTGCGTTGATTGGGGTCAAGTTGCGCAAGAACGACGCTCCGGTCATCCTCCAGCAGACAGTAAATCGATGCCCCGTCTGGCGCCCAATCGGCGCTCGTGCAATGACGATCTAAATGTGCGCTGCGGTTGGTGATGGATCCCGTTCGGAGATCAATTTCGCCCACGGTTTGCATCGCATACCAAATGTCTTCTGCGGCGCCGCCATCCAAATACAGCAATGATTTGCCATCAGGCGCGTAGGTGGGGCGATGCCACCAATCGGGGTCGCCGTCTGGGCCCGTGCTGCGGGTTAATCGCCTCTCAGGTTTATCCGATCCGACGGCTTTTTCAAAGACGTCCCAATTGTGGTGTCGGTCAGGATCGTCGCCACGTTTACTGACAAACGCGATATGGCGCCCATCAGGTGAAAAGCTGGGTAACAGTGCGTCAAAGCGCGGGTCCGATAGCGGTGTCGAGGTCTGGGTTTCAAGATCGAAATGCACTAGCTGTTTTGTGGTGTTTTGAAGATAACCGGCGTTGTCGTGTTTGAATAAGAAACGATCCAAGACAATCGGCGCCGCCGTGTCTTCGGGAATATAGGCGGGCTTGTTGTCTGTTTTCGGTTCGATGACGAGCACAAGCGATTGGCTATCGGGCGAGAAGACGAAGTCGATGACGCCATCATCGACATCGGTCACACAGGTCACGGCGCCCGGCTGAGTCATGGGAATCAGGCAGACCTGAGCCGCGGTTTCCTCGTCTTCACTGGCTGGACGTTCGGCAAGCATCGCGAGCCATTCTCCGTCGGGTGAAAATCGAGGGGTCCCGGCGCCATGAGGCTCTGCAGTCACAGCGTGGCTTCGGCCTGTTTCAAGATGACTGAGCCAGATTTGAGATTGATATTCGTCCTTATCTTCCAGCTTTTTAGAGACGACATAAGCAACCCAGGCTTCATCGGGGGATAGCGCCGGCTCGGAGATACGCTCGAACAAATAAATGTCTTCGGGTTCGTAAGGTGAGGCCGAGACGGTTGGGACGTTGAGGCTCATCCACAGGCAGACCAAAGAGAGACTGCCCACACGGGCACAGACGCACATCAGCCGTCTTGCCAAAGACCACCCAATCCTTGAGATCGAGATCATCGACTGAAGTCGAGCCCGCATTGCGAAGGACGTAGGCGAGGGTGTTGCGGCTGGTGAGGTTAGAAGGGTCATTGAAGTGTGATCTCAAGTGAACATTCGCGCAGATTGCACTGCTTCCCCATGACACTCAAGCCTGTTTGCGCAAGCCAATTTGGGGAACCCAGTAGCATTCAGATGATGTGGAATCGATCGTTCTTCCTGCGCTAGAAGTTGGGTTTCATGCGCAGGGTTCGTGGTATCTTGCGAGCTCAATTGGGAGGAGAACAGGGCTATGGAATATTCCCCAGAACACGCAGGATTTGACGCGAATCGACTGAATCGCATCACTGAATTTCTCGAGCGCAATTACATTGAGCCGCAGAAGATTGCTGGCTGTCAGGTGGCTGTGGCTCGGCACGGCTATCTTGGTTACTCGGCGGCACTCGGGCAAATGGACATTGAGCGCAGCAAGCCCATGCGCGACGACACCATCTTCAGAATCTACTCGATGACGAAGCCGATCACATCCATCGCGCTGATGCAGCTTTACGAGCGAGGGCTCTTTCAGCTTAACGACCCGGTGCATCGCGTTATCCCGAGTTGGAAGAAGCAAAAGGTCTACGTAGGCGGTGAAGGCGATAACCTTGAGCTGAAAGCACCAGATTTCCCCGTCACCTTTCGTCATGTGTTGAGCCACATGGCGGGCCTGTCTTACGGGTGGACAGATCATCCAGTGGATCTCGCGTACCAAAAGTCTGGGATCAATCGTGGTGAAGGCGCGACGCTCGGCGGGTTCGTTGAGCAATTGAGCGAATTACCACTCTTTTATTCGCCCGGCACGCGCTGGAGATACTCTTTTGCCACCGACGTTTGCGGGCATTTGGTCGAAGCGCTCTCAGGTCAGCCCTTGGATGAGTACTTTCAAGCACACATCTTTGATCCGCTGGGTATGAACGACACCAGTTTCTCGGTTGCGCCTGAGAAAGTTGATCGATTCGCGGCCAACTATCAACGACGCCGGGATAAAACGCTCAAATTAATTGACGACCCTGCGTCAAGCACCTACCTGAAGCACCCTACTTTCTTCTCCGGCGGGGGCGGTTTGACGGGCACTTTGTCCGATTATTTGAAGTTCTGTGAAATGTTGCGACTTGAAGGTCGTGTAGGCGACGAGAGGATTATCGGGTCACGAACGCTGCGTATGATGCATCAAAATCATCTGCCGCTCGGCGGTGATCTGGCAAGCCTTGCCATGGGCGATTTTTCGGAGACAGCTTACGAAGGCGTCGGTTTTGGTCTCGGATTTGCCATGTCTCTAGGCGAAGTCGGCACAGGTGCAGTAGGCCGAGGGGACTATTACTGGGGTGGCGCAGCTTCGACCATTTTCTGGATCGACCCAGTCGAGGATATGGTTGTGGTTTTCATGACCCAGCTCATGCCCTCGGCGACTTTCAATTTTCGCGGACAGCTGAAAAATATCATCTATGGTGCGATGGAAGATTGATCAACTGCGCGCGTGTCGCTGATCTTCCGGGCGCTCGCTCGTCAGGCTGAGCGAGTTCTCAATCGGCGGGCAGACTGTGCTCGATCTTTCAGATGATCGTTCAACACGGTCTTGGTCTCGCGCAGATTCATCTCCGCGGGTTGCCCCATGATGATGGCAAGTGAGACCTGGAGTGCATCGAGCAGTGCCAGGGTCGCAAGACGAGAGTTCATCGGCGTGTAAATGTGGGTGTTCTCCCCGACTTCGCAATCAAAAACCAGGTCAGCCCGAGCTGCCAGTTCCGACCCGCGGCGTGTAAATGCCAGCGTGCCGACGCCCTGTGCCCTGCACCGGTCAAGGGCATCGACGAGCTCAGGCCACTCGCCCGTTTGAGAAATAAAAATGAATACCTCGCCCGGTTGTGCAATCGCTGCCGACTGCAGGATGGTGGGGGTATCGAGCGCGGCTCGGCAAGGAATACCTAAACGGAAGAATTTATGCTGCGCATCTTGAGCGACAAAGCCAGATGCACCCAGTCCCGCAAACACAATTTGCCTCGCATCTTTGAGCAGCGACGCGGCTGATTCAAAGGGCATGGCAGGTGCAAGATGTGACACGTCCAAAAGCGTCCTTGTACAGCTTTCTAAGACCTTCGCAACAGCATCTGAGACAGGGTCTCGATCAGTGATTGTCTGGTGTAAAACAGAATCCATGTTCCCTGATTGTGCGAGCAGTTCGTCTTTGAAGCTTCGGAAACCTGAATAACCCAGCCTTCGGCAGAAACGGATGATGGTGGGTTCGCTTACCGCAACGTGCTTGGCGAGTTCGGCAATGGACATCCTCAGAACGAGACGGGCATCACTTAAAACAAACTCCGCCACCTTCAATTCCGCCTTTGAACAATGGGCTGCTTGACGCTCAATGAGAGTTAGAAATGCATTCATAAGTAGCAAAACTACACAAATACACCTTGATTGTCACCATAAAACAGTAGTTAAATTACGGGCTTTCATTTCAAGTGGTTCTGGTATGGCACAACTCAATCCCGTCGACCCCTTCGATTTGGTCATTTTCGGGGGAGCAGGGGACCTCGCCCTGCGCAAGCTTTTGCCTGCGTTGTGGCACCGCCATTGTGATGGACAGTTACCGCCGTTGAGCCGGATCATTGGTGTTGGCCGTAGCCCATTGAATCGAGAGGAATATCTCGAGCTCGTGGCTGAATCTATTGAGGCGTCCTTTTTCGGAGAGGACGAGCAGACTTACTGGCCCTCGTTCGCCGAGCGAGTTGATTACGTCGAAGTGGATGCCATGGATGCAGATACCTGGGATCCGTTATGCGCATGTCTTGAAGGGCGTGAGTCAGTGCTGCGCGCGATTTACCTCGCGACGGCTCCTTCGCTCTACGGACCGGTTGCCCGAGGGTTTCATCAACGGAACTTGATGGTGCAAAACATGCGGATCGTCCTTGAGAAACCGGTAGGGCGAGATTTTGCATCGGCGCGAGACATCAATGACGAAGTGGGCGCTTATTTTGCAGAGAGCCAGATCTTCCGAATCGATCACTACCTAGGCAAGGAGACGGTCCAAAACCTCCTTGCGTTACGGTTTGGTAACGCGATTTTTGAGCCGCTCTGGCGACGAGAGGTGATCGATCACGTTCAAATCACCGTCGCAGAGGAACTCGGGGTTGGCGATCGCGTGGGTTTTTACGATGACATTGGCGCGCTGCGCGATATGGTGCAGAACCATCTGCTGCAGCTCGTGTGTCTTGTTGCAATGGAACCGCCGGCCAGCCTGGACGATGACGCCGTACGCGACGAAAAAATCAAAGTGCTGAGGGCGCTCAAACCGCTCACAGGCGAGGCGCTGAAGTCAGCGTCCGTTCGCGCTCAGTATCTCTCGGGCGCCGTTAAAGGGCAGCTTGCGTCGAGTTACGAAGAGGAATTGGGCTCGCCAAGTCAAACAGAAACTTTTGTGGCGTTGAAGCTCGAAATCGATAACTGGCGCTGGTCTGGCGTACCTTTTTACCTGCGCACGGGGAAACGTCTCCCAGAGAAATATTCTGAAATTGTTATTCAATTCAAACCCGTGCCACACACCATTTTTGATGCCCGGGTCAGTGCGACCTTGCCGAACCGGCTAGCCATCACGCTGCAACCCGATGAAGGCGTTAACCTCACCATGATGGCCAAAGAGCCGGGACCAGGCGAGTTTAGTTTGCGGCCGGTGTCGCTAGATTTGAGTTTCGAAGAAACCTTCGGCATCCGTTATCCCGATGCTTATGAGCGGCTCGTCATCGAGGTGTTAAGGGGCAACCAGGCACTCTTTATGCGACGGGATGAAATCGAAGCGGCCTGGCGCTGGAGTGACGGCATCCTTGAAGGTTGGGCGCAGTCGAAGCAAGCGCTTGAAACCTATGTCGCGGGCTCATGGGGGCCCTCTGCAGCTTCAATGATGCTCGATCGATCGGGGCGGGCATGGAACTGATCGGCTTTGAAACGCGAGACGCAGCTTCCGTGGCTGCTGCTGAGTTCATTGCTTCGGTGGCTCAGTCCAGCCTCAGTATTGCCGACGAAGTTATTTTCGCGCTGTCAGGCGGCACATCGCCGAGGCAGTCCTTGGTGCATCTCGGTGGGATGGACTTGCCATGGGATCGAGTGTGGGTGACGTTAACCGATGAGCGCCAGGTGCCTCGAGATCATGACGCCAGCAATTATCGCTTGCTCAGTGAGACGCTTTTTTTGGGAAGGGCGAGCCGAAACAGATTTTTGTCGCTCGAGGAGAGCAACTTTCAAGAAAAGGCGAATGTGCCGCTGATCCCGCTGCTTGGTATGGGCGAAGATGGACACTTTGCTTCTATTTTCCCGGATGCATCTGCCCTCGATACGCTGCTTGACGCTGAAGGTGAGTGCTGGATTCAGGCAGTGAACACGACCGCAAGTCCATACCCGCGCGTGACGCTGACGATGAAGAGCCTAAGTCGCTGCGTGCACGCAGGGTTATTGGTGTTTGGCGACGCCAAAAAAGCCGTATTAGAGAATCCGGACAACTATCCAGTGGGCGCGTTGATTGGGCAGTTGGGCTCGCGCTTACACGTTTTTTGGTCACCATGACGCAACCGAGGCGAATGAATAATCAAAAAAGTAGGTGCCAGTAAAGGAAGGGCAATCCAGGCGCGCCTGAAAATGTGCCAGCGGCATCGGTTTGAGGCGGGCACATAGGTCCGTCTAGCGCCAAAACCAAAACCAGAACCAGAACCAGAACCAGAACTAGGGCCGAATCCAAATTCACAACCGAATAACTCAAGCGCAAGAAAACCTATCCAAAAAAGGCAGAAAGAGGCCGAAGTGGAAGTTGACGTGAAAATGACTCAAAGGGCTTGAATGCGCACGAGCGTCAGCGCCTTGAGAGAAACACCCAAGAGAAAATCCTATGAAAGAGGTCAACGCGGTGGTTGCCGCAGTTACAGATGAGATCCGATCACGAAGCCGTGATTCGCGCCGACGCTATTTGGATCGAATGGCCAAGGCGGCTCAAGCAGGGCCTGCTCGAGGCCATTTGTCTTGCAGCAATCTAGCGCATGGTATGGCGGCTTGTGGGCAATCGGATAAGCAGCGGCTCACCGATGACTTAGTCCCCAATGTCGGTGTTGTGACTGCTTACAACGACATGCTGAGCGCGCATGCACCCTACGAAACCTACCCTCAGCAAATTAAAGCTGCGGCCGAGGCGTTGGGAGCGGTGGCGCAAGTGGCTGGCGGCGTGCCGGCGATGTGTGATGGCGTCACACAGGGTCAACCGGGCATGGACTTATCCCTCTTTTCGCGTGACGTCATTGCGATGTCGACGGCGGTTGCGCTATCGCACAACATGTTCGACGCCGCGCTGTGTTTGGGCGTGTGTGACAAGATCGTCCCAGGCATGTTGATGGGCGCGCTGAGCTTTGGCCATTTACCCGTGATGTTTGTGCCCGCAGGACCGATGCCTTCGGGGCTTTCGAACAAAGACAAGGCTGCAGTTCGGGAAGCCTATGCCAGTGGCTCGGCCACCAAATCCGATCTGATTGCCGCAGAGTCTGCGGCTTACCACAGCCCCGGGACTTGCACCTTTTATGGCACTGCCAACAGTAATCAAATGCTGCTTGAGTTTATGGGACTGCAATTACCAGGCAGTTCGTTCGTGAACCCGAATGATCCCATGCGCGAGGTGTTCACTCGGCAATCGGTCCAGACGGTGTTGGCCAATGCACAGACCGGCGCTCGCTATGCGCCACTGGGTGAAATGGTAGGTGAGGAAACAATTGTGAATGCCGTCGTTGGATTGCTTGCGACTGGGGGCTCAACGAATCACACTCTGCATTTGGTGGCAATCGCAAAAGCAGCTGGGATTATTCTTGACTGGCGAGACATGGCGACGCTGTCGTCTGTGGTGCCGCTTCTTGCAAGCGTTTATCCCAACGGCAGTGCTGATGTAAATCAGTTCCAAGCGGCGGGTGGATTGCCTGTCGTGATTGGTGAGCTTTTAGCGCATGGACTCTTGCACGAGAATGTCAAAACCTGCGTGGGTGAATCGCTGGAGGATTTTGCCCGCGCTGCCAAGTTGTCTGGCGAAATCATCGAATGGCCTGCGGAGCGCGCGACCTCTAGCGATTACACGATCCTGAGCACCGCCAAGAACCCCTTTCAACCCGAAGGCGGCATTCGTGTGGTCCAAGGTGAGATCGGGCGCGCGGTGGTGAAGGTATCCGCTGTGGCGCGAGCCCACCGTCAGATCGATGCCCCCGCGCGCGTGTTCAATTCTCAAGACGCATTTGCCCAGGCCTTTGAGTCGGGTGAGCTGAATGAAGATATGGTGGTGGTATTGCCAGGGCAGGGGCCGCAAGCGATGGGTATGCCAGAACTCCATCGGTTAACCCCCTACCTCGGTGTGATGCAAAACCGGGGACTTAAGGTAGCGCTGCTGACTGATGGTCGAATGTCAGGCGCCTCCGGCAAGATTCTGGCCGCGATTCAAGTGACGCCAGAGGCAGCAGCGGGTGGTTTGATCGGTCGCATTAAAACGGGTGATCGGATTGTGATTAACAGTGAGACCGGCGAGCTGCGTGTGCACGCTGATCTCCAACTGCGTGAGCCAGTCTCATTAGCCGATGAGGAGGCCGTTGGTATGGGGCGAGAATTGTTTCAGGTCTTCCGTGATCGTGTGTCTTCAGCAGACGCTGGCGCGAGCATCGTGCTATGAATGCGATGAATCTGATTGCTGCGAAGAGCATCGTCCCGGTGGTCGTTATTGAAGATGCTGCGAAGGCGTTGCCACTCGCACGCACACTCTTCGATGCGGGGATCCAATCCATCGAAATTACACTGAGAACGGATGCGGCGATGAACGCACTTGAGACGATCACGCGTGCCAGTACGGGATTGGTGGTGGGCGCAGGCAGCGTTGTTAGCCCAGAGCAGTTGATCAGGGTTCAGGCCGCCGGCGCGGATTTTGCGGTGAGCCCAGGGTCAACCTCGAGACTACTAGATAAGGCGGAAAAGCAAAGTTTCCCTTTTGTGCCGGGAGCGGCGACAGCGAGTGAAGTCATGAATTTGCTTGATCGAGGTTACACTCTTCAGAAGTTCTTCCCCGCTGAACCACTTGGCGGCCTCGCCATGATTCAAGCGCTTGCGGCGCCCATTCGGTCGGTTCGCTTCTTCCCAACGGGAGGCATCAACGCACCCCTGGCTGCCACTTACCTTCGTGATCCTTCGATTCATTGCCTCGGCGGTTCTTGGTTTGTACCCAAAGCGGCTCTGGCCGCAGGTGATTTTGAAACGATCGCTCGGTTGGCAAAGGAAGCTCAGAGTGTCGCGCTCAGTGCCGCGGAGTGATGATATCCGCTGAGCCGATGGGTTTGACTGGGTCTCTCTGCCCGCTTCGGGCACAATGGATAGCCGCTAACGAGCATGGATGAATCTGAAGGGACTGCGATGAAGTCTTGGCATTTAGTCGCTGATATTGGTGGTAGCAATGCGCGTTTCGCCGTGGCGGACACGGTGGATGATGCACTGCATGACAGTCGAACCTACGCTGTGAGCGGCTACCCAACCTTAAGTGATGCACTCTCCGAATTCGTGAAAGAGATGGCGGGGTTGGGTTGGGCGAGCCGCCCAAACGCGGCATGTCTTGCGCTCGCCTGCCCGGTTGAACGGGATGTGGTGGCTTTCACCAACAGTGACTGGGTGGCTGACCGTCAAGCGCTCAGCGCCCAACTGCAAGGCTGTCCCGTCGAACTGATCAACGACTTTGCTGCGGTGGGTTATGCGGTGACAGCTCTGGACGCGAGTGATTGGGTGCAACTCGGCGGCGAGAAAGGCAAGGCGAATCGACCCATCGCAGTGCTTGGCCCCGGCACGGGCCTTGGCGTTTGCTCGGTCATCCAAAATCCATCAGGGACCTTCGTGATCGAAGGTGAGGGTGGGCACGCCGATATTGCGCCGGTGACCGATCGTGAAGTGTTGGTGTTAAGGCACATGCGGGCTCGATTCGGTCGCGTCTCCATCGAAAGGGCACTGTCGGGCGAAGGTCTCTTAAATATCTTCGATGCGTTGGCGGAAGAAACGTTGCCAGCAGTCTCGAGCGACGAGGCTTCACGTGGCAGTCGCCATTATGAAGATCCAGCACGCCTCACGGAGGCGGCGCTCGGTGGAACTGATCCACTCGCAGTGGCAACGGTCGAGACGTTCTGCGAAATGTTGGGCGCTGCTGCAGGTAACTTGGCACTCACGCTGGGGGCCAAGGGCGGCGTGTACATTGCGGGTGGCATTCCGCCAAAGATTCTTCCGCTGCTTGCCACGAGCCAGATTCGTGATCGGTTCGAAGACAAGGGTCGATTTCGCGAATATCTGGCGGAGATCCCTCTGCGTGTAGTCATCAAAGAGGATTTGGGTCTTACAGGCGCGGCGAGCTATCTTCGGTTGAAGTCTTAACGCCTTGCTGGCCAAAATCAGACCCTCATCCCCGTCCGGTCGGAATAGAGCCAGGGTGTTCAACCAAAAGTTTCGAGTGATAGG
>Ga0255764_10004072_pt1 | contig 11493 bp, 8 predicted proteins | sample 071ome_30_FD_179964 | JGI IMG/M metagenome (GOLD analysis project Ga0255764, IMG submission 179964) | Coastal salt marsh microbial communities from the Groves Creek Marsh, Skidaway Island, Georgia - 071406AT metaG (version 2) | ecosystem: Environmental > Aquatic > Marine > Intertidal zone > Salt... | reverse complement strand
GGCGTTACAAGATCTGATTTCCGTTGGGATGACAGTAAGCCCAATGCAGAAGGATTGTATTTACTCGAAATAAACACTCAGCCTGGTATGACGGAAACATCTCTCGTGCCAGAAATCGCAAAAAATGCAGGTATCGACTTCCCTTCACTAGTCACACGGATTGTAGAGGGTGCCCGATGCGGTCCGTAAAAGCTATCAGCCATAGGAATACAGAGAAGAGAACCCGAAGAAAACCATCTGTAAACTTTCGGAAAGTCTCAAAATTATCCGCAGTTGCAGGACCTTGGTTAATCGTCTCTGGACTAGTGGGAGGACTTTTTTGGAACATCTTCATTGCCGGAGGGCCAACGAGTCTCGCCAAAGAGATAAAATCGGAAGCCATACAAGCAACCCTTAAGCTAGGCTTTAAAATAGAGGCTGTATGGGTGGACGGCCTTCAACATTCAAACAGAAACGATGTCCTAAAAGCAATTGGGGCAAACCGCGGAGCGCCAATTTTAGAATTTGATACTCAGCAGGCAAGAAATCGTCTCCTGGATCTACCTTGGGTTAAAGAAGCCTCCGTCAGCTTAGCTCTTCCAAATAAAGTTCATATAAATATCAAAGAACGAGAACCCATTGCTATTTGGCAGATGAATCGTGAGTTGCATGTTATCGATAATGGGGGTGATATCATCCAGGGAGTTGAGCCTGCTGCCTTTGCAAAGTTACCGATAATGGTTGGCGAAGGAGCTAATAAAGCTGCACAAGATTTATTCCGTCTTATGGCGGACACGCCAAAAATAGCTCAAATAATGACAGCTGCCAGCTATGTAGGGTACCGCCGATGGAATATTAAGCTGGACAACCGAATTGAAATAAATTTGCCCGCAAAAAACGTGGAAAATGCATTACAACGGCTAAACAGATTGCAGCAGGAACACGAAATATTCAGTAAAGATATATTGGGCATTGATTTACGCATTCCAGACCGTTTGATAGTTCGTGTAACCGACAAAAAAACTTCACAATCAAACCAAGACACCCTGAAAATCCGCGCCGATCGCAGCAGCTAATACGTGAGGGTAAGGAAATCTAATTATGGCAAAACAAATGATTAGACCCCCGTCCGGCCTGGTTGCAGCTTTAGACATTGGCAGCAGCAAAATGGCATGTGTAATTGCTCGCATAGGAGGTGATCGTAAACCGCGCCTTCTTGGTTTCGGCCATCGGTTATCTGCCGGGGTGAGAAAAGGTTCCATTGTAGATATGGAAGCTGCAACCGCTGCCATAAGTGCAGTCGTTCAAGAAGCTGAAACAATGGCAGATGAACGCATCTCCTCCATGTTTGTAACATTGGCTGGGGGAGATGTTCGATCTGACATTCGAAAAGCTGAAGTTGTAATTGGAGGCAGAGCAATAGTAGACCAGGACGTGCAGCGGTGTTTGGCCCAGGCCCGCTCGGAAGTGCCTCTGACTGGACGTCGCGCATTACACATGCTGCCATTGGGTTATGCGGTCGACTCATCCAAGTCAGTTGAGCAACCCAGAGGACTTTTTGCAGATAAACTAGGCGTTTCACTTCATGTAGCAAGCGCAGAAGAGGGACCAATTCGATCCGTGGAGGCAGCAGCAGCTCAGGCTCACTTAGAAGTTGATACTATGGTTGCCCCAAGTTACGCCGCAGCCCTAAGTGTACTAACGCCTGATGAGGCCGAGCTAGGCTCAACGGTCATAGATATTGGTGGGGGCACTACTAGCATTTCGGTTTTTCAAGCAGGAGTACCAGTATTTATTGATGCATTATCCATAGGAGGCAACAACGTCACTCAAGACATCGCGTTAGTCCTTAAAACAACACTCGCAGATGCTGAACGTCTTAAGGCAATAGATGGAAGTTGTCTGTCGGCTGCAGATGACGAACACCGCGTGATTTCAGCCCCTACAATAGGCGAAGATGATCTAGCCGGAACGTATTCTGCGTCCCGGGCAGATCTCATAAGAGTCATCAGTCTTCGAATGGAAGAATTATTCGAGATGGTGCAGCAAAGCATAAAGGATGCCGGTATGGCACGGACCTCCGGTGGCTCTTTAGTCATCACAGGCGGTGGAGCAAATCTGCATGGAGTTGCCGAATTAGCAGGTCGAGTGCTGGGCAAAAGAGGGAGAATAGGCAGACCTAGTGGGATCATGGGACTAGAGGAACGCCTGACAGACCCCCAATTCGCATCGGCGATTGGACTTATTCGTTATGCAGCAAAAGATGCAGCATCCACAGATATTGTGCTTTTATCTCAGACTAGTAGCACCTATAGTGTTCTTGGGCGCCTTGGAGCATGGTTCAAAGAACACTTCTAGGACCATAATAGATTACTCTTTCACGATTTGTGGAGAGTAACGTGAGTCAAAGCTATTAGGAAGGAAACGCAGATGAGTTTGAAGATCTCAATGCCACAACCGGATATGGATCTTAAACCTCGCATCACCGTCGTAGGTGTTGGTGGTGCCGGCGGTAATGCGGTCAACAATATGATACGCTCTAACCTGTCCGGAGTGGAATTCCTTGTAGCAAACACTGACGCTCAAGCGCTTGAAATGTCGAGCGCAGACCAACGAATTCAACTTGGGCTAAACCTTACGCACGGGCTTGGAGCAGGTGCTCGCCCGGAAATAGGCCGAGCTGCGGCAGAAGAAGCTATTGAAGAGATTATGGGGCGATTATCAAAGAGTCACATGGTCTTCATAACAGCTGGCATGGGTGGAGGTACCGGCACGGGCGCCGCTCCAGTGATAGCTCGTGCCGCACGCGAGTCAGGAGTCTTGACCGTTGGCGTTGTGACAAAACCATTCCACTTCGAGGGTGCAAACCGCATGCGCGCGGCGGATAGTGGCATAGAGGAATTGGCCAAGCACGTAGATACGCTAATCATCATCCCAAACCAAAATTTATTCCGTATTGCAAATGAAAAGACGACATTTGCAGAAGCCTTCCAGCTTGCGGATGACGTACTCTACTCAGGAGTACGCGGAGTAACAGATCTGATGGTTATGCCTGGTCTAATCAACCTAGACTTTGCTGACATTCGCACGGTCATGGCTGAAATGGGTAAGGCAATGATGGGTACCGGTGAAGCGGGAGGTGAAGACCGTGCCCGCCAGGCTGCAGAGGCAGCAATATCTAATCCTCTTCTAGATGAAATCTCTATGCAGGGCGCAAGAGGCGTTCTAATAAATATCACTGGTGGCGCAGACATGACGTTGCTAGAAGTCGATGCGGCAGCAAACCGAATTCGAGAGGAAGTGGACGACGACGCAAACATTATTTTTGGTGCAACAATGGACCAAAATCTTGATGGAGCAATGCGTGTTTCAATCGTAGCCACTGGCATCGATACTGTTCCAGGACAAAAACCCCTTCCAATCGAGCCTTTCACAAGCTCTGTAATTGGGAAACCAATTGAAACAGTGCCCCCCCGACAAGCTCCAGCAGTTGCTGCCACTCTTACGCAAGTTGTGCAAACCGACAGTTCTTCAGAAGCACTTGAATCAGTTGATGAGGAAACATCAATTCAAGTTCATCAGAAAGAGGATCTGGCCGAAAGCAACGCAATCGTTGCCGAGACTGAAACACAGGAAGACCCAGATAAACAGCCTGAAGATCAAGCTTCTTCTAACAAGGGAACAGCCTGGACATTTCCTTCTAAATTAGAAAGTAAATCCAGTTCTGCGCGAGATGACGCTTTCATACCTGAGGCTGCTGAAACAACTAAACCTATCGCCTCTCCGCATCCTGAAGCCGCACCTGCTGCATTATCTTCGCCTCCTCGGCCACGTCGCACTTTTATAAGTCTTTTCGACCGAATGACTGGGGCTACTCGCCAGCAAGATGCCGAAACGGTGGCACCTCCTGCCGAACCGAAAATCGTGCCAAAAATTGAAACACCGAGCGCGGAAAATCCAGTCGTAGATCAGGATCAAGCAGAGGATAAAAAATCGGCTAAAACAGATGAGTACCTCGATATACCCACATTTCTGCGACGCCAGGCAAATTAAGTTCATCAGAGATCAGCTTTCTTCGGCAATCTGATTTCTATATTTTGGTCCCCTCATTTGGGTAATATTTCAGGCCTGAGAATGATGTTTGTCCGCAAGAATAAAAATTGGGGAGCAACAAAAAAAGTGTCCTCCCTGAAAGTAACTTTGACCATAGCTTTTGGTCTTTTCCTCTTTGCTTGTGCTGGAGAAAAAGCTGAAAATTACGAAGAGAAATCTGTCGACTCACTTTACAATGAGGCGATGGATTCCGTGCTAGATGGAAATTATCTGCAAGCTGCCAATCAATTTTTTGAAGTAGAACGTCAGCACCCGTATTCAGTATGGGCCGCTAAATCTCAAGTAATGGGAGCATACGCGTATTTTCGCTTGGACCGCTACGACGATACAATCAATGCCGCCGATCGATTTATTCAGTTACACCCATCAAATCCAGATGCTCCATACGCCTTTTATTTGAGGTCATTGGCTTACTATGAGCAGATAGTTGATGTTTCCAGAGACCAAGGCGTGACGCAGCAAGCCTTGCAGGCTTTAGAAGATGTCATTCGACGATACCCAGACTCAAAATACGCTCGCGATGCTGCACTTAAGCTCGATCTAACCCGCGACCATCTAGCTGGCAAAGAAATGTCTGTGGGCCGTTTTTATTTGAAAAAGGGAGAACTAGCTGCCGCAATTAACCGTTTTAAGCGTGTTGTGGAACAATACCAGACAACTAGCCATGTGCCGGAAGCTCTTCTTAGAATGGCAGAATGCTACTCTGCCCTTGGTGTAAAGGATGAAGCAAAACGAGTAGTTGCAATCTTAGGGTATAATTTTCCTGGGAGCTCTTGGTATGCAGACGCTTACAGGTTGATAGAAAATCTAGACAAAGATGGACTCATAAACGCAGACGCCCGCCCTTTCTACAAAAGGTGGCTGAATCCAGAGCCAAAAATTGCTAAGGCAGAGAGACGTAAATTAAAGGGTTTAGTGGGAATTGATCCTGCCATTAATGATCAAAATACTTCAAACTCCGCAGCCCAAGAAGCAAGCACCAGTTTAACCGCCGATTATCTCAGACCATGGAAACGCTCAAAGTTAAGTGAAAGTGAGCGGGAAAAATTTTTCATTGAAGCAAAAAATCAAGAAGAGATATCTCGAACCTCAGCAAAAGAATGGCGACAAGCAGCAGACAAAGCGGGTTCAGAGAAAGGTCGCAGTCGCGCCTCTGCTAACGCAAACTTAGCAGAAATAACTGCAGAGGTTTGGTCTGCCCGCGCTAAAATTGTTAGCGCCAGCTCACCTGATGACATCCTAAATGCAGAGGTACTCCATGCGGAAACATCTGTTTCTTATTGGGAGGCTGTTTTAGAAACAACGGAGGACGATCTTGCTCGAGATCATGCAAAATCTGCGTTGTCCGAGGCGCAAATGCTGCTCGACCACTGGAAAGAAAAAGGCCAAAGGCCCAGTTGGTTGGATCGTATGATAAACTCGGTACTATAAAAAAACACGCAATGCTCACCGCGCTCTCGATCCGCAATTTAGTTATTATCGAGGCATTAGACCTCTCATTTGGCGCTGGCCTTAACACCCTCACCGGTGAGACTGGGGCAGGAAAATCTATATTACTCGACGCACTTGGACTTGCACTTGGTGCGAGAGCTGAAGCGGGTTTAGTGTCATCTGAATCCAAACAAGCAAGTGTCACGGCTCAATTTGAACTTTCGGACACGCATCCGGTCTGGGCATATCTAGCTGAAGCTGGAGCTGGGTCTGATGAACAAGATATCCTTTTGCTTAGGAGAGTACTCAACAGCGATGGCCGCAGCCGAGCATTTATTAATGATATCCCTGTTTCGATAAGCTTGCTTCGACAAACAGGGAACATGATTTCAGAAATCCATGGCCAGTTCGAGCAGTATGAACTCCTGGATCCCAATCAGCATCGTGAATTCCTAGATATTTCAGGTAATTTAGAAGAAAATTTAAAAAGCCTGAGCTCTTTATGGTCATCTTGGCATGAGGCGGAACGCAAATTCACGGAAGCCTCGAAGCATGTTGCCTCCATGCAGCAAGATGAAGCTTTTCTGAGAGACTCCATAGAAGAATTAATGGAACTATCGCCAGAAGAGGATGAGGAGACCCAACTTGCAAGTCGTCGAGCTTTTCTGGCCAATCGCGCCCGAATCTTAGAAGCGTTAACAGAGGCAATGCAGTCTCTTGAAAATTCAGGCGCTGCGACTGCAATTCGCCAAAGCGAACGGTCACTAGCAAGGTTAGCTGATGCCGCTGAGGGCAATTTTGACAATGCCATATCAGCACTTGAACGAGCCGGAATTGAACTTGCTGAAGCTGAGCAGGCTCTATCGGCCTCTATGGCAAGCCTTGATGCAGATACAGACACATTGGAATTTGTTGAAACAAGATTAATTGCACTTAGACGCATAGCACGTAAGCATCATACCCACCCCAATGAGTTACCAAGTTTATTAATTAAACTGCGGAATGATTTTGAGTTATTAGAGCATAAAGAAGACCAGCTATCTGGTCTAAGAGAAGGGGTTACTCTAGCTCGGTCTAAATATGTATCAGTAGCGGAAGAGGTTTCGAAAAAAAGATTGGTTGCTGCTCGTAAATTAGAGCAAGCCGTGCACAAAGAACTTCCTCCGTTAAAGTTGGAACGTGCTGAAATTAAGATTGAGACCAATCAACTTGAGGAAATTAACTGGGGACCAAACGGGATCGACAAAGTCCGCTTTATGGCGCGAGCCAATCCAGGTCATCCGTTTGGAGAAATGCATAAAGTTGCCTCTGGGGGTGAGCTCGCACGTTTTGCTCTTGCTCTTAAAGTAGTGTTATCAAATCGTAGTTTTGCATCTGCGTTAATTTTCGATGAAGTTGATGCCGGGATAGGAGGTGCAACGGCAGATGCTGTTGGCAAACGATTAAAGAGACTATCCAGTCGTATCCAGACACTGGTGATAACCCATTCACCGCAAGTTGCCGCCTTGGGAGAGCACCACTATCAAGTTCAAAAAAAGCTTGAGAACGGAAGAACCCGCACTACCGTCACTAAATTAAAAGACGAGGCTAGACGGGAAGAGATTGCACGGATGCTTTCAGGAAGTTTAATCACTGAAGAAGCTCGCGCTCAAGCTGAGCGGTTAATTAATAGTGCTTAAAAGATGACTGAGTTTCGAAACAAGCCAGTAGATGCACTTTCCGATGTGGAAGCACGACGTGAGCTCAGAATGCTCGCAAAAGAAATAACTAACCACGACAAGCTCTATTACCTAGCTGAACAACCCATAATTTCTGATGCTGAATACGACGCACTTAGGGCGCGCAATCTTGCAATAGAAGAACGATTTCCGGAAGAAAAACGTAAAGACAGCCCAAGCGATCTCGTTGGAGTGGCTATTGACGATAATCGTGGGTTCTCAAAGGTGCGCCATTCTCGGCCGATGCTTTCACTACAGAACGCCTTTGACGCCGACGATGTAGTGGATTTTGAGACACGCACCAGGAAATATCTTAACTTAACATCTAGCGAACCAGTATTTTTTACAGCAGAAGCTAAAATCGATGGTTTATCATTGTCCATACGATACGAAGAAAGGCAGTTAGTCCTTGCCGCCACTCGTGGAGATGGCGAGGAAGGTGAAGACGTAACTGCTAATGTTCGGACTATTGAAAATATTCCCAAACAGCTTCCAAGCAGTGCCCCTGAGATACTAGAAGTAAGAGGAGAAGTGTATCTTTCTCACTCTGAATTTCATCGTATCAATGCAGCTCGTGAGACGATGGGCGAACAGCTCTATGTAAATCCACGAAATTCTGCATCTGGCGCTCTCCGCCAATTAGATTCCTCAATAACGGCATCTCGCAAGTTACAATTTTTTGCTTACAGCTGGGGAGAAATCAGTAGTTCACTGGGTAACTCTCAGTTTGAGGTTCTGGAAACATTTAAAATTTTTGGGTTCTCTATAAACCCTTTGACGCAAAAAACTGAAGGTTCCGGTGGTTTATTAGAAAGTTACAGAAAGATAGAAGCAGCTCGAGCTCTTCTAGATTATGATATTGACGGAGTTGTTTACAAAGTTGACAGGCTGGACTGGCAAGAAAGATTAGGCCAGTTATCTCGCTCGCCTCGATGGGCCATAGCCCATAAATTCAAAGCTGAGCAAGCTGAAACGCGGATTATAGACATAGACATCCAGGTAGGACGAACGGGTGCTTTGACACCGGTGGCAAGACTTGATCCTGTTTTTGTGGGCGGGGTAACCGTATCAAATGCTACATTGCATAATGCCGATGAGATCTCCCGCAAGGATATACGCATTGGAGATACAATTATCATTCAAAGGGCTGGTGACGTTATTCCCCAAGTAGTTTCTCCCATTCTAGAAAAAAGACCGGCGGAAGCTATTCCATTTGAATTCCCGTCAACCTGTCCTGTCTGCGGAAGTCCAACGACTCGCGGTGAGGATGATGAGGACGCTGTAACAAGGTGCACCGGCGGTCTGGTTTGTCGCTCTCAACTTGCAGAACGTCTCAAACACTTTGTATCCCGTGATGCTTTTGATATCGAAGGTCTTGGTAGTAAAACAGTTCAAGAGCTTCTTGATCGAGGCATTGTAAATTCTCCTGCGGATTTTTTCACTCTTGAAGCAAGAGCGAATGTAAATGAAATCTCTCCGCACACTTGGGACGGTTGGGGTCAGACTAGCGTTGAAAATTTATTCTCTTCGATACGTGCAAAAAGAACTATCGAACTTGACCGATTTTTGTATGCCCTAGGAATAAGACAAGTTGGTCATACTACGGCGCGGTTAATTGCCCGCCATTATAGTACACTCGAAATCTTGCGGACTGCTCTTCATGAAGCAGAAAACCCCAACAGCGAGAGCTTCCAAGATTTGGTAAATATTGATGGCATTGGGATGGTTATGGCAACGGATCTCATTTCTTTCTTCCATGATCCTCAAAATCAAAAAATTCTCAGTGATTTAATGGCCGAAATAACAGTGATGCCGATCACTGCTCCAGAAGCCAACATCAAATCTCCAATTGCAGGAAAGGTATTAGTCTTCACGGGTTCTATGAAAAATATGTCGCGCAGTGAGGCCAAAGCTCGCGCCGAGGCCTTAGGTGCCAAGGTAGCTGGAAGTGTTTCCAAGAAAACGGATATTGTAATTGCAGGCGAAGACGCAGGCTCAAAGGCAAAAAAAGCGAAAGAACTTAATATCCTTACTTGGAGTGAGGCTGAGTGGCTTGCGACCTGCAACAGGAATTCTGAGTGATCTTATCAGAAATAAAAACATTCAAAGACGCAGCCCAACGAATAAGCGGGCAGGTGTATCATACACCTATTTTCAATTTGAATCCGAAGCCCTTGGAGTTTGATTTTTCCAGCAACGGGGAAATTTATTTCAAATTAGAAAATCTCCAAGTCACAGGGTCATTTAAAGCGAGGGGTGCAGCCAATAAATTACTCACCCTTACAGACGCTAAACAAAACGCTGGCTTTGTAACAGCATCGGGCGGAAACCACGGACTTGCTGTCGCGTGGGCAGCAGCAAGTATTAAAGTGCCCTCAATAGTTTTCCTGCCGCAATCAACTCCAAAAGATAAGATAATTGATCTTAAATCCTATGGAGCCCAGGTGTTTGTGGAGGGACGCTCCTGGGATGAAGCTAATTCTCTTGCTCTTGAAACCGCAAAATCCAAGGGAATGGCCTATATCCATCCATTCGCCGACCCTGCAGTAATTGCTGGTCAAGGTACGATAGGGTTGGAAATCATAGAACAAGTGAGGAATGTAGACACAATAATAGTTGCCATTGGTGGAGGAGGACTGATTGCTGGTATTGCTGCAGCGGTGAAGTGCATTAATCCTAGCATTCGCATTATTGGTGTTGAACCAATAGGTGCACCGACGCTGTATGAAAGTCTTAAAAATGGAAAAATCATAACCTTGCCTGAAATAAATACTGATGCCGGAACTCTCGCACCGCGACGAACAATGCCAATAAATTATGAAATAATTGCCTCTTGTATCGACAAAATAATTTTAGTTTCAGACGAAGAGATGAAAACTGCAGCCCAAGTGCTTTGGCAAAAAGTGGGTATTGCAGTGGAACTGAGTGCTGCCGCGACCTTCGCAGCGTTAATGACAAAGCGATATTTGCCTCAGGTAAATGAAAAAGTTGTGGCAGTGATATGTGGTAAAGGTAAAGCAGGCTTCTAAACATGAAATATTTTAAATAATCGCTTGGGATGTAAACGCAGAGCTATACAAAAACCTAGAGTTTTATCTTTGATCTGAATCAAACACATCATCAATTTGATGATAATTTTTTCCTTCTATCCTCCTCATAATTTTCGCGAGGCCCAAATAGCGGCTCATTTTGGAAGGTTCTTTCTGTCCAAGCGAATAATTCCTGGTCGCTTAAACTTGTATCCCAAACCTTACCCTGAGGCTGTTGCACGTGCCAAGGAGTGTTATGGAAAATTTCTATGCCATTCCCTTCGGGATCTTGAAAATAAATCGACCACGTATTTCCATGTGAAGTTGGTCGATAATTTAAACCTTCGTTTTCAACTCTTCCGATCACATCTCTCAGCTCAGCCATGCTTTCTACTCTAAACGCAAAATGTGCCAAGGTAGTTGGTGGTCCTTCATTTTCCCTAGGACCAATAAGCCCAAGCTGATGATGCTCATTCGGCTGCTGAGACAAAAACACGATGTTCTTGTTTCCTGGAATAGAACCTTCATCTGTAACCTGAAAACCTAATACGCGGGTGTAAAACTCTCTCATCTCACACATATTTTTCACAAACAGCACAGAGTGCGACCAGGATAAAGCCATACTAACCCCCGCTTTCTTGGGGACTAAAAGTATTCTTCACTTACGCATTCATCAAGCGCCAAATTAGGCGAGCAGCTGCATCTACGATCGCATCGGAGTCTATCTTAAGTGACCGATACAAATCAGGTAGATCGGCTGATTGCCCAAAACCTTCAACTCCAAGAGGTACAACTTCTCTTACTAGCGAGGCTCCTAACCAAGATAACGTTGCTGGGTGAGCGTCGCAGATAGTTACAATACCGGCGTTTCGGGGGACTTCAGCAAAAAGCCTAGTCAGGTGTGATTCTTCGACACCTTGCTCAGCGCTCAGCCAATTTTTATGCAACTGGTCTGGAGATGTAACGGCTAGCAAACCGGCATCTGGACAATCCTCCAACAGCACTTTGTGAGCACTTATAGCTTCAGGCATTAAAGCTCCCATAGCGGCAATCACAACATCACAATTTGGACCTGGAGGCATTAACCAATAAGCCCCAGCAAGTACATCATGCTGCAAGTCCTGGGTCATCTCACGTGTTGGTTGATCTAGCTGACGAGTTGACAGCCTAAGATATGTGGCTCCTCCATCCTCAGCCAGCATTCTATTGAAACTTTCGCGCAT
>Ga0255764_10004069_pt1 | contig 11496 bp, 7 predicted proteins | sample 071ome_30_FD_179964 | JGI IMG/M metagenome (GOLD analysis project Ga0255764, IMG submission 179964) | Coastal salt marsh microbial communities from the Groves Creek Marsh, Skidaway Island, Georgia - 071406AT metaG (version 2) | ecosystem: Environmental > Aquatic > Marine > Intertidal zone > Salt... | reverse complement strand
CATCCGTTCGTCCGTTCGCGTCGGCACAATCGGACGCGACCGTCAACGCGATCGGTCCGTTCTGTTCTTGTTCTTGTTCTTCGGATCCGCGGTTCGGTACGCGGGAGCGGGAGCGAGCGCGTCTCTCTCGAACGACCAGTCGTCGTCGTCGTCGCGTTCCGTTTTCCAACGAACGTTCGGACGCTTCGTCGTCGTCGTTTAGTAGACCGGGATCGCGTCGACGCCGGCGCGTGGACGGGCGCGCGTGAAGTGCGAAACGCGGGAGCGAGGGGCGAGTCGGGTTCCCCGCGTTCGTCTTCGTCGTCGTCGTCGTCGAGCGGGCGTTCGTTCGTCGTCCGTCGAGCGGTCGTCGTTCGGTCCAAGGGACGCGACGCGCTGGATCTTGTCGACCAGAGGTGTAACACCCGGGTGTTAGTTACTGCTGTCACTGTCCCCTCGTGAGTGACGGGTCGTGACTCGAGGTTTAGGACTCGAGAAAGGGTTTAGGGCCGCGGGGGGGTGCCGACCTTTACGCTTTGTCTGTCTGTCTGTCGTCCGCGCGTCAGTCGGTCGACCGAACGGAAGGGAGCTTCCCCGGACGACGGAGCGTCCGTCGCGATGATTGGGGCGACGACGACCAAGTTTTTGAGCGGTTCCCCGAGCTCGACGAGGAACCAGACGAATAACACGATTGAGGCGTCGAACACGTCGAGGGAGTTTGGGGAACGGGTGCGAGCGGCGCACGCGCACCATCACCACGGAAGAAGCCCGGGAGGGAGTTTTGGATCGGGAGGCGGTGTGCCACCGATGAGTCCGCGGGGATTTTATGCGGCGGCGGCGTCGTCGCCGGCGACGAGCGCGTCGCCGGGAACGCCGCGGAAGCCGCCGGCGTACGGCGAGAGCCCGACCGCGGGGACGTCTCTCGGGAGACGGTCGATGGCGGGTTCATTCGGCGGCGTCGGTGGGGCGTCACCCGTCGCGCGGCCGGCGAATCCGCCGCTCGTGCGCACGGTGAGCAGTGAACCGGCGCAGGTGAAGATTGGATTTGACGTCGGGAACAAGACGAGCGGGGACCACTCGAGCGCGAAACCGCCGATTGGGATGCTTCGCGCCGAATTGACTGGGGATTCCGACGGCGACGAGTTTACCGCGCGCGAGAGCATCGCTGCGGATGTTTTCGATGGAGAGGCGTACCAGCGCGCGATGCTCGCCGCGCCGGATGTTTTCGTCGACCCGACGGTGAGGAGCGCGTACGAGTTTGCGGCGCGAAGCCACGCCGGGCCGGGTTTGGGCCCGCACTTTGAGCAGTGTGTGGACACCGCCATCGCGCTCGCCAAGCTTGGGATGGATGCCCAAACCATCTCAGTCGGGTTGTTGCACGATACTCTGGATGTCACGTCTTACACGGTAAAGGATTTGAGCGCCAAGTTTTCGAGCGACGTCGTCAACATGGTGCAGGGCGTCGCCAAGGTGTCTAGAGTGTCCAAGCTGCACCGCGCCTCAGGACGCGCTCTAGATTTCGACGAGCGCTCGCAGCTTCGAGCCATGCTCTTAGCCATGACGGACGCTCGCGTCGTCATCGTCAATCTCGCCGCGAGATTGATCAAGATGCGCAACTTGTCGAGCGCGCCGCTGTCTCAACAGCAAGCGTTCGCCGACGAGACGCTGGCCATTCACGCGCCGCTCGCCGCTCGCCTGGGCATTTTTACAGTCAAGAATGAGCTCGAAGATTTAGCTTTCAAGTGGATGAATCCACAGGCGTACGCGTCAATCTTCCAGGCGCTCGGTAAGAGAGAGTCCATCGTCGCCGCCCTCTCGAGGCTCGACGCCGAGCTTGTCTCCCGAAACGCAGACGTCGTCGACTTGTGCGGACGCCAAAAGTCAGTCTATTCAATCTTCAAAAAGATGCTCTCCAAGCATCAAAAAATTGAAGAAATCATGGACGTTCGCGCGATTCGAATCATTTTGCCGGACACCGAGGAGGCGATTGACAGCGAGCGGGCGTGCAGAGAGATGCTCGACCTCGTGCACTCAATCTGGACTCCCGTCGACGGTCGCGTCAAGGATTACATCTCCGAGCCAAAGTCAAACGGCTACCAATCCATACACACCGTCGTCCGAGACGAGACTGGGAACACGCTCGAGGTGCAAATCCGCACCGCCACCATGCACCGCACGGCTGAGTTTGGCGTCGCCGCACACTGGCGCTACAAGGAGAGTGAAAAGTCTCCGACGAGCGCCAAGGTGGAACAGCAAATTCAGTGGGCTCGCTTCATGCTCACGTGGCAAAACGAGCTCGATGATCAGCAAAAGATCCGTCCGACGCGCGTGGCGAACGCAGTGGAGTGCAGCGATGCCCTCAACCCGTGCATGTTCCCGCATCACGCGTCGGATTGCCGCTACCACGAAACGAGTGGCGCGTTTTGCCGATCGTGCGATGCGCAGGACAACTCGCCAAACTACATCATCACGGTGGTTGACGGCGCCGTTGCGGTGCGAGAGCTCAAGCCGGGCGCGACGCTCAGCGATCTCAAGCTTCAAGACGAGCACATTCCAGGCGGGGCGCGTTCGAGCGAATTCTACCGCATCTCGAGCGTTCGCGTCAACAAGACGTTTGTTGATGAGGCCGCGATGGACTCTATTCAACTCGAAATGGGCGACATTGTCGAGGTTTCGCGCTCGCGCATCTCATCGCCGAGCAAGAGCTGGGATGAGACCGATGACGCGATTGTTTTCGATGACTTGAATCTGGAGGTGCACGCACTCAAGGTGGATTCCGTGGACACGTCAAAGCTCCACGTCATTTAAAGAAACACAACTTGTACAACTTTGTCAATTTCTCACACACGCGGACGAACATTGCGTTCGCGTACCGTACGATACTCTCTTAACGAACAACTGTTGTAACATGAAACATGCTTGTATACTATTAAAACACTCCGCTGCTCGCGCATACTAAAAGAAGGAAAAGAATTAAAAGCCCGGAAGCTCGGCAAAGTCAACCACGCCCACGGGGAGATCCGCCACAGCTCGGCAGAGCGCCATGCGGTTACGCTTGAGCTCGGCATCTTCCGCCATGACGAAGACGTTCTCGAAGAACGCCGTCGCCGCGGTATCCATCTCGCAAACAGCAGAGACCAAATCATTCACCGAGCACCCTTCGGTAACCTTGGCCTTGGCGGCGGAGTACGCGGCGAAGAGCGCGCGCTCTTCGTCACAGTCAAAGCTCGCCTCGTTAATGGTGAGGTCCGCATCCGCATCCATCTTACCCCGGACGAGTCTCGTCGGACGACTGAGCACGCGCATGCACGTCTCGAGAGACGTCGCGTCGACGCTGCAGAGCTCGGCGATGGACGACGCAGCGAGCGCCGGATTGGTACCGCGCTCCTTGAGCACCGCGCGAACGCGCTCGACGTCGTTGCCGGCGTCAATGAAGAGCTGTTCGAGGCGACGGGTAATGAAGACGACGCACTCATCGATGCGTTCCGCGGCGACATCGACCGGTTGCTTCGCGGCGGCAAGCTCGATGAGGGTGCGGATGTCGCACGTCGCTCCAGAGCTCACGAGGGTTTGCACCAAACCGTACGCGGCGCGGCGCAAGCCAAACGGATCTGCAGACGCCTTCGGACCACCTACCACGGCGAAGAGTCCGATGAGGGTATCGAGACGATCGGCAACAGCCACCGTGACGCCCGCCGGCGTTTGCGGGAGCGAATCACCCGCGCTTCTCGGCAAGCACGCCTCAAAGATGGCTTGGCTGACATCCGCTGGAAGGCCCTCCTTTTGGGCGTAGTGACGACCCATGGTACCCGCCAAAGCGGTGAGTTCCATCACCATGGACGTGGCCAAATCGGCGCGCGCCAAACCAGCCGCGGCAGTCGCCGGTCCGACGATGTCGCTTCCGTATCCGAGCGCGGCGGCGACGTCCGGAACCAAGCCCTCGACGCGCGTCGTCTTCTCCAACATGTTCCCGAGCTCTTGCTGGAAAGTAATGCCGCTGAGCTCCGGCTTGAACTCAGCCAACGTCTTCTTCAAGTCGGTCTCGTAGAAGAACTTGGCGTCTTCGTAACGAGCGCGCAACACGGCTTCGTTTCCGTGCTTAACAACGCCTTCATCGCACGGACCGTTGGCAAAGGTGATAAAGTACGGCATGAGGCTGCCGTCGGCGGCTTCCACCGGGAAGTAACGCTGGTGCTTTCTCATCACCATGACGAGCACTTCCTTCGGAAGCACCAAGAAGGACTCGTCAAAGGTACCCATGACCAGGTTCGGGGCCTCGACCAGGTTGGCAACTTCTTCGAGCAAGCCTTCGGCAGCAGACTCTGGGATGACGCCCCCGACAGACTTGGCTGCGTCTCTTGCGTCGTCCCAAATCTTCGTCATGCGCTCGTCAAAGTCGATGAGGATGGAATCTTTCGCCATCAAAGAGTAGTATTCAGCAGCATTCGCGACAGAGTACGTGTCGGTGACGTCACCACGCGTGCGGAGCAAGCGAGTCGTCGTGCCGCTGTGCACGCCGAGCGCCTCATAGGTGAGGTGGTGATCGCCGTGTACGCCAAAGAGCCATCTAAGCGGGCGCGAGAACGCCGCCTCAGAGCCCGTGGCCCAACGCATGGCTCTCGGGAAAGTGATACCGGAGACAATCTTCGGCAAGGCTTCCTCGAGCACGGCGACGGCGGATCGACCCTCCTTCTTCACCACGGCCCACACGTATTCGCCATCCTTCTCCAACGCGCTCGGGTCGACGCCATTCTTCTTGCAAAAGCCTTGCGCAGCCTTGGACGGAGTAGTGCCGTCCTCTTCAAAGGCACGGCTGAGCGGCGGACCGCGCACACGCTCCTCGACATCCGCTTGTCCTGGGCTGAGGCCCTTGACTTGCACAGCGAAGCGACGCGGCGTCGCGCCGATGGTCACGCCCTCGTGCGAGAGCCCCTCGGCGGCGAGTAAGGCGTCGATGGCGTCGCGGAACTGAAGCGCCGTCGACGTCACGTCTTGCGGAGGAAGTTCCTCGGTACCGATTTCCAATACGCAGTCGGCGGCGGCGGTCGGAAGCGGACCAGTCTTGTCCACCAGAGACACGCCCTCGGCTGCCTCCACTTGGCCGAGCGGGTACCCCAACTCCTCGCGACGCGCCACCCAGAGTTGCGCAGTCTCTCTCGCGAGCTTGCGCATGGACGCGAAGAGCTTTTGTCGCTCAGTCACGCCCACGGCACCGCGGGCGTCGAGTACGTTGAACGCGTGCGACGCCTTGAGCAAGTTGTCAAACGCAGGCAACGGAAGCCTCGCCTCGAGCATGCGAAGCGCCTCCTTGTCCGCAATGTCAAACTTTTGTCGGTGCGCCTCAACGTTCGCCTCGTCGAGGTTAAACACGGACATTTCGTACTCCTCCTGCAATCGCATCTCGCCGTAGGACATCATGTCGTTGTACGCGATATCCTTGAAGTGATCCACGCCTTGAAGCGCCATGAGAATTCGCTCCAAACCATACGTAATCTCCACCGCCGTCGGCGCCACTTTAAGAGACCCAGCCTGCTGAAAGTACGTAAACTGCGTCACTTCCATTCCATCCATCCAAACTTCCCATCCGAGACCCCACGCACCGAGCACCGGCGACTCCCAATTGTCCTCCACAAAGCGCACGTCGTGCGCCCCAGTGTCGATACCCAACGCCTCGAGCGATCCCAAATACAACTCTTGCACGTTTTCCGGCGCCGGTTTCATAATCACCTGAAACTGCGTGTGTTTCTGCACCCGGTTCGGGTTTTCGCCATACCTAGAATCGTCCGGACGCACCGAGGGTTCGGGATAACACACGTTCCACGGTTCTGGACCCAACACGCGCAAAAAAGTCGCCGGGTTCATCGTCCCCGCCCCAACTTCCGTGTTATGCGGCAACACGATGGCGCATCCACGCGAGCTCCAGTACTCTTGCAACCGCAAAATCGCATCTTGAAACGTCGGCACGTCCGTTTTCTTCTTGTTCGTCGTCGTTGAAACCGTCGAAGCGCTTCGAGCCGACGCCGACGCCTCTGGTTCTCTCACCGCCCGCGTCCCGACGCGTCGTCCACCGCCGCCGCACGTCGTGCGATCCACCCGCATCGCGCTGCGATCCATCCGTCCCGGTCCGATGCACGCCGACATCGTCGTCGCCGTCGTCGTCGCGCGTCGCGCGTGCGTCGGTCGCATCATCATCAGCGGCATGGTTGGTGACGCCGGCGCCGAGGAGCGCTGATTCATTCGTTTCGTCGTCGTCTTAAACAACGCGCGCGCCCCTCCTCGGCTGGCCGGTGCGACGACGCATCGCGCGAACGCGACGGACATTTTTCGTGTCGAGGGTGTTTCGCGCGGGCGGGTGCGTCGTCTCTCGTACGCGCGCGCGACGCTGAATGGCGCTCGTTTTTGGGTTTTCGCAGAGACTTTGGCACTGGACACCTTTTGGAAGCTAAACGAAACGAGTTGAATGTTCTCGGTACTACTGCCTAGGCGCGCTAAATGAATGCACGACGAACGAACGAACGGGGACGTCAGAGCGGCCACGGGGACATGGCGATGCGATAGGCGTCGATCTCGACGGGTTTACCGGCGGATCGGATAAACGCGTCGTCGTCGCCGGATAGAGCGGTGAGGTACTCGTACACCGTCTGCGTCGCCACGATGGTTGGACCGTCGCCGGCTTCCTCGGGAGTTCTCCATTTGTACTTTGTGACGATTCGAGTGGATTTAACCGTGGGATTGGGGGAATCCGGACGGTCGAGGACGACTTGGGCGAGCTCGGAGGCGACGATGGAACGCGCGTCGTCGTCGCGTTCGAGCGAACGCGCGGTAACCTTGTAGAAAACTCTCAATCCATCCTTTGTCGTTAATCGCAAGACGTTCGGGTCGTCGATGTCCCACTCAATCTCACCGTCTACGGCACCTTTACCGCCAGACGCCGACGCTTCGGCGAGCGCTCGGACGTTAAAGGCTCGATCAAAGACGACGTCGCCTCGTCCGTTGCGAGTAAACCGAACCGGGTAGCTGAACGCCGGCGCATCCTTCGCCGTTTCCGCGCTCAACCGACCGAACGCCGATTTATCCCGTATTAAATCCATTCCCTGTGGCGCCTCGACGCGGACAGTTCGGGAGACGGCGAGCCAATTACCCTCGAAGACGTCTGGGAACCGCAAGTCGGCTTCGGCGCCGACGACGCGCTCCCACGCGTCGCTGATGACCCCGTTCGACGTTGCCGACGCGGGTGTGTCCCTCGCGAGACAAGCCGCGAACGTCCCGGCGAGCATCGCGCGGCGATGCACGCCGACGGATGGAACCTGTGCGCGTTCCGACGACGACGAAACCGACGCGGAATCTGTTCCATCTCGAGAGGCTCTCAGCACGGGAGCGCGAGGGGGGTTGGTCGTTGACTTTCGTCGCGTCGCGCGACGCGTGAGAAGGTCGGACGACGACGACGACGACGACGTCAGTGTACACGACGCGTGGAACGATGCGAGCATGTTGACACAGCGTTCGTCGTGGGATTTGCGAGGCGAAGAGTGAAGAGATTGACTGCGGAATATAGTTGTGTAGTTTTACAGAGGTGTCTTCTGTACAAATCGCAAGGACGAACGGGAGACAACTCCCGGTCAATCTGAACTTGCGTAATCGGAGAGTTTGAGGTTTCCAACCGAGTAGTGGAGCTCTTTGGTGCTAACTTTCGGTGCCGGGATCGCGCCGCTGTTACTTCGTTCCCATGGGGCGACGAACCCAGATTCTTCCAATTCGGCTTTATCCTTGGCTTTCGCCTGTGATTTGGACCTTTTGCCGAAGAATTTGGAAAATAGACTACGCTTTTTCGGTGGAGATGGCGCAGCCACTACGGCACCGTCGCGTGATCCGTCACTGTCGGAATCTGAAGACGAGCCAGAGGCGTTGAACGTGAGCTTATCTGATTCGTGCGTCGCGCCAACGCCAGCGGTGGTGTATTTTTGCGGTTGAGCCGTAGGGACGCCGCTGAGAGAACCACTTTCATCGCCGGAAACTGCTTGATGGCCCTGATAACCGACGACTTCATCGATGCGTTTATGTTTTGTGGGAACGAACGTCTCCATGCGCTGCAGAGTCACGCTATCCGTGCTGAGCTTTCCATCCATGGCAAAGAGGAGTCTGCTGAAGACAGCTTCTCGCACGTTTTTGGTCCCCTGAGATTCGTCCGTCTTGAACTCCAAACGCTGTCGAGATATCTCCGCCGCTTGAGCCGCTCGAGCCTTCTCGTACGAAATATCTGTTGCGAGTTGCGGCGCCTTTGAGAGGTCAAGCGTGCGTTTCCCTATAATTTTACCAGCCGTAAACGCCCTGTAATCCGTGACACCTCGCTTCGCACGCTGTTCCGCAACGTAAAAGTCTTGTTCCTCCTCAGTTCTCTCGAAGACAAGCTGTAAGATGTCGTCGTAAATAGCCTTGCCGACGTTGAGTGGAAGCAAATCGTCGGGCGTAGCCATATCCACCGCGGACAAGTATCGATCGAGTTCTTCCAGCGCGCTGTACACGTCGTCGAATTCGTTGCACCCGGGCTCCGAACCTTCGTTGTTATCAACCGAGTACGTGTCTCCATCGGGATCCCAGTATCTATCGGCGTCGCCGTACACCCCGGTAAAATCCGCCGGTCGCTGCGGAACCGCCCGAGCGGGGGGGTGTTTCTCCATCCACTTCTCATCCACGAGCATGAGCTTACCCAACTTGGCGTCGGTGTGTTCCTCCCGCGATATCATCTTCGTTTCCGTGGGCCCCTCGCTCACTAATTGTTGCTTCAACGCCTGCAACGCGGGCGTAAGCGCTCCGGCGCCCAGCATCAACTCCTCCAACTCCCCATCCGGATGATCCCAGCTCGTTTCCCCCGCCTCGTCCACGTAAAAGTACGCCTCCCTAGCGTTATCGAAATATCTGATGTAAACTTGTCCATTGGTTTTGCTAACAAACTTCTCTCCCACGTCTTCCTCGTCTTCCTCGTCGTCGTGCGTCTGTGCGTCCACGCCCGCTTCTGGAACGTACACCGCCTCCCAACGCACCTCCTTTGCGTCCTCTCTCACTCCAGTACTCAAATTAAGGTAATGTTCTCGCTCAAACTTTGGGTCTTTCCTCAATAACCACGTGTCCCCGGTCTCTGGATCCCAAAACTCGCCCGTCACGGCGTAACCGTCCACTGTTCGTCCGACCCAGTGCGAACGCTTCGGTTTCGACTTCACCGTATTCGCAGTCGCCACCATCGCGTCCGGGTCATCCGTCCCCGCGTCGCTACGAGCACCGATGCCGAATGCATCGTCGTCGTCGCCGCTCGTCGCCAACTCGGCCGCGAGTTCTCTATCCGACGGCATCATCTCCAAACGAGACTTGGTTTTTCGCAATTCGACGTTTGGTGTTGTCGCCATGACGACTGGATTGTCGATTGGATCGTTCGTCAGATTGTTCGTCGTGAGCGCGAAATGAAGAGACGACGCGCGGAGTGGTTTGTTTCTTCTTTTCTTTTTCTTTCGGTCGCGTGACCCGGTGGACGAAGCGTCGTCGACGCGCGAGGAGGCGCGGTGTGTAGACGGAGGAATTGAGAACTGGTTGTTGCAAACTGGCTACGCGACGCGGATCTATTTTTTATAATACTGATCTAAACTCTGCCCGAGCGGGGCGATGAGGATGGCTTTTTTGTTCAACCGGTACCTCACGGCGAGCTTGACGCGTTCGGAGACGGCCGGGTCGTCTAAAATCGCAATGTCTTGGCGAATCTTCGTGGAAAAGACTTGACCGGATGTGAGGACGCTTTGCGCTCGAGAGCCGACGACGTCAATCCAGGGAACGTTGAGGATGCGTTCGCACGCCTCGACGAGGGTGGCATCGACGGAATTCATGGTACATGAAATTGGCTTTGACGCATTCTCGCCGAAAATGGCGCGAATGGCGTCGATTTTGTCGTCTGAGACGTCGAGGTTGAGGACGTCGCGACAGTGCGCAATCAAATCGTCGACGCCGCCTCGAAAAAGGGCGAACGCGTCGTTCGGGTTGTTCGATGGCACAAAGCCAAAGTATAGGAGAAAAGGTTCGTTCGGGAACGTGTTCGAGTACGAGATGAGAATCTCGTCCCCGGCTTCGATGCCTTCGCCGTCTGGATCGACGACGAGCTCGAAGAAACACTTTTCTTCAGCGTCGGCGTCGCGCGCCGAAACGTCGGCAATCTCCTCCGTGGCGCTCAACCCTTGACACGTCTCCGGACTCGTGACGATCCGAACAATAGCGTTATACCCATCCGGTCCCCCGTGGTTACACATATCCACCCCTGGGACGAGGATCCTCGTCGTCTTTCCCGTCGCTTCGTCTCTCCTAGCGAAGACGCGCGAGTGCACCGCGCTCGTCGCCCACTTCAAATCCTCCTCCGTCGCCCCTATCGCCGCCAGTCGATCCGCAAACGCCTCACACGCTCGTTCGTGCACCGCCTGAACCGCTCGAGCCTCCGCGATGACGTCTTCGTCTTCAATCATCGCCAATTCTTCGTCGCTAAAATCCAAAGGCGGCGTCTCGGGCGCCGGTCGCGGCAACGACGACAACCACACCGATCGATCGTACGCCGACGTGGACGACGGAGAGGACGACGACGTCGACGCGTGTAACTCTTCTAAAATCTCCATCGCCATCCTCGATGACCACGCGTCTTCGCCGTCGTCACCGTCCGACTCTCCTCGCAGCGTCAACCCGAACGGCACCCGCGCGAGCGTCTCCCCCGGACGCAAGTCTCTCACCGCCTCCACCCCGCGCGTCCCGAACGCCCGCCCGCGATCCGTCACTCGAATCTTTGACGGCAACGACGCGTCACCGATCGTCGCGCTCAACCAATCGACGAGCGCGCCAGACGACGACGACGACGCGGTTGAGGAGGATAACGAGGCGCATCGGCGCGTCATCTTGCGCATCTTTTTCGACACCGACGACGCGCCGGTCGTCGTTCCCGTCTCGCGCGCGGGACGAACCGAAGCCGAAGCCGAAGCCGACATCGCCGACATCGCCGACATCGCGCTCGTCGTCGTCGTCGTCGTCGGTCTCGTCCACGCCCCCGCCCCGCGCGGGTCAGTCTCTGCCGTCGCGCGCTTCAGAGCGTGCGCGACGGTTTATAAACCAGAAACGCATATTTAACACTGTATACACATACCAAAGATACCGACGACCCACACCACGACCGACGCGCCTTTTCCGTTCCGACACCCGCTCGCGAGACAGACGACCGCGCGCGCGGTCCACGGGCGGCGCGAGCCGGTCGCCGAGCGCGCGCGGGAACGCGCGGGTTGTTTTCGTTTCACTCCGCGCGCGCGTGAGATTCCCCTCGCCTCGTCGGCGGCGTCGACGTGCGACCGAACGGTCGTTCGGACAAAAGCGCGTCGACGAAACGCGTTTTCTTCCTTTTTCGCGCTTTTTCGCGCGTCGCGCATCGCGCGCGCGCTTCGGGGTCGTCCGCGGACGCGCGCGCGAGCGAACGCGCGGAGGAAACGTAGGAATTCTTTCCGT
>Ga0255764_10004027_pt1 | contig 11586 bp, 11 predicted proteins | sample 071ome_30_FD_179964 | JGI IMG/M metagenome (GOLD analysis project Ga0255764, IMG submission 179964) | Coastal salt marsh microbial communities from the Groves Creek Marsh, Skidaway Island, Georgia - 071406AT metaG (version 2) | ecosystem: Environmental > Aquatic > Marine > Intertidal zone >... | reverse complement strand
TTAGTCCAATGGTCCAGGCAATAACGGTGTTGACCATTTTTTGTTGATTTTTCACACTTCTAGCCATTTTAACTCTCCTTCGCATCGAGGGATTTACCCACGATCCTCATTAAAAAGATAGCCACGATATTCGCTAAGATAATGGCGTAGACACCGCCAGCTGAACCCAGTCCGATATTTTGACTTTCCAATACTCGCTGGAAGATCAAATAAGTAAGCGTCTTAGTTCCAAAGGCTCCCGCTGTGGTGACAAAGATTTCAGCAAAAATTGAAAGTAAGAAAATAGTTTGAATGAGAATGACAATAGTGATCGCACGAGAAAGGTGGGGAAGGATGATGTATCCAAAGCGTTTGGTGGTATTCGCTCCATCCATCTCTGCTGCCTCCAGTTGCTCTCGATCCAAGGATTGAATAGCGGTTAAAAGAATAAGAGTAGCAAAGGGTAGCCACTGCCAACTCACAATTAAAATAATCGAGCCCATACTAAACTGGCTCAGCCACTCGAGGGGCTGGAGTCCAAAAAATCTCCACAGGTGAGCCAAGATCCCATTGATCGGATCCATAAACATATTCTTCCAGACAAGACCAGAGACCGTTGGCATGACAAAGAAAGGGGCAATGACTAAGATGCGCACAATCCCTTGACCCCACATCGGTTGATCTAAAAGAAGAGCTAATAAAATTCCAAAAATAACCGTAATAGCTAAAACGAAACCGACAATAATTAATGTCGTATAGACGCTTGGCCAAAAAGAACTGGATGTTACAAAACGAACATAATTATCAAAACCAACCCAGCCCAGATCGCCACCGCGAAGGGGCAAATATTTTTTAAAACTGAAATAGAGAGTAGTTGTCAAAGGGGCTAGCATCCAGCCCAGCAAAAGAATAACAGCAGGTGCCATCATGAGTCGAGCGACTCCTCGGGAATTGAGCTGGCTGATCATTTGCTATTACCTTTGTATGAATTTGATTAAACCTTAAAATAAGAGGGGTAGAAAAACTACCCCTCTTAGGAAGTATATTAGAGCTTATCTGTAACCAGCAGCTTCCATTGCGTCATTAGTAATCGCCTGAGCTTTTGCTAATGCTTCATCAATGGACTGTTGACCAGCGTATGCAGCTGAGAATTCTTGGCTGACATCAGTTGCAATACCAGCAAATTCTGGGATCGCTGCGAACTGAATACCCACGTATGGGCTTGGATCAACTGTTGAATTGAGCGGATCTGCAGACAAAATAGAGTCTAAAGTCATCTTTGCGAAAGGAATATCCTTGTAGTTTGGATTTTCGTAAAGTGAAGTTCTAGCTCCTGGAGGAACGTTTGCCCATCCTTCATTAGCAGCTACTAATTCAATGTAACCATTTGAAGTTGCCCACTCAATGAATTGCTTTGCAGCATCCTCTTTTTGAGTACCAGCTGGGATCGCTAGAGCCCATGCCCATAACCAGTTTGAGCGGACGCCCATACCGTTATCCGGTGCTAAAGCAAAACCAACACTGTCAGCTACAGTAGAGTCATTTGGGTTAGTGACGAAAGATGCAGCTACTGTTGCATCAATCCACATACCACATTTACCCTGTTGGAATAAAGATAGGTTCTCGTTGAAACCGTTCGTTGCAAATCCTGCAGGACCTGCATCCATCATCATGTTGTAATAGAAGTTTAATGTATCTGACCACTCACGTGTATCGAACTGAGCGTTCCAGTCTTCATCAAACCATCTTGCACCAAAAGAGTTTGACATTGCTGTGATGAACGCGCCGCCTTCACCCCAACCCGCTTTACCTCTTAGGCAAATACCGTTGATGTCATTATCTCTGTCAGTCATCGCACGAGCTGCTTTGGCAATGAAGTTCCATGATGGAGCCGCAGGCATCTCTAAACCAGCTTTTTCCATTAGGTCAGTTCTGTACATCACCATGGAGCTCTCACCGTAGAAAGGTGCAGCGTATAAAGTACCGTCATGTGATAAACCACCAGCCATGGCAGGTAATAAGTCACCGACATTGTAGTCAGCAGATAGATCATCTAAAGGAACTAACCAACCGTTAGAACCCCAGATTGGTGTTTCATACATACCAATAGTCATGATATCAAATGCACCACCCTTAGTTGTGATGTCAGTTGTTACTCTTTGACGAAGTACGTTTTCTTCTAAAGTTACCCACTCAACTTTATGGCCAGTTTTAGCTGTAAAGTCGTCAGTTAGACCTTGCATACGGATCATATCGCCGTTATTCACAGTCGCGATTGTTAGCGTCGTAGCATGACTTCCTGCATAGGTAACACTTGCAGTTAGCGATAATGCTAATACTGCGGATGAGATTAATTTTGTCAGTCTCATAATAGTCCTCCTAATTTAAGATGGAATAATTCAACAGCAGATTTTTACTCGCGTCAATATTAAATTGACACGCGTAAAATACTCAAGCTGAGTCGCGGAGGATTAATTTGGCAGAATATAAGGTTTCTAGACGCTTTTTGGATTTGCCGCCGTTGTTGATAAGTTCAAATAAGGCGAGTGCGGCATTATCTGACACCGTGTGATAATCATGTGCGGCAGTTGTTAGGGGCGGTGAGGTGAATCGAGAGTAGGGGTTGTCATCGCATCCGGCGACTCGTAAATCACAACTTTTAGTTTTTCCCACTTTAACACCCATTTCACTACAGGCTGCTAAAAAACCTATCGCAAGTCGATCATTACTACACAGGATTGTATTGGTGCTCATTCCATTTTCTCTTAAAAGTTTCAAAGCTCCTTGACGACCAATCTCCTCAAACTCCCAACCCGTTCCCTCAATACTAACAACCTGAGGTTTGAGATTTAAGTTATCCATAATTTTTAAATAGGCTTCTCTTCTTCTATTGGCGTTTGGGTTGGCTGGGTAGCGCATTTCAAAAAAAATAGGAGCACTTCCTGTGCTATTTAAGTATTCAACCGTTTGAGAAATAAAACTATGATTGTCAGAACCAATAAAAGCAGCACCCAATCCTTCAATATTACTATCAAATAAAATCGTGGGAACATTTTTACAGAACTTTTCAATTTTGCTTTTATCCGAACTTCGACGACCTAGTGGCGCCATTAAAACACCCGCAGGTTTTAAAGAGCGAAGCGTATCAAGGATTGCATTTTCCTGAGCTTGCTCTCCATGGGAGGAAAATAAAAAGGGCGTGTACCCAGCATCAATACATCGACGCTCTAAGTTTCGAGCAATCTCTGCAAAGAAGGGGTCAGAGACATAGGGAACAACGATACCAATATTTTTTGTAAGCTGCCGGTTTTGATTGATGGCATAAAAATTAGGATAGTAATCATACTTTTCTAAGGCTGCTTCAATTTTGGATTTTAAACTTTCACGAACACTGGACGGATCATTAAAGAACTTGGAGACAGTAGGTCTGGATATTCCACTCAATTGAGCGAACTCCTCCATATTTTTTATCTTCGTTTTAACCATATCTCCAAAAAATGGATTTTAACGCGTGTAAAAAAAATAAACAAGAATACTTTTACACACAACTTTTTGATGAACTCTTAAAATTATAGGTAGAAGCAAGGATCGAATGTCTTATATAATAAGACAATGGGATGGTGGATTGGAGAAGAGGAAAAACAAGAAGAATCAACTGTTCCCTACGCTAAATGTACCGAATGCGGCGATTACAAAGAAGTTTCCAAGAAATACATTAATAAGACAACCGAGGAGATGGTCACCATTTGCTATGACTGTGGAAAGCAGCGCTATATTGAGTCTTTAATGGTCATCTCGGCGATTGATGGATTTGATGACCTTTAGCTGTTAATATCTAGTATTAAGTAATTATGAGTAACCCCAACGAAAAAGGAAAACACATCAAGCTTCTAGAAAGTTTGAGAACGTACAACACCTATAGTTGGGTTGCCTTTATCCCTTTGGGAGCATTACTGCACTTTGTTTTAGATTTTAGCTACGTCGCAGGTTTGTGGTTTGGCGTAAACCTCATGCTCTTAGCGATGTGGGGTATTGTTTATCTATTTAACAATTTATCTAAGTCCAGCTCGTAAATTTTTAGAGAAGGTAGGACGCCAGAAAAGTATGGGTTCGAGACCAAGCTAAGTTTGCATCATCTTCATCGTAGCGACCACCGGTGGGATTAGCAAATGCATGATTGGCTGTGTACCAATGTGTGGTCAGTAAATCACCTTTCCCTGCATCGCGAAGAGACTTTTGAAATTTGCCAACCATCTCCTCATTAATAGAGTTATCTAGTGTTCCAAAATGACCAAGTAAAGGACACTGAATAGATGAAGCTTGTTCTGCTGTAATATCGACATTGCCATAATAAATCACGGCCGCATCTAGTTCATTTTGAATGGACGCTTGAAGACTCCATCCGCCCCCAAAACACCAACCCATGGTTGCCACTTTGCCGTTGCCGTTTTGTTTGGCCCAATTCACCCAATGGGTAATGGTTTGATGAGCCTCATCTTCTTGAAGACTTCTAATCTGTTGCATCGCGCCATCGCGGTCTGTTGCCACTGACCCTTGGAAAAGATCAATAGCGAGAGCATGAAACCCTTTGGAACTCACTTCCTCTGCCATGGCTTTGATATGATCATTTAAACCCCACCACTCATGAATTAAAATGACGACTGGCGCATCCGGATTTTCTGCTTTCGCAAGATAGGCCTGAACGGAGCTACCATTGAGATCAGCTTGAATGGTTTCACCTTTGCCCGCTTGAGCGTGTAAAAGGTCCATATTGGTAAAAATAGCGGCTAGGGGAAGAGCGATCATTCCTTTCAGAAAAAGACGACGTTCTTCGCGTGAAACACTAATAGGTTTAAGGGGATTATTACAATTATCGATTTGGCACATGACTATTATTACAAGAGTTACCCTTTAATAGATCAAGTAGTATCTGTTAACTGATTCATCTAATAACTATTATAATTGATAGAATACCTTTATGGAAAACCTGCCAATCTTCTACCACCCTGATTATGACATTCCCGTTCCATCTACGCATCGATTTGTAGGATCAAAGTTCTCTGATTTATATAACCATCTTCAATCTCAATCGTTTGCATCAAAATTAAAAGTAGGCCAGCCAACTCCAGCCCCGATGGAGCGTATTACTCGAGCTCACACTTCTTTGTATATAGAAAAAGTATCCCAAGATGAGTTATCCAAAGAAGATCTTCGTCTTATTAATCTGCCTTGGTCCGAGCGACTTCGCCAACGATCCTTTTTAGCTATTGAAGGTACTTATCTTACAGCAAGAGAAGCTCTAAAGTCAGGTATCGCCTGTCATGTGGGAGGAGGAACGCATCATTCTCACCGTGATCACGGTTTGGGATTTTGTGTTTTTAATGATTTGGCATATGCCGCCAAAAATTTAATTGCGGAAGGTCATGTAGAAAAAGTTTTAATTTTAGATTTAGATGTCCATCAAGGGGATGGCATCATTGATATCTGTCAGGGCGATCCTCACATCTTTACTTGTTCTATTCATAGTGAGAGTAATTTTCCCTTTAAGAAAAAACAAGGCTGGATGGATATCGGTCTTCCTGCTGGAACCAAGGATGAAGCATACTTGGATACACTCAGTCAAACACTTCAATCGATTGAACGTTCTCTCACCCCCGATCTTGTCTTATTTGATGCGGGAATTGATGTTTATTCAGAGGATGGTTTAGGGAATTTGGAGCTTAGCATTGAGGGTATTCGAAAAAGAGATCAGTTAGTTTTGGAGCATTATCGAGGCAAAAATATTCCCATAGCCACAGTTATTGGTGGGGGTTACAGCAAGGACACCCAAGAACTCGCTCACCGACATGGTCTTATTTTTGAGTCAGCGATCAAGTATTTATAGTTCTTCTATTTTTCAGTAAGATAGAAATATCAATGAAGTCAGAGATTATCTTTCCCCTTATTTATATGATCTGTCTGCTCATATTAATAGGCCCTAGGTTTTTAGATATGAACTCTAATTTCAAGCAGTTCCTCAGTAATCTTTCCATATGGGCTATCATCGTCTTGGCGCTAGCAACAGGGTATCAGGGATATTTTTATTTTTTAGGTCGTTGAGGTGAAGCCCAATGACTGGGCTTAACTCAACTTCTTAATTAACGGAGTTTGTTGTCGTCTTTATAAAAACGAGGATCGAATTCATTTAACACGACATCATTAATGGCTAATGCAGGCTGAGAAAAATCACAACCTTGGGTTAGCTTTTCAAAAGGGGTCTCGATGAGTTGTTTTTTGGCAGACTCAGCAGAGCTAGCTTCCACTTCCACTTCGAAGTCGTACGTCTTACTCATTTTCACTGTATATGATTTCATATTCTCTCCTTTCTTTTTATTATTTAAACGAATTAAATATTATTCAGGATCGCTAAAAAGAAAAGAAATTATTGCTTCTGGTATATTGTATTACACATACCAATAAATGATTCAATCACCATTGAATTTCAAAACTTTTTTTTAAAATCAAAATGAAAATCTTCCTTTAAATGAAAAATTTTTTTTTAATGAAAAATTAAATATTTAGTGAGTTTGACCCGATTTCATCATCCGTTCATGAACGGCTTGCATTCCACGATCGACCATGTCTGAAATTTCCGAGGCATGTTGTTGAAGAAGAGCAACAACCTCTGGGTTTTCAGAGGTTTGAATAACAGAGATCCCTTTTTCGGTTAACTCTATCTCCGTTTCAATTTCATCGTAGTATTTAAAAATCTCATGCAAGGTGGGAGACTGAATAATTACTTGAGGGTTTTTTTCTTCTTGAAGACGGGTGACCATCATCGTGACATGATCAACAATACTAGAGCGCAATTCTTCATTATCGCTCTCGGTAACCGTAATAATACCATTGGGGATATTCTCCACTAAACGCTTGATTTCATTGTGTTTTTGGAAGAGTTGCTTGAGATCATTGACTTCTTGATCAGTTATATCCTCTCCCTGAAGACCCGGCATATTAACCTCATCATGCTCATGCTGTTTGAGGTGTTGGGCATGATGTTGGCTGCCCATCGAATAATGATGGTTTTTCATCGATAGGAGATAGAAGGCAATTCCCCCCATAAAAAATATAATGGCAATGACTAAAATCCAGATCGTTTTTTTATTCCAAGAGTTATTCATGGTTTCAGATTAATATGTTCCATTTAAAAATAATTGATCTCCCTCAAAATGGCTTGAGGATTTTTGCCACAGCTAAGGGATGAAAATTTAAGAAAATCAACTACACTGAAATAAAGTAAATGAATTCGCTTATTCTCAACTCCATTATCTACTTACTCGCAGCTGTCATTGTTGTGCCAATAGCCAAGCAATTTAAATTAGGCTCGATTGTCGGGTATATCTTTTCAGGTATTTTAATCGGACCCTTTGTTCTTGGTTTCATCAGCGATCAAAAGGAAGTTCACACCTTTGCGGAGTTTGGAATTATCATGATGCTTTTTTTAATCGGACTAGAAATTCGCCCTGCCGAGTTATGGCTCATGCGAAAAAAATTTATTCGCTACGGAGTCTTACAAATTCTTCTCACCGCACTGGCGATCGGATTGGCTGTCTTTTATTTTACCGAGCAACTGAACCTTTCAATTATTGCAGGACTGGTCTTAGCACTATCCTCTACAGCCATTGTCATGCCGACCCTCAGTGAGATGGGTCAAGATCAAAATAATACCGGCCGCTCGGCTCTTTCTGTTTTGCTTCTGCAAGACGTGATGGTTATTCCCATTATCGCTCTCATTGCATTGCTTTCTCCCAGTGGGATGGAGTATCAAAACGGAGAACTCATTCAGCAATTTAATAATATTGAGCGCTTTATTATCATCACGGCGACGGTGGGATTGATTGTTTTTGTGGTACGCATTGTCGGCTTCCGCTTTTTTCACTACATCGCCAAAACCAATCAACGTGAAATTTTTATTGCGAGCATTCTACTCATCGTTATTGCGGTGTCTTATATTATGCAACTCATTGGGTTATCGCCAGCTTTAGGGGCTTTTTTAGTAGGAATGCTCCTCTCTGATAATGAGTATCGCCACAGTATCGAAGTGGATATCGCACCGTTCAAAGATATTTTACTAGGATTATTTTTCATTACGGTGGGAACCTCCCTCAATGTTACCTATGCCATTGACAACTATACTCTAGCGCTGACGGCTTTTGTGGCCTTACTTATTATTAAAGGAACTATTCTCTGGGCTATTGCCTATCAAGGGGATATCGAACCCCAACAGCGATTATTTTTTGCTGTCTCGCTTTGCCAGGCAGGAGAGTTTGCCTTTGTCTTAGGGGGTTTTGCGTTTCAGGCACAATTATTTGATTATAACTTTTATACACTCATCAATGTCATCGCGACGCTGTCCATGATCTCTACTCCTTTTTTAATGCGAGCCTTTTTGCAGCGACAAGGAAAAATTCTCAATGAAACTGAAGAGCTCGACCCCGGAGCGGCAGAGGAAAGTCAAATCATCATTGCCGGCTTTGGCCGTTTTGGTCAGATTGTAGGACGATTTTTATTATCGCAAGGATACAAGCTGACGATCTTAGAAGAGGATCCCGACCAAGTACGACTCCTTCGAGATTTTGGTTATCAAGTCTACTATGGTCGAGCCAGTGATGAGCGAATTTTAAAGACGATCAAAACCCATAAGGCCAAATATTTCATTGTGGCGGTGGATGATCATCAGGCCAGTCTAAAGATCATTGACTTACTCAATCAAAAATATCCCCGCCTTAAAGTACTCGCCCGTGCCATTGATCGCCGGCATGTCTATGACTTGATGGATCGCAAAGTCCACTCCATTCAACGAGAAACGTTTTTATCCTCACTAGCCATTGGAGAGGATATTCTTACTCATATGGGAGTCACAAAAAACTCCATTAAAAAGAAAATTAAACTTTTTAGTGATCATGACTTCTCTACAATTAAAATGATGAAGCGGCAGTTTGATAATAATGAGAATTACAGCTTAACCTTCAAACAGCGCCAAGAGGATTTGAAAAATCTTCTCACCAAAGAGGAAAACCAAATGAAGAAAAAGAAAAAAACTAAAACTCCACCCTCTAAGGCTTAATATATAATGAAAAAAATTCTGCTTATTCTTGTATTTATTTTCACCTCATCACTAGCCAGTGATTTGCAAAAAGAGGAGTTTGTATCTCCCACGATTATTGGTGAGGGGACCCTAAAAGTATTCTTTTTGGAAATTTATGATCTTAGCCTGATTGCTGACTCGCCCACCTTTTCGTGGCAAAATAAATTCAAATTAGATTTTATCTATACACGCGATCTCAAAAAAGAAAGTGTTATTGAGTCCTCAATTAAAGAACTGCGCCGTCAATCAAGCGTTTCAGAAAGCAATATTGAGTCGTGGCAAGGATATTTGGAGCAATCCATTAAACCTGTTCAAGAGGGAACCCACGCAACCGTACTTTGGAATCCTGAAGGTCACATCACTTTTCACTATGAAAATAGCGATCCCACGACTATTGAGGATAAGGATTTTGCCCGTGCGTTTTTAAATATTTGGCTGGGAGAAGAGACCTCTCAACCCAAACTACGTAATCAAATCCTTGGAAATCTGAAATAGACCATTCTACAAACGAACCCACCAAATAGTTGAATAATAAGACTTTTATAAAAAGGATTTGGATTTTTAGAAGCTCTTCAATCTGATTTTATTGAACTTTTTTTGTTAACATGGGGAAAATTTATCGCTCCGATAATCCTACCTTTGAGGGGGATTTTTGCTATTATCTCCCGCTTAGTGATGGATAGCTTTAAAAAAATTGTCGTTATAGGGGCGGGCACTATGGGTTCGGGGATAGCTGCTCATTTAGCTAACTCCAAGCGTGAAGTCGTTTTACTGGATTTAAAAGGAAAAGACGCTCCCAATGAAATCAGCGAACGTGCGATTGATTTGATCAAGAAATCCGACCCTCCATTATTAGTCGAGAAGTCTCGCCTAGAGCATATTAAGCCTGGAAACCTCACCGATGACTTTGATCAGATCAAAGATGCCGACTGGATCATCGAGGCCGTTGTCGAGCGCATTGATATTAAACATTCACTTTATACCCAAATCGATAAAGTTCGAAATTCCTCTTCTATTGTCTCCTCCAATACATCGACTATTCCATTATCCGTTTTAACCTCGGAGATGTCCGAGACCATGAAATCAGATTTTTGTATTACCCACTTCTTCAATCCGGTTCGCTTTATGCGATTACTCGAGATTGTCGAAACTCCCGAAGTGAATGCCGAGAAAATGAGCTCTCTTCGAGATTTTTGTAAGAATGAATTAGGGAAGGGGATTGTGAATTGTAATGACACCCCAGGGTTTATTGGAAACCGTATCGGTGTCTATGCCATGCAAGTCGCCATGTACGAGGCCCTAGATCGAGGGCTACCTGTCGAGATCGCTGATGCTCTCTTTGGTCGACCTTTGGGTATTCCCAAAACTGGTGTCTTTGGATTATACGATCTGATTGGTATTGATTTGATGAAGGATGTCTTGGCTTCATTTAAAAAAGAATTACAGCCCGAGGATCCCTTTATGGAAGTGGTTAAACCTCACCCAATTGTTGAGGCTTTATTAGAGAAGGGCTATACCGGTAACAAGGGCCCTGGTGGTTTTTATGAGACCAAAGTGTTGGACGGCGATGAGATCGTCAAAGCACTGAATACTTCAGATATGAGTTACTATGATTTTGATAAGGTGGACTTACCGCTGGCGCGTCGTGTGGAGAAGGAGGGCATTAAAGCTCTTCTGAATGATGACAGTGACTATGGTCACTATGCCTTTGCTGTCTTTGCTAAAATCATTAATTATAGCGCTTTTTGTGTGCCTGAGGTTTCCTCCAAAGTAACCGATATTGATGATGCGCTTCGTATGGGCTTTAACTGGAATGAAGGTCCGTTTGAGTTGCTTTTTGAGTACGGTTTGAACAATTACATTCGCCGATTACAGGATTTAGAGATGGACGTCCCTGATTTGCTCACGACCATGTCTCGATTAAAACAAGAACCCTACGACTCTACATCTTCGCGTGCCTATAATCACGAGGAAGGGATGAAGTTTATTAACCGCGGCGAGGGAGTTCGCCGATTAGGGGATCATAAAAAATACGCCAACCCCTTATCTCGCAATTACGCCTCCACGATTTGGCAGTTTAACGATGATACCCGCAAGCAACGCTTACTCGTTTGTGAATTTCACACCAAGGCGAATGCCTTAAACGGGGATGCTATGAAAGTTTTAGAGGAAGCTGTCGATCGACTAGAAGAGGGAGACTACCAGGGTCTTGTTGTTTATAACGAAGCGATGAACTTCTCAGCAGGAGCTGATTTGAATACGATGATTGGTCTAGCGGACAACTCTGACTGGGAGGGTATTGATAAATACCTATCGCACTTCCAGAGTGTTTGCCGCAAAATGAAGTATGCCTCCAAGCCAACGGTGAGTGCGGTTGCAGGATTGGCGATTGGTGGTGGATTTGAAGTGGCCTGCCAGACTTCTCGCATGATCGCTCACATGAATTCAACGTTAGGTTTAGTGGAGACAGGTGTGGGGCT
>Ga0255764_10004024_pt1 | contig 11590 bp, 11 predicted proteins | sample 071ome_30_FD_179964 | JGI IMG/M metagenome (GOLD analysis project Ga0255764, IMG submission 179964) | Coastal salt marsh microbial communities from the Groves Creek Marsh, Skidaway Island, Georgia - 071406AT metaG (version 2) | ecosystem: Environmental > Aquatic > Marine > Intertidal zone >... | reverse complement strand
AAGGCTGTTTGGCTTGGACAGGGACATGGATCTGACTTCTTGAAATGGCCGGAAAGGGCGTGAGGCGCATGCAGACAAAATTCCTGCGGTCCGCATTGCCACGACTATGTACAGCGGACCGGTCCGGATGGCCAGCCTTCAAATCGAGATGTGGGACGGCCAATGACAACCGGCCCGCAAGCCGCGGCACCATGCGACTGGCGCGCGGGATTGGCGCACGGGATTGGCGCACGGCCAGTTTTTTCATCATCCGCGGCCGAAACCCCCCATTATTACCTCTTCCGGCAGAAGGCAGCGTTGACAAGGCTTGCCCCGGCCCGTCAAAATGAATGCTGTTAGAAAGGGTAAAGGGAGCAGATCATGTTTAAACGCGGAAACTTCATCTTGAGCCTGCTGGGCGCGGCATTGCTTTTTGCAAATGCGGCTCAGGCAGAGACCTGGCGCATGGCGTCCAAAATGCCTGCGGACAGCCCCGAGGGTAAGGTTTTCCAATATTTCGCAGATAAGGTTAAGGAACATAGCGGCGGCAAACTTGAAGTCGTTGTCTACCCGAATGAACAGCTTGGCAAGACAGATGCCGTTCTGGAACAGCTGAAGCTGGGCACGGTTCATCTCTATGCCGAAGGTTCCACCTACATGAAGAAATGGGTGCCCGAAATCAACTGGACATCGGCCGCGTTCATGTTCGATGACCGTGATCACTGGATCCGCTTCATGGAAACCGATCTTGTCCAGGGTTGGTACAACAAGGCGAGTGAAGAAGCCGGCATCAGCCTGCTTGGCGACGCCACATCCATTCTGCGTGGTCCGTACCGGGTGATGGTCACAAATCGCGACGTCAAGACATTTGACGATATCAGCATGCTCAAGCTTCGCATGCATCCCAGCAAGCTGGCGGTCAACACCTGGACCCATCTTGGCGCTGACGTGAAGACGCTTGCCTGGACAGATGTCTACCAGTCCATCCAGAAGGGCATTGTGGAGTCGGTGAACAGTCCGATCGCGCTGGTTGAAAGCATGCGCTTTCACGAGGTGGCACCGAACATCATTCGTCACGACGAATATTATCAGTCGATCGGCTTCATGATGAACCGCAGCAAGTTCGACGCCCTGTCCGGCGACATGCAGAACGCCCTCGAGAAGGCCTATTTCGATGCGGGCAAATATTCCAACGAGGTCATGGGCAGCTCGGCCGATGAGTCGATCACACGGATGAAGGCAAGCGGTGTCTCATTCGTCGATATTGACCGGGCTCCGTTCGTCGCAAGAATGAAGGCATTCTACGACGATATGGAGAGCAAGGGTGAATTGCCGGACGGCTTCCTTAACGCTGTAGCCAGTTCACGCTAGCCGATCAAGATTTGATGACCGCCTCGACGCGACATCAAATCGGAAAACTCATACAGAAAGCCGATGATATTCTCGGCTTTCTGTCGGACATTTTTCATGCCATCGCGATTTTTTGTCTTGTGGCAATGCTGGTGGGAACAGCCTTCACCATTATCGCCCGCCCCATGGGGGTTTCCTTTTACTGGATCTGGCCATGGACCATCCAGTTCTTCGTGTGGATGTGCTTCTTCGGCTTTTATCCGATCTATCGGCGACGGGCCGATATCGCCATCAGCTTTATCATTGAGCGACTGGCACCCACCTACAGACATCTCAGCAGCATTCTGATCGAGGGTGTCATCATTCTGGTGATGGTTCTGATCATCCTGCAATTGCCCATCATCTTCGAGAGCCAGGTTGGGCCGGTGGATGGTGTCATCACCCCATGGGGCGAGCTGGAGCGCTACACATTGTCTATCCCGATGAGCTTTTCCTGCTGCCTGATCCTGATCAATTCAGCGACCGAGATCATGAAGCTGCTGGTTCGCGGAACGCCTTCCGCAGAGGGACCCTGATATGATTGCTCTTATTCTGTTCGCCGGGTTCATCGGCCTGATTCTGGTCGGCATTCCGGTGTCGATTTCGATCGGCGCGGCAGTCTTCGCAACATTTCTGACCTCGGAATTCAGTGACGCCACCTATATCATTCCCCAGCAATTGCTCGAGGGCGTGCGCAAACCGTCCCTGACAGCGGTTCCCTTCTTCATCATGGCTGGCAATTTGATGAATACGGTTGGCATGACCGACCGGATTTTCAATTTCGCCAATTCTCTTGTTGGACATTTCAAGGCCGGACTCGCGCAGGTGAATGTCCTTGCATCGATGGTGTTTGCCGGTGTGTCGGGCGCCGCCGTGGCTGACTGCGCCGGGTTGGGCATGATCGAAATCAAGGCGATGCGCGAGCGGGGATACAATCCCGAATTCGCCGCGGCCCTGACCGTATGTTCGGCTGTGATCGGCCCGATCATTCCGCCATCGATCGGACTCGTCATATATGCGTTTCTGGCCCAGCAATCGATCGAACGGATGTTCCTTGCCGGGCTGGTGCCGGGGCTGCTTGTTGGCCTGTCACTGATGGTGTTCAACCGGATCCTGGCAACAAGACAGCATTTCCCGACGCAGGAGAAGGCCAGCCGCGAGACCGTTCTGAAAACCAGCCTTGACGGCATTCTCGCGCTTGGTGCGCCGGGCATCATTCTCGGGGCCATTCTGTTTGGCTTCGTGACCGCAACCGAGGCCGGTGTACTGGCCTGTCTTTATACTCTTGTGCTTGGGGTGCTCTACCGGTCCATCACCTTGAGAGGGCTTTACACCGCGCTGAGTGACACGATGATGATGACCACCATCATCATGATCATCATCGGCTTTTCAACAGCGATGGGATGGCTTCTTGCGATCGATCAGGTGCCGCAGCATTTCGGCAATTTCCTGTTTGATTTCACCGACGACAAGAACGTGTTCCTGGCGTTGATGCTGGTATTCATCCTGCTGATCGGTTGCGTGGTCGAGGGTGTTCCCGCAAAGCTGATGCTTGTGCCCATGTTGCTGCCGATCATCGATCAATACGGTGTCGACCGGGTTCATTTCGGCATCATAATCCAGCTTGGATTGCTGATCGGGATTGCCACCCCGCCCATGGGCATAGGTCTTTATATCGTCAGCGAGGTCGGTAAGGTTCCCTTTGAACGGCTCGCGATCGCGGTGATCCCGTTCCTTGTGCCGCTGATCGTTGTCCTGCTGATGCTGACTTATATTCCGCAACTGACGTTGTGGCTGCCGAATCTGGTGCTGGGGCCAGAATAGCCCGGGGAACAGCCTAGGATTTCAATGCCGCCGCGACCTTTGCCGAGGCGCCTGTCAGGTCGCCAAGTCTCGCGCCCTCCTCCTGGATCAGCTTGTGACTTGCCGGCTCCTGACGCTGCTTCTCAAGCGCCCAGTCGATAAAGGGCGGGGCGTCTTCCGGCGGCATGAACAGGACACCGCTGTCATCAGCCACCACCACCCAGCCCGGCAGCACAGCCGCGCCGCCACAGCTGATCGGCACATTCAGCGCGCCGCCGATGTCATAGAGCCGGGTCGTGACTGGCGACAGACCGCGGCTCCAGACGGGGAGGCCGAAATCGAGAATTTCCAGACGGTCCGTTGCCGGCCCGTCAATGACAACAGCCTCACATCCAGCGGCCTTGATTGCGCAGGCCACACCGCCGCCAAGACAGGCATGTTTGTGATCTCCAAGCCGGTCGATCACCAGCACGTCACCCGGTCTCAATCTGCCTGCCACATCATGCAGCAGAGTTGAATCCTGACCCGGCAATGCCAGCGTCACAGCGGTGCCGATCACCGTCCTTGCCGGCATCATCGGCGCGATGGCGGGATCGGCAAAGCCAAGCTGTCTGATATGGCCTATGGTTGCCGTCTCGACATTCGCCGCCCGCGAAACCAGGGCCGGATCGATTTGCTGTGGCATCGGATTGATCTGATATTTGTCCATCAAACGCTCCCTGAAGGCTCCTCTTGTCCGGATCTTGTCAGCTGCCAATTCGCCGGTGACTGGCGACCGGCACATCGGTTCGAATACGGTTCAGATAATCAACATCGATATTGGCGCTGGCCCAGCCGGTGCCATAGGATGACCGCGCGACCACAAGGCCCCAGGGATCCACGATCATTGAATGCCCCCAGGTCTCGCGCGTGCCTCCCGCACCATCGGGATAGGCGCCCCACTGTGCCGGCGCAACGGCATAGCACTGGGTCTCGATCGCACGCGCGCGAATCAGCGTATCCCAGTGGTCCTTGCCGGTCTGCAGGGTGAAGGCGGCAGGCAGCATGATCACCTGCGCCCCCGCCGCGGCGAGCTTCAGATAGAGTTCGGCGAACCGCATGTCATAACAGATGCTGCATCCAATCGTGATATCGTCGGCCTGATAGGTCACGATATCGCTGCCGGCTATCACGGTATCGGATTCCTTGTAATCCTTGCCGTCCGGAGTGGTGATGTCGAACAGGTGAATCTTCCGGTAGGTGGCGATCACCTCACCATCACGGTTGAAGGCGACGGTGGTGTTGTAGACCTTGTTGTCGCCGCCCTTCTCGTAAAAGCTGCCACCATGAATGAACACACCATGTTTTTTTGCGAGGGCGGACAGGAATTCGGTTGTTCGTCCCTCCGGAATATTTTCCGCAGATTCCTTTCTGTCGGCGATCGTGCCGCCATAAAAAGCCATCATTTCGGGAAAGGCTATAAGATCCGGCTTGTCGGCCTTGATGGCTGCCTCGGCCAAATCCGACGCAGAGGTCAGATTGATGTCCTTGTCATTGGTGCTGTTCATCTGGATCGATGTGATTTTCATTGTCAAACTCCCTAACTCCCTAACTCCGCCGGCATCCGGATCCGATTTTGCTCTGAAGAGAGGCTACCACGATAACCGGCGGATAATCCCGTGCAATTTCATCTCATCGGCGACTACGGGCCAGTCCCTTGTCGGCTAGCGCAGTCTCTGCCCGTTGCTGTCGAAGAACAGCATATCCTCATCCCTGAAATCGAGACCGATCCTGGCGCCGATATCGAGGCTGGCCTCACCGAACTGGCGCACCGTGATCAGCCCACCATCGGTGTTGACGAAGATGTTCGTCTCGGCACCAAGATGTTCGAGATGACTGACGGTGCCCGACACCCGGCCGCGGCGGGACGGTGTGAGCTGTTCGGGTCGCACACCCACAGTCGCCGCCTTGCCGCCCACGCCAAGATGCCCGGCCTCGATGAAATTCATCGCCGGCGAGCCAAGAAATCCGGCCACAAACATATTGTCCGGATCCTTGTAGAGTTTCATGGGTGACCCAACCTGTTCGATCCGGCCATCACGCAGCACGACAATCTTCTGGGCAAGGGTCATCGCCTCGATCTGGTCGTGCGTCACATAGATGACGGTTGATTTCAGCTCGCGATGCAGGCGGGCGATCTCGATACGCATATTGACGCGCAGCGCGGCATCGAGATTGGACAGCGGTTCATCAAACAGGAACAAATCCGGATTGCGCACGATCGCGCGGCCGATGGCGACGCGCTGACGCTGCCCGCCGGACAGTTCGGCAGGCTTGCGCTTCAGATAGGGTTCAAGTTCCAGCATCTCGACAGCAAGGCTGATCTGCCGCTCGATATAGCTGCTGGCGGCGCCCGCCTGGCGAAGGCCCAGGCTCATATTCTTTTCAACCGTCAGATGCGGGTACAGCGCATAGGTCTGGAAGACCATCGCGATCTTGCGCTTCGAGGCCGGCATGGCATTGACCAGCTGGCCGGAAATCTCGACATCTCCGCGCACCGGGTCCTCAAGCCCGGCGATGATCCGCAGCAGGGTGGATTTTCCACATCCCGATGGTCCGACAAAGATGACGAATTCCCCGTCTTCAACCTCCAGATTGATATCCTTCAGCACCTCATTCGTGCCGAATGACATATGGATGTTCTTCAAACCGAGCGAACCCATCACTGCTCTCCTTGCGGATTATAATTCCGGCTGATGCAAATCCACCACCTTGCCAGTACGCACGCTTTCATCAGCCGCAAGGCAGATGGCAAGAGACTGCACCGCATCCCGCGCATGTCGTGACAAATCGATATTCTCAAGAATGGCGCGCGCGACAAATGCCTGCTCCGCATCACACAATGCCTGGTGGCCGGGTTCATCCTCAAGGTCTATGGCCCGGTCCTCGCCGCTTGTTGGATGCACCAGCAAACGACCGACTTTCGTATGGCTGTCGATATCGGAGGATCCCGCAATATCCTCGGCCACGATTGACACGGCGCCACCCGGCGAGATGACATCCTTCACAAAAAAGGCTGTCTCCGACATCATTGGCCCCCATCCAGCCTCATACCAGCCAACCGAACCGTCGGAAAACAGCACCTGGAAATGGCCGTAATTATACATGTCCGCTGCGATTTCATCTGACAGCCGCAGCCCCATTCCACGCACCTGAACAGGTGCGGCGTCGGTGATCTGGCACATCACATCGACATAATGCACGCCGCAATCAACGATAGGCGGCGTTGTTTCCATGAGCTGTTTGTGGGTGGCCCATTCCTCTCCCCGGCTCTGCTGATTCAGGTTCAGCCTGAATACATAGGGGCCACCAAGCTGTCGCGCCTCGGCGATCATCCGCTGCCAGCTTGGATGATGGCGCAGGATATAACCGACAACCAGCTTGCGATCATGGTCCCGCGCCGCCCGTGTTACCGCGACAGCGTCATCCCTGTTGGTGGCAAGCGGCTTTTCCACAAAGACATGCGCGCCGGCCTGCATCGCGGCGATGGCATATTCGGCATGGCTGTCCGAATAGGTGGCGATACAGACAAGATCGGGGGATGTGGCGTTCAGGGCGGTATGGAAGTCGTCGAAGCGGGTATAGCCGGTCAGTTCATCCGGCAGGACCGGCGGTGTCCGGTTGACCAGGCCGACAATCTCGAATTCCGGCTGTCCATGATAGGCCAGAGCATGGCTGCGCCCCATGTTGCCGAGGCCTGCGACAAGAACACGAATCATTTCACGGCACCCGATGTTATGCCTCTGATGAGCTGTTTGGAAAAAATCAGATAGAGTACCAGCACCGGGAACATCGCCATCGACAGGGCCGACAATACGGCGTTCCAGTCGGTGACAAACTGGCCGATGAACACCTGCGAGCCGAGCGTGAGGGTCTTTGTTGCTTCCCCGGGCGCAAGGATCAGCGGGAACCAGAGGTCGTTCCAGATGGGTATCATGTTGAACACGGCGACAGTGGCAAGCGCCGGCCGGACCAGCGGCAGTACCAGGACAAAGAAAATGCGATATTCAGAAAGTCCGTCGATTCTGCCGGCATTCTTCAGATCATCCGACACCTGGCGCATGAATTCCGACAGAATGAAAATCGCCAGCGGCAAGCCCTGCGCGATATAGACCAGCACCAGCGCTGTCAGGGTGTTGACCAGATTGGTGGCGACCATGATCTCGAGAATGGAGATGGTGCCAAGCCTGATCGGAATCATGATGCCAATGGCCAGATACAGCGCCATCAGCGTGTTGCCCTTGAACCGGTATTCGGCGAGGGCAAAACCGGCCATCGCGCCAAACAGCAGAATGAAGAACAGCGACGCCACGGTGACGATCAGCGAATTCTGCATATACAGAAAGAAATCACCCTGCCTGAACACGGTTTCGAAGCCGACCAGCGAGAAATTCTCCGGGCCCGGCAATGCCAGCGGGTCGCGGAAAATGGCCTTTCGTGTCTTGAAGCTGTTGATGATGATGATGAAGATCGGGAACAGCGCGATCACCGTGTAGGCCGCCAGCGCCACATGCGCCAGCAGAACATTCGGAACCGTATGCCTGACACGTCTCATCTTCCCGCCATTGCCCCTAAAGCTGATAGCGCGTCATGCGCATCTGGATGCCGAACAGATAGATGCAGACACCGGTCAGAATGATCAGGAACATGATCATCGCCACCGCCGCGCCCATATTCGGGTCGCCAAGTTGCATCTGGAAACCAAAGAATGTCCGGTACAGGAATGTGCCCAGGATGTCAGTGGCATAATTGGGCCCGGCAAGCGCCCCCTGCGCCGCATAAACCAGATCAAAGGCGTTGAAGTTTCCGACAAATGTCAGGATGGAAATGATGCCGATGGCCGGCAGGATCAGGGGAAGCTTGATCTTCCAGAAGGCCGCGAAGCCGGTGACACCTTCCACCTCGCCAGCCTCGATGACTTCCTGTGGAATGGACAGCAACGCCGCATAGATCAGCATCATCGGAATGCCGACATACTGCCAGACGGAAATGAGCGCCAGGGTTGTCAGTGCATATTCCTCCTTTCCCAGATAGGGCGCAAACAGGAATTTAAGGCCAACCGCCTTCAGCATGTCCGGCGCGATCCCCCACAACGGAGAGAGGATCAGTTTCCAGGCAAAACCGACAATGACGAAGGACATGATCGTCGGCAGAAAGATGGCCGAGCGATAAAAGCCGCGAAGCCGGAGTTTCGGGTTGGACAGGACGGCAGCGATCAGAATGCCAAGCGGGTTCTGCACCAACATGTGAATGACAAAGAACCAGACATTGTTGACCAGCGCGTTCCAGAAGGCACCTGACCAGCGCGGATCGCCAAACAGGATCCTGAAATTGTCCAATCCGACAAAGGATGTCTGCTGCTCGGATGTCGTGAAAAGCGACAGCTGCAGGGTGCCGAACAGTGGAAAAATCATGAAGGCTGAATAAACCAGAACAGCCGGCGCCAGGAAGATGCCTATATGCCATCGGATCGGGCGGCGGTGCGATGTCACCTTGTCCTCAGTCAAACCTCTGGCTCCGATAGATGAACTTGAAAATCGGTCACAGAATGATCTCTTGAAAATTCTGCCCGCTGCAGACAGCCCCACCGGGGCTGTCTGGCTGTTTTGGTGGAAAGTCGGTCAGGTCTATTGCTGGGGTGCGTACCAGCTGGCCAGACCCTTTTGCATATGGGCGGCCGCCTCTTCGGGTGTCATCGATCCGCGAATGACATTCGCCGAGGTAACCCAATATTCATTCGCCAGATTCGGCGTGCCGCGCGACAGGATCTGGTGATAGGGCCGGATCGAGGAGTTGCACTCACCGCGCCAGCTGACAAAATCCTGGGCCAGCGGGTCCGTCATGTTCACATTGTGATCCGACAGCGAGAAGAATCCCGGCAGTGAATTCGCGTACAGATCGGCAAATTCGGCCGAACCCACCCAGTTCAGGAAGGTACGGGCGGCCTCGGGGTTCTTGGTCGCCTTGTTCATGCCAAGTGCGATATCAACATGGTCGGAGATGTAGCATTCATCGCCGGCAGCCTGCACAGGAACCTTGAAGGCGCCCATTTCGAAATCAGCCTGCGCGTTGAACCCGGCAATTTCCCATGAACCGGCAGGATAGATCGCTGCACGGCCAAGCGTGAACATGTTCTGGCTGTCAGGATAGGACTGCGCCTCATAGCCATCGCCCATATAGGGGCCCCATTTGGCAAGCTGCGCGTATGGCGCCACCCAGTCCGGATGTGTCAGCTTCATATCGCCGGCGATCACGGCCTGACGGCCTTCCTCGCCCTTCCAGTAATTCACACCGATATTGGCATAGCCCATGGTGGCGGCTTCCCACTGGTCGGCAACGCCCATCGACAGCGGCACATAGCTACCATCCTGCTTGATTTTTTCCAGCGTGGAGAAAAACTCGTCCACTGTTGTCGGCACGGAAACCCCGACTTCCTTGAAGGCGTCCTTGTTGTAGATGAAGCCGTGGATGACCGAGGCCATTGGCACGCAGAAGATCGCTGATCCGTCATCCGTGCTCCAGCCGGACTTGGCCACCGCACCGAAATTCTTCATGTTGTCCAGATCACCAACCTCGCCAAGGTGCCCTGCCTTGTAGAGCGAGAGAGAACCGTCAAACGGCCGGCATGTGATAAGGTCGCCAGCGGTTCCTGCTTCAAGCTTGGCATTCAGCGCCGAGTTATACTGCGCCGGCGCGGTGGGAGCAAAAACCACCTTGATGCCAGGATTCTCGGCTTCAAAGGCCGGAATGATCTTCTCCTGCCAGATTGACAGATCGTCGTTACGCCAGCTTTCGATGGTCAGTGTGACATCGGCCGATGCCACCCCGATACTGCCCAGCAACAAAGCAGAAGCTGCCCCGAACAATGATTTGATCTTCATTCTGTTTCTCCCTCGTAAAATTAACTTGATGCGCCCGCCATGCTTTTTTTTTACGGTTCTGATGTAAAACGGGCGTCAGGTGCCAAAGGTACCATCCCGATAGTGAGCCGATAAGACAGATTGGTCAATATTGTCGCAGATGAATGGCCACATGACTGACAACGCGGCAAGGCGTTACCGGGCCGGTGAGGAGGAGACGTGACATGAATGGCCGGCATATAGTGGCGGTTGATGGCGGCGGCACCAGAAGCCGGGTGGCTCTGGCCACCGCGGATGGCAGGATCATCGCCCGGGTCGAGGGCGGTTTCGCCAACCTGACAAGTGATTTCGAGGCAAGCCGTCAGAACATCATGCAGGCCATCGAGGCGGTCTATGTCGCCGCGAATATGCCCACCGGGGCAGCACCATCCGATATCGCCATCCTTGGCATCGCCGGGGCCAATGTCGGCACCGGCGCCGAGCAATTGTCAGCAGCACTGGATTTTGCGTCGGTGCATATCATGTCGGACCGGGAAATCACCATCGCCGGGGTGCTTGGTGACGGTGACGGCACGCTTGTCCAGGCGGGTACAGGTTCCTTTTTTGTCAGCCGGTTTCAGGGGCAGCTCAGCCAGATTGGCGGATGGGGTCTGCAACTTGGCGACGATTGCGGCGGGGCCTGGCTTGGCCGCGAGCTGCTGCGCTGGACATTGAAGGCGTATGACGGCGTGATCGAGACAACCGGGCTTGCCCGCCAGGTGCTGGCGCGGTTCAACAACAGCCCGTCAGAGATCGTGCTGTTTGCGAAAACGGCGACGCCGCAGCATTTCGGCGCATTCGCCCCTGACATCTTCGAGGCACGGGACGCTGGTGACCCGCTGGCAATCCGGATCATCGATGCCGCGCTGGCCGATCTTGACGTTATCCTCGAATCGCTTGACGCCAGGCGCACGAAACAAATCCATCTCAGGGGCAGCGTCGGCGAACGCTACGCGCCTCTTCTTCGCGACGACTTCAGACAGCTGGTTGTCAAAAGCACCGGCGACGGCCTGTCGGGAGCGGTAGATCTTGGTGTCAAGCTTCTGCAGCAGACGCCGCCGGGCTAGCCCGTCGCATCGTCGCCATGAATGCGGGCAAACCTGTCGCGCAGCTTTGCGTTGGTTGGACGCATCGCAATCATCTTGCCATCGCGCACCCGGCCAAGCCGGGTCATCACCAGCGTCGATATCATGTTCAGACATATTTTCTGGGCGGTGGCCGCCTTCAGCCGCGTCGATCCCGCCAACGCCTCGCCGCCGGTGATCAGTGGAATGGCGATATCGGCATTGTCGAGAAGCGGCACGTCAGGATTGTTGGCAATGCCGATGGCGAGGGCACCCACCTTGCGGGCTTCATCAAGCACCGTGCAGGTGAAGGAGGTCCGCCCGCTGGCCGCAAGTGCTATCACGACATCCTGCCGGCCGATATCATGGTCGCGGACCAGCGCGCGCGCGGCGCGTTCATCATCTTCCGCATCCTCC
>Ga0255764_10004021_pt1 | contig 11593 bp, 7 predicted proteins | sample 071ome_30_FD_179964 | JGI IMG/M metagenome (GOLD analysis project Ga0255764, IMG submission 179964) | Coastal salt marsh microbial communities from the Groves Creek Marsh, Skidaway Island, Georgia - 071406AT metaG (version 2) | ecosystem: Environmental > Aquatic > Marine > Intertidal zone > Salt... | reverse complement strand
GATGTTTTTCCCTCCGAATCCCAATTGACTGATACACGAGGCTACGTGGCCACCACCACGTTGTCAGAGGAATCGACAGCCCCATCGGCGTCACTTGACAGCACCGTATACGCGATACGGCACGATCGCTCCAAACGTTTGAATTCAAGATGCGAGGATCAGGACGAGTCGGCACTGCTCGCGACGCCCTGCTCGCTGTGCTCGGCGACGACGCGTTCGGTAGTATATACGAGCACTATAGCGGCCGTCCGAGGCCGGCGGAGCGTACGAACGGTAACAACTCGAACTCGCGAGAGCCCAGGCAAGCACAGAAGAAGCGACGGGAGGACGACGACGGACACGAACACGAGGACGAGGACGACGGCGACTGGAGCGTCGAGCGGGACTTTGAGAAAGCCACGAACGTCGTCAAGGCGCGACGCCGGCTGGTGGTCGCGAGGGACACCGCCGGCAACACCGCCACCGCTGGTCTCGCCGCCCTCGCGGCCCACGCTGGGGCCAATGCCGCCAACGGCGCGGACGACCGCGCCCCGCGTTCGTCTTCTCGGTCGCTGTCGCCGTCTCCGACGCCGTCGTCCTCGTCGCCCTCCGAGGACAAGAAGAAACCGTCCGCGAAGAAGCGGAAGAAGACCGGCTCGTCGAGGACGCGCCGTGCGGCGTCGGGCGTGCTCATCAACGGTAAGATGGTCCACTCGATCAACGGCGTGCCGGACGAGTTTCTGCTCGACATGGCGTCGCTGCCGCTGGACAAGCGGCCCAAGCGGTGCGGGCAGTGCGGCAGCTGCCAGAACTTGCATCGCAAAAAGGCGTGCGAGGTGATGCGAGCGCTGGGAACCAACCCGCCGATTCCGCGCGGGTCGAACAGGGAGAAGTTGCTGGGTACGGCAAACTCGAAGAAGCACGTGCCGAGGTCGTTTGGGACGGCCGACGGCGAGGCGCCGGACGTCACCAAGCTGCAGCACCGCGGCGACGAGGACGAATTTAGCGTCGAGGAGTTGGAGCGTCTGAAGCAGGCGCTGGTGGAGACGCACCCGAATATGAACGGATATTGGGGGCGCATCGCGATCAAGGTGCGGACAAAGGGCGAGCAGGCGTGCTTCCAGCGCGTGTATCAGAGTGACGCGTATTACAAACACGCGCACAGTTCCAAGCATGGGGCAACCGCGAACGGGAACGCGAACGGGAACGGGAACGGGAATGGTGCGAGGAGGAGGGCGAGCGGCGAGGCTGGCGCTGGGAGCGACATCGGGCGGCTGTTGGAGCAGCGGTTTGGTGAGCGGGCGGCGGCGGCGGGGAGGAACGGGGATGCGGTGGACGCAGGTGTCGATGTCAATGCCGGCGTGGATCACATGCGTGTGCGCGACCTGGTGGAGCAGGAGCTGCTGGACGAGGGCGGGGACGAGGGAGAGACCACAGAGGACGACAGCTGCGAGTTTTGAGTCGTTTTGTCGTTAAAGTAAGGCGTTTGCGACCCTGCGGAACATGTATACGGACGATTCAGACGACGACGCGCCGCAGCTCGTACGGGTGGCGCCGATAGCGACGGACGAGGAGCGCACGCGACCGACGTTGCCCGCGACCGACGAGGATGCGTCGCCCACGGCCACCTCCGCTCCAACGACAGCAGCGGCAACCACCGGGAAGCGACCACCCGTGCCGGTCTTGCTCCTCAGCGGGTTTCTCGGTGCCGGCAAGTCGACGTTGATCCAGTACATCTTGCAGGCGAAGCACGGCTACCGGATAGCTGTCGTGATGAACGAGATTGGCGACACGGCGGACATCGAAAAGGCGGCGATGATTGCCGAGCCAGAGGCGATGGAGGCACAGCCGATCAGCGACTGGGTCGAGCTTGAGAACGGATGTATCTGTTGCTCGAGCAAGGACGACCTCGTGCTCAGCCTGGAGCGGCTCTTGCAACAACGGGACCGATTCGACTACATCGTCATCGAAGGCACAGGGCTGATGGACGCAGGCGCGGTGGCGACGGCGCTGTGGACGGACGACGAAGTGCAAGCCGACTCGATCTGCCTCGACGCCATCGTGGTTGTCGTCGACGCCAAGAACATCATCAGGCACCTGGACGACACGCGGGAAAGGATCAATCCCGCCCAGCGACAGATCGCGTATGCTGACGTCGTTCTGCTCAATAAGACCGATTTGGTGGACGCGGAGACGCGGGAGGAGGTGCGTCGCCGGGTGCGAGAGATATCCGATGCGGCGATCATCGAATGCGAGCGGTGCGTCGTCGACCTCGGATCGGTGCTCGGGACGGGGCTCTATCGCGGGGAAAGCGCCGCGGGCCAACGCGACGATCGCGACGATCGCGACGATCGAGATGACCGCAGCCATCACGGCCATGACGACCGCCAAGCGCACGAGCACAACCACCACCATCAGTCGTCGGTCGGGACAGAGACGTTCTTGTTCGCAGAGCGACTGGACGTCGAACGGTTAAAAAACGTGATGGACGAGCTGTTGTGGGAGCGCCCTGGCGGAAACGACATGGAGATCCTTCGCGTGAAAGGGCTGGTGTGTGACGCCGACGGGGGGCGGGTGGTGCTGCAGGCGGTGTGGGAGACGTACGAGGTGCGGCCGGTCGGCGGGGACTGGGAACCCGGGCAGCCGGGGAAGGTTGTATTCATCGGGAGCGGGTTGGACAGGGAGTTGCTGGGAAGTAGGCTGGCGTCCTGTGCGCTTTGAATTTTTTATAAGGATGGAGGTGGCCGAGTCTAATTTATTTGACAAGGTACCAACGTCATCCCAGCTCGGTGTCGAGTTTCAGCTGTCGGCGTTCGTGTCTGTCCAACATGCACCTGACACGTCATTCCTCCCTCAGCTCCGCCCTGGGCGACCCGCCAAGCTCCGGCAGATTTTGCATGAGGTGAACGGGCGCGTCAGTCCCGGCGAAGTCGTTGCGCTGATGGGCCCGAGCGGGTCCGGGAAGAGCACCCTCCTCGAGATCATCGGCGGGCGAAGCAGCCGGAGCGTCAGGGTCAAAGGCTCGATTCTCTTCGACGGAGCGAAGATGAACAAGGCGGTGAAGCGGAGGATGGCCTTTGTGAGCCAAGACGACCTCCTGCACCAGAGCCTGACGGTCCAAGAGAGTCTCACATACATTGCGCTGCTCAGGCTGCCAAAGTCGTGGCCCAAGGCGAAGAAGCTCGGGCGCGTCGAGCGTGTCGTCGACGTCCTCCGGCTCGACCGAGCGAGGAATACGGTCATCGGGAACGGGACGACACAGCGCGGGGTGAGCGGTGGCGAGAGGAAGCGAACGTCGGTGGGTATTGATCATGACCGACGTGCGCTCGCACGCCCTGACTCGCTCACTCGCGCTATGCGCTCCGCTCGTTCGCCAGGTGGGTTGCGAGCTGCTCACGAACCCCTCGCTGATGCTTTTGGACGAGCCAACGTCCGGACTGGACTCGACGATCGCCCTCCAGCTCGTCCAGAGCCTTCGCGACCTCGCCCACGACGGACGCGCGATCATCACCAGTATACACCAACCGAGCTCTCGCCTGCTGTATCAGTTCGACTCCATCCTGCTGCTGTCGGAAGGGCGGTCGATGTACTACGGCTCGGCGGCCGGTTGCTCGAGTTATTTCGATGCGTTGGGGTTTCGCGTCCCGCTCGGCATCTCCACAAGCGACTTCATTTTAGACCTGGCCTCGTCCGAGTGCGCGGACCCTTCCGATCAGGGGCGGAGCGGCGAGCAAGTGCGAGCTGACCTGGTCTCGATCAACGAGCGGTACCTGCGATGCACCGAGTCCGCCGACGGGTTCGACGTGGGCGACCTTGAAACGCTGTCTCGAGCTGCTGCTGCTGCTGCTGCGAGTCCCGATGATGCAGCGATGGGCAAACCGAAGGCAACGGTGAGTGGTCGGATCGGGGGGCGGATGTCGTTCCGGCGTCACGACTCGATCGTCGTCCCGAGTGGCGGTGGCGATGATCGGATCGGCTGGCTGAGTCAGGTTGCGATTCTCACTCAGAGATCGATCAAGACGCGGCGGCATGACGTGGTAACGCTTCAAGACTTCCTTCAGTTCGCTGTCGTCGGCGTCTTTGCGGGCTGTTTCTGGTTCGACGTTGGCGGTGGGGACGGGGGCGTCAACGTGGTCGCCGCGAACGAGATCAGCGGCTTGCTGTTCTTCGTGATGATGTACGTGGCCGATGCGACCTGGGTACCCCGATGAACCCCGAACCTGTCACGCTCACTCTCACTCTCGCCTGCGCCATCGCTCGCTCGCCAGGTTCATCTCTTTCCGGATCATGTTCACGTCGCTGCTCATATTCCCGACCGAGATGAAACATCTCGTCAAGGAGCGCAAGTCGGCCATGTACTCGCTGTCGGCCTTCTATGTCGCCCGGACGGCGTCGGATATTCCTGCCGACCTTGCGCTGCCTTCGATGCTCATTGTCATCGTGTACTGGATGGCGTGGCTCAACCCGACGGCCGCCGCGTTCTTCGCGACGTGGGGCACCTATTTGCTCGTGCTCCTTGTGTCGTCGTCGATCGGGCTCCTCATCGGGGCCCTCGTGCTGTCTGTCAAAACGGCGCAGGCTCTGGCGGCGACGCTGATGCTGACGTTCATCCTGGTCGGAGGTTTTTTCGTCCAGGGCATCCCCGACTGGATCTCGTGGATCAAGTACCTGAGCTTTCTGAACTACGCCTACCCGCTGCTGCTCCACATCCAGTTCGGCGATACGGGCACCGTGTGGTCGTGCCTGGCGGATGTCGACGGCCAGAGGTGTCAGCCGGTCGAAGTCGCGGATCCGACGAAGAATCCCGAAGTCTGTGAGGCCGTGGCCGACATCTCCGGCGACGTATTTCGTTTGAGCGTCGACATCAGCTCGACGACGGCCGCCGTCGTGAACGCAATGGTCCTCGTCGGCATGCTGATCCTGTTTCGTGTCGCCGTCTACGCGTCGTTATTGTGGAAGACGCGCATGTGATACCAATTCGTTCGTTACAGACCCCCTTATCGCCTCCCCTTACCTCCCCGCTTCTTCTTCGCCCGCGCCTCCGCCGCCTTCAAACCTCGCTTGTCCGCCCGGAGCCTCGCGTCCAATTTTGGCGCGCGCTTCTTCGCCTTGTACTCCTCGCTCCTCGACATCTTCTTCTTTCCCGGTCCCTTGGACCTCGCCTGGCGGTAGATCTTCTCGATCTGGCGCATCTTACTCGCACCCGACATGTCCTCGTGCGAAGCGACCGCCTCGGCCGCCTTGCGCGCGGCGTCCAGCTTGGTCTTCAGCCGCCTCTGCTTGCGCGCCTTCGCCTCGACGACCTTTTTCGTCGTTCTGGTATTGATGCCCGCCAACGAGTTTTTGGCGTCGTTGAACTCCTGGCCGGTGATCTGGTAGGCGGGCCGGCGGAACTTGGCCTCCTCCTCACGGAACCAGCCAGGCAGGTCCTTTTCGTCGTCATGGAACGCGTAGCGATTGTAGGAACTTTCCAGAAGCTCCGACTTGGACTTCTTGTTGATGAACTTCTTCGCCAGCGCCAGCACCTCGGCCTTGGCGTCGTGGCCGAGCATGTCGAACTCCTCCGCAGCGCTATCGCTGTCGTCCTCGCTCATCGGCACTTCCTCGAACCCATTTTGAGGCCTCGACCCGCCTCCGGTGGTCATGCCCTTCGAACGCATGTCCTGCTCCTCGTCGGACGACGACGCGTCTGCTCCCCCGTCGTCCTCCACGTCATCGTCGTCGTCGTCCTCCTCCTCCTCCTCCTCCTCCTCCTCCTCCTCCTCGTCCCCATCGCTCGACTCGTCGTCTCCCATATTGCCGGCAAACACGTCCTGGTCGAACCACGTGTCCGCGGGCGTGATGCCCTTCTTCACGCCGAGGTCTGTGAGCAGCCCGTTCTCCTCGTCGTCGCCCCCATCGCTCCCGTCGTCGCTCCCGTCCTCGCTCGCCGCACTGTCGCTGCCAGCCTCGGCCGCGTCGTCATCGCCTCCGGCGTCCTCCTCGTCGGAGGACAGCTCGCCGTCGTCGCCCAGCCTGCTCCGCTTCTTCCGCAGCGCTCCGCCCGCCGTCATCCGCTGGCGCACTTTGTAGTCCTTGTAATTCGCTTCCAAATACTCGTCCATCATCGCATCGTATTTCCGCCGACGCTCGTCCAGATCCGAGTCGTCGCTCTCGCTCTCGCTCTCGGCCGCCGCCTCCTCCGAGTCCGACTGGTCGGGCGCCGACACGTCCGACACCCTCTTCACCTTGCCCTTGATCCCCCTGAGCGAGAATAGACTCTCCGGGCCGGTCATCGGGTCCTCCCCAATACCCTCCGCCTGAGCCAGCTGCGCCGAGCGAATCCGAGCGTTGATCTTTTGCTCTCTCCGTTTTTTCTTCTCTCGCTTCAGCCGCTTCTCCATCTTGGCCTTGACCGCCTCCATCTCCTCCATCAGCCGGTCCTCCTGCGACTTTTCCTCCTCGTCACCTCCCTCGCCGCCCGCGTCCTCGACCCCGTCCTCGACCCCGCCCGCCGCCTTGCGCCGCTCCTTGAGCACCTTGTCCGCCTCCTTCTTCACTGCCAGCCGCCACCGCAGCAGCTGCTTGAACTCCGACCGGCCCAACACCTGCAGGTCCTCGCACAGGCTCTTGATCTCCGACGTCGTCGCCTTGTGCGTCGCCACCACCTCCCGGATGACCTCCAGCTCCTCGTCCCCGCTCCCGCCCCCGGCCGCCGCACCAATCTTGAACGAGATCTTCGTGTACTTCCCCAGCACCTCCACCGGACTATCCTCCCTCACAAACGCCTCGACCGCAATCTCCTTGAACGTCGTGCTGATCCCCTCCTCGTACCCCTCGCGGAACCGCCGCTGCTTGTCCTTCGCACGCAGCAGCGCGTCCGGACCCTCGATCTTCTTCTCCTCCGTAAAGTCTGTGAAGATATACTTGGAGTCAAACAGCCGCGCGTCAATCTTGCTCGGCGCCTTGTACCCCTGGCACACCACGAAGATCTCCGCAGACGTGTTCCTGCTCGCCGCCGGCTTGGTCGCCTCCACCTTCTTGTACAGCTGCTTCAGCGCGTACATCAGCGCCGAGTAGTCCTTCGAGCGGAACACTTTGGACACGAACGTGCCCCCGGGCGCGAGAATGTCCGACGCCATGCGCGCGGCCTCGAGCACCAGCTCGGACTGCGTGTACGCTTCGCTCGACCAGGCGCCTCCGACGTTCGGCGCACCGTCACACAACACGACATCGATCAGCTCGCCTTTCGTCTCCTTCTTGATGAGATGCCGGCACTCTTGCGTCGTGATATCGCCGATGAGGGTCTTGACGCCGCGGATGGCTTTGATGGGAAGCAGGTCGATCGCCATGATGGTCGCGCCCACCGGACACGTCTTTGCAGCCACTTGGGACCATCCTCCCGGCGCAGCGCACAGATCGACGACGGTACGTGCCGACGAGAGGAAGTCATACTTCCGGTTGAGCTGGATGAGCTTGAACGCCGCTCGCGACCGATACCTGTCGGCGTTTGTTTGGACGACGGCGTGAGCGCGGGCAGGAGCGCGTGGACGTGTGTATGCATGTCGGTCACGGCGATGCAGACCCGTGGAGAACGCGACATGCACGAGCATTTGCTCTTCGTTTCTGTTCAGCAGCATGGCCGCATGCCGACCCGTGACCGCCACGTCGCGTCGTCACGTACCCTTGCTCCTTCGCCAGACGGTAGAACTTATCCAACCGGGTCTTCCCAAGTTTGGTCTTCTTGCCCATCTTGTAGAAATCGCTTAAAACTTCAAAAAAACGGTCTAGCCCAATTGGGCTCATTGCAATCCAGGGCTGTCAGTCGTAGTCGTAGTCGTAGTCGTAGTCGTCGTAGTCTCCCTCCTCCTCCTCCTCCTCCTCCTCCTCCTCCTCGTAGTCGTAGTCGTCGTAGTCGTAGTCGTAGTCCTCGTCCTCCTCCACCTCCTTGCCGCCCTTGCCGCCACTCGCAATCACCTGCTTGATCCACTTGGTAAAGTACGGAACATCCGAGTAGACGGTCCACGGGTTCAAGCCGCATTTCCTATCCTCACCGAACGACGTCACCCCGACAACGACCCCCTTACTCGAATACGCGGGCCCGCCCGAGTCGCCCTGGCAGGCCTCGTTGTACCCACCCTTCACTTTCATCGCCTCCAGACACATCATGCCGCGTTCTTTCTTCCCGATGTTGCAATAGCCAGGCTCACGGACTTTCATCTCCGCTTTCTCGAGCTTGGCCGGAACAGCACCCTTCTTATTCGTTTCGCCGTGGCCGACGATTGTCACAAACTTTCCCGACTTGGGCAGGGAAGTTGCGAGCTTCGCGGGCTTGTAGGGGAGTGAATCCCTCAGGAAGAGGATCTGGGGAACGAACGGAGCGCGAGTGAGCGCGCGTGGGCTTGCACGTGCGAGGAGACCACGTCGGTCGAGTTCAATACCCACCGCGATGTCGTCCGTCAATTTTTTGGCGCTGTACCCTGGGTGCCCCACCTTCTTCTTGATTTTCACCGTCTTGCCACCCGTGACGGTGTACTTGGCTGCGAGCACGACGGAGCGGAGTGAGCGGGAGGCACGAGCGGGTGGCGCCGGCGCCGGCGCCGGCGGAGAAAGAGAACGAGAAAGAGGGAACGTACAATCGAGCGTCAAATCACCTCCACTGACTTGAGTAATACCCCCCAGACAGTGGGCTGCCGTTAGAACGACGGTGGACGACAGAAGCGTGCCTCCGCAGACGAATTCCCCGTACTTGTCCGAGAGCGCCACGTAGCTGGGGTAGAGCGACGCCTTCGTCACCGTGCCGAATCCGATGCGTTCGTCGGCATATACCGGACCAGTTTGGGCGAGGCAGAGGAGCTGAGAGAGCGCGGCGACGAGAAGGGGGAGGATGACTTTGCCCGAATTCGGGCGCTTCGACGACAGCATTCCGTCTACGTTTACGGCACGTGAGACCTCAAAGAGAGGGTCTTTGGGGTTAAATTGTGCGTCGTTGGCGAATGGGTCTGGGTTACGGGTATCACACACAGGGGTATGCGTGTGCGACGGTACGTGGCTGGATTAAAGCACCAGCATCAGGAAAGCAGCCACCAGGGCGGACAAGCCCTGGGCAATAGCACCGTTCTCGGGGCCTGTCTCGGCGCAAGTGGACTGGTCAGGATTCCACCTGCAAGAGCGGGACAAACAGTCACCCTCGACGGAAATCGAGTCACACGACCGCGCCGGATCTTCCGGATCCGAAGAGCCCGCGCCTCCAACGAAGGTGCCCTTGAGGGCGGCAGCTGTCGAGCAGCGGTATGGGTACTTGTCCTGTACCGTGCCGTTGGGGCACGTGTACTCGATTAAGCGCATGCATCCAGCATCCTCGTGGTTGAGGAAGTGGCAGTGCGTCACGGCACTGCCAGCATATGGTCCCGAATTGAAACGAACCGGCACACGACGGGGGTCAGTGGCGTTGAACGCAAGCTGGGGGAGGAGTAGCGTGTCGAAGAAGTCGCCTGCTTCGAACCATCCTCCTGCATTCGTTGCGTTTTCCGCTCGATTCTGGCCCTCGGGGAGCCCGACAAGCTGGAACGGGTTGATGTGGACGTGGAGCGGGTGAGCAGCAAGCCGAGCAAAGTGCCATTCCAACACTTGGCCGATGGGAAGCTCGTAGGGCGTCTGGGTCATCGAGAAGGCTTCGTTCGACATGGAACATCCGATGCCGGGCGGGGTCCCGGTGAAGTCCGGGAAAGAGTCAACCTTGGGAATGACCCCAGCACGCTTGAGCGCAGTGTCCCTCATATCGGCAGCATAGTAAGGACGGAGCGGCGTGCACTCCTTCGCTACGAGTGCATCCGAGGGTCCGTCCTTACCCCCATCTCCGACATTGAGAGTGACGAGCGTCTGCTCCACAATGTTCCCGGGTGACTGGATCCCAGGTCCAACTGGCGTGTCCACAGAGGTGGAAACGACCTCGTACGTTCCAGCATCATTGCAGCGGATGAGGACTTCACCTCGGCCCCCAGAAGGAACGAGCATGTACTCTGCAGGCCTGGGGATCTCCATGGCAAACACACCATCGCTGGAAATCTTCATGATCTCACAGGCGGGCTCCTTCGTGGTAGAGTCCAAAACCTGCATCAGCAGAACGCCATCGTAGGTGGCCATCACCATGCTCCAGCGCTGCCAGACGCCGGGAGTCATGGAAAGCGACGGCTGAAGCCCTCCGTTCACGAAGACGAGATTGCTGCCCGTGTTGCCATCGACGGCGGTGCCTGACAAAGTGCCGAGCTGTTCCGCAACGGGGACGTTGGCATCATTCTCACCGGGTTCATCGCAGCAGTACGTGACGTTTGCCTGCTCTGCCACGAGTTGGTAGTTCGGATTGCTGCCCCATGCCTGAGCGACATCGGTAGAATTGGACCCGGCTTTGAATGCGTACTTTGCAAAGAGCATGACCTTCCGCTCAGCGGCATTCAACACACCCTTGACCGCAGCGCATCCATTTGCATCTGGGAGCCATGCGTCGTCGTCATCGATGATGATGGCGCCGTGGGCCCCAAACGTTTGGATGGTCGTCCCCAAGTGGTGATGGGGGTGGTACCAATGAACGCCGGGGAGATGGTCGGTTGGAATCGTCGAGCGCATCTTTGTGGACTCTCCAGGCATAATTGCCAGGAAGATATTGTCACCTCCTTTGTTTTCTGAGGCCATCGACAGGTCCGGCACCCCGGTAGACACGTGCAGACCGTGCACGTGGAAGTTTGTGATCCCAGCATTGGCCTGGGTGGTCACATTGCCGCCTGGCTGCGGTTCGAGGTTGTTTTTGAGATTGACCTGGAGACTCATCGAGCGATCGAACGGGCGGGAGTGAGTGAGGTTTGGGTCGGGGCGCAAACAAGCCAGCGAGATACCTACCGAGTACCAGCCGCCACGCTCAACCCTCAGCGTGGGGCCGAATGGCGCCATGACATCGCCTTCAGAGTTGAGATTGCGATACAAAGGAGCCTCGACGCGCATCAGCACCGATCCGTTTGCGTTCCTCGCGACGAGAACACTACGAGAGGCGGAAATTTGAAGCGTGAGGGAGATGCCGAATCGCGAAGTGCACGGGAGAAACCGGGGAGAAATCCGCCCGCCCGCGCGGACACGTACCCCACTTCCACAGAAATATCCAATTCCTGCGATCCTGCGTTGAGAGAGCTCGCAAAAGGCAGCTCATCAAAGTCGGTGCCGGGCGGAGCCAATTCTACGACCCCGATTCCCAGCGAACCCTGGGGCGAGAGCGCGACCAGAACGATCGAGAATACATGCGCGACGATGAGGCGAAACATTTTCAAGTCTATTTGTCTGTGCGGTCGGGATTTCGAGCATCCCGACATTGCCGGATCTCGCAGGATCTCGCGGCTCCACCCCCTACCAAAAAACGGGCCCCTGAAGGCCCGACCCTACGTAGCGCTCGATATACGGCGATCTAGGCCGAATCAGACTCAGTGATGCGTCGTTTACAGTGTTATACCATGGAGATGCGTATGCGTGTGCGACGGTACGTGGCTGGATTAAAGCACCAGCATCAGGAAAGCAGCCACCAGGGCGGACAAGCCCTGGGCAATAGCACCGTTCTCGGGGCCTGTCTCGGCGCAAGTGGACTGGTCAG
>Ga0255764_10004019_pt1 | contig 11594 bp, 15 predicted proteins | sample 071ome_30_FD_179964 | JGI IMG/M metagenome (GOLD analysis project Ga0255764, IMG submission 179964) | Coastal salt marsh microbial communities from the Groves Creek Marsh, Skidaway Island, Georgia - 071406AT metaG (version 2) | ecosystem: Environmental > Aquatic > Marine > Intertidal zone >... | reverse complement strand
GTCAGACGTTGGCCAACGGCCTGCACGTTGAAGCTCTGAACCCCCTGCAGGCCCAGGCGGATCAGGACCGCCACCAGCAAGAGCGACACCAGCGTCCGCAACTGGCCCGAGAGGGGCATGGCCTGCAGCCAGGGCAGCACCGGCTCCTGACGCAGGGCCGAAATCGCCTGTCCGACGAGCAGGGGTTGAACAGCCGCGGCACCCGCCACCGGGATCAGCAGCACCAGGGTGAGCAGCAGGCGTTTGCGATCGCGCCCGAGGTAGGGCAGAAGACGCAGCAGCCGTTGACGATCGCGCTTGGCCATCAAGCGCCTGCGCTGGCGATTTGATCGACGATCGATTGGATCTCGCCGGAATCGAGCCGCAGCGACAGCGGATGGCCCACGAGGCGGGCGGTGGAGTGGAACAGATCTTCGATGGCGATCAGGCCGTTTTCTTCGAGGGTGCGGCCGGTGGCCACCAGATCGACGATGGCTTCGCTCATGCCGGTGATCGGACCGAGCTCCACCGAGCCGGCCAGATGGATCAACTCCACAGGCAGATCCAGGGCCTCGAAGTACTCCTCAGCGCAGCGGGTGAACTTGCTGGCGATGCGGCAGTGGGCCGGCAGGTCACTGGCCCGGCGATAGGGACTGGAGGCCTTCACGGCCACGCTCATCCGGCAGCCGCCAAAGCCCAGATCCACCAACTGAGCCACGGGCAGCTGGTGTTCCTTCAAGACGTCGTAGCCCACCACCCCCAGCTGGGCCTGGCCGTAGGCCACATAGACCGGCACATCGGCATTGCGCACCAGCAGCGCCCGGGCGCGACCACAGACGCTGGGCACCATCAGCTGGCGGTTGCCCGGCTCCAGCACCGCTGCGAAATCCAGGCCGGCGGCCGCGAAGCGGCGGACCGAGTCCTTCAGCAGGGCTCCCTTGGCCAGCGCGACGGTGATCATGGTTGGCAGCCTGAACCGGGACTTTAACGATGCATGCCGCCACGACGGTTTCGCTGATCCCTGTGCTGAGCGACAACTACGTGTTCGTTCTCCACGGCGAAGGTCCGGGTGCGGTGGTGGTGGATCCGGCGGTGGCCGAGCCCGTGATCGCCTGGCTGGAGGAGAAGGGTCTGGAGCTGGAGGCGATCCTGCACACCCACCACCACAGCGACCACATCGGCGGAACACCCGGGCTGTTGCAGCGCTGGCCTGAGGCGGCGGTGATCGCCAGTGCCGCGGATCGTGAGCGGATCCCGCTGCAAACCCAAGGGGTCCAGGGGGGCGATCAGCTGAGGCTGTTGGGCCGAGAGCTGAGGGTGCTGGAGGTGCCCGGCCACACGCGTCACCACATTGCCTATGTCGTGGAGCCGGAGGCGGGAGGAGCCGCTGAGCTGTTCTGCGGCGACACCTTGTTTGCCGGCGGCTGCGGTCGCCTGTTTGAAGGCACCCCCGAGCAGATGCTCAGCTCCCTGGGCAGCCTGGCCGCCCTGGGGCCCGAGACCCGGGTCTGGTGCGCCCATGAGTACACCGAAGGCAACCTGCGCTGGGCGGCGGAGCGGGAACCGGACAATGCCGCGATCCGCACGCGACTGGCGGAGGTCCAGCAGCTGCGTCGTGAGGGACGGCCAACGATTCCCAGCCACATTGGACTGGAGCAGGAGACGAACCTGTTCATCCGGGCCCAAGACGCGGCGGCGCTGCGCCAGCTGCGCGGCCACAAGGACCTCTGGCGGGGCTAGGGCTCAGCCGCGGGCGATGAGGGCGGCACCACTGGGGTAGAGCCGGCCCTGCTCACCTGCGCGCAGGTGCAACTGACAGCGCTGGCCGCGGGCATAGTCCAGCTCCAAGGGCAGACGCAGGCGCAGGCGTCGGTCATCGAGCTGCACCTGATAGAGCCACTCACGGCCGAGGAATTCCCGGCCCACGACCCAGGCCTCGGCGTCATCGTCCGGAACCAAGGCGATGGCCTGCTGACTGACCAGCACCTCCAAGTCCGAGGAGGAGGACGCAGCAGCCCCGGCCTCCGTTGGTTCGAGCACCCCGAGGGGCGTGAGGCAAAGACCGTCCTGGAGCTGGGCCGGCAGCAGGTTGCCCTGCAGCACAAAGCGACCGACAAAGGAGGTCGCCGGGGCCGTCACCAGGTCGTGGGGGCTGGCGCATTGGTGCAGATGCCCGGACTCCAGGACCGCCACCCGATCACAGATCGCCATGGCCTCCTCCGGGTCGTGGGTCACGATCACCCCGCTGGCGCCGCAACGGGCCAGGACACCGGGAAGCTCCGCCCGCAGGCGCAGCCGCACCTCCACATCCAGATTGGAGAAGGGCTCATCGAGGAGCACCAGGGAACAGCCCGGAGCCAGGGCGCGGGCCAGGGCCAGGCGCTGCCGCTGACCGCCGGAGAGCTCATGGGGATAACGGCGCTCGAGGCCCTTGAGGCCCAGCAGTTCCAACAGCCAGGAGGCGCGACTGGTGTCCTGACCTGGCCTGAGGCCAAAGCAGGCGTTACGCCAGGCATCGAGGTGGGGGAAGAGGGCGTAGTCCTGAAAGACCATGCCCACGCCGCGGCGCTCCGGGGGTAACCAACGTCCCTGCCCGGCCACGGGGCGACCGCCGATGGACACAGAGCCGCGGTCGGGCTTCTCAAAACCAGCGATCAGGCGCAGCAGGGTGGTTTTGCCGCAGCCCGAGGGGCCCAGCAGGCCGACCAACTCACCGGGCTGGAGCTGGAAATCAATATCGCGAAGGGTCCAGTCACCACTGGAGGCGGGGCCGCTGTAGCGATGCCACAGGCCACTGAGCTCCACCTGCGGCTCCTGGGGGAGATCAGGGCTGGGCATCTCAGGGCGCATTCAGCAGGTTCGCCATAGGCTCGGCGCCACATCCTCTCGTGCAATGACCCTTCCAGCGATTGAGGCGGTGACAACCGCCGCGGCACCCGCACCGGTCGGCCCCTACAACCAGGCCGTCAAGGCGGGTGGGGTGCTCTATTGCTCCGGCCAAATCGCCCTGGATCCAGCCACCGGCGCGATGGTCGGCAATGGAGATGTGGAGGCTGAGACCCGCCAGGTGCTCAGCAACCTTCAGGCCGTGCTCAAGGAAGCCGGCTGCACGCCGCAGCAGGTGGTGCGCACCACGGTCTTCCTGGCCGATCTGGGGGATTTCGCCAAGGTGAACGCGCTCTACGCCGAGGTATTCGGAGAGGGGGTTTCCCCGGCTCGCGCCTGCGTGGAGGTGGCCGCACTGCCGAAGGCCGCCCGGGTGGAGATCGACTGCATCGCGGTGCTGGGCTGAATCAGCCGAAAGGTGAGATTGATCCGCTCGGTCCTGACCCGGGCACGGGCCGGTAGGGCGTGCTGCCAGTGGGCCTGGGTGGGCGGATCCATCACCAACAGATCGCCGTCATCCAGGCAAAGCGAGAAGGGCGCCTCAGCGGACGCAAGAGAAGAACGTCTCGGGCGAAAACGCAGATCGCGCGGAACGCCGATACTCAAGGAGGCGATGGGGGCCTGGTTGTCGAGTTCCGGTTCGTCATCGGCATGCCAGCCCATGCGGTCGTCTCCAGTGCGGTAGCGGTTCAGCAGCAGGCTGTTGAAGCGAACTCCCAACTCCTGCTCCAGGAGATCGCGAAGGGGCGCAATGGAGGGACTCCAGGGGGTGATGGGCTGCACCTGGCCGCTGTAGCGGTAGCTGCAGCCGGGGTCAGCCATCCAGCAGGTCAGACGAGGCGTGGGGTGCTGGCGGCCAAAGACGCTCACCAGGGGCTGCTCCCAGGGAACCTCCTGAGCCAGGCGCTGACGCAGGGATTCCGTGGCGATTCCATGGCGCTGTAGCCAGGCGGAACCGTGGCGAAGCTTCAGGCCAGGACGCTCAATCGCAATCAAGGCTGGGCTGGTTCAATCACCCGAGCTTCAGCCACGGGGGGCGGGGCCAGGAGCGTCAGGCGGGTGGCCTGATCGAGAACCGGTGTGGGATCGAGGGCCAGCATCTGCTCCCCTTGACGCTGGCGCAACTCGACATGGAGATGGGGGCCACTGGCACGGCCGCTCTGGCCGACCAGGCCCAGGGTGGAGGCGGCCGTCAGGAAGTCACCTTTGCGGACGTTGGCGCTCTGCAGATGGGCATAGAGGCTCTGCCAACCGCGGCCATGGTCCAGGACCACCGTGAGGCCGTAGCCGTCGATGGGCTCCACCAGAACCACACGTCCCGGAAGCATGGCCAGAACAGGCGTGCCCGCGGGAGCCACCAGGTCCTGACCGGCGTGCATGCGCCAGGCCCCGCGGGAGCTCGAATAGCGCCAGCCGTAGGGGTCCACCTCCGTGGCTTTGACCGCCAAGGGATAGACCACACGGATCGGCTGACCAGGACGCAGCGGCCAGGCCAGGGAATCGGGCATGGCCTCGCTGATTCCCATCCCTGGCGTCAGGTCAGCGACCGGAGTATCGCCAGGGATTTGCAATGGCCTCTCGGGGAGGGCCAGAGCCGGGAAAGGCAACAGACAGCCCGTCAGCCCGGCGAGGACAGCAACAGCGCGAACGGGGCCGAATCCCATGGTGGGGCGAGGACTTCGGGCCCGTTGTACCGGGGCCCAGCGCCACGGCCAGCCCAGCGGATCGACCGGTAAGCTCCAGACATACGGGGCGTGGCGCAGCTTGGTAGCGCGGGTGCTTTGGGAGCACTAGGTCGCAGGTTCGAATCCTGTCGCCCCGATTGATTTCTCAGCGACTGCCGCGATGTGACGCGGACAAAACGCGGACAAAGCCACTTGCCCTAAGGCCAGTCGCCCAGTGAAGGCTGCAACACTTCATGCGCAGTTGCACGCTTGAGCGGCCGTGGACACACTGAAGCTCGTGCGTCCCACGAATCTGGTCGGTCCTTACCGCCAGGCTCGTCCTAGTGGATGCGCCACCCCCTTGCACTGACGGCAACACCAAGGCCATAACCGCTGAGGACACGGTTCCCCACAGGCTCCGTGATCCGAGCGGGGGGAGGTCATCCCGCTCCCCCACAACACTCCCCGCTACTGAGCAGTGGGTCGGGGAGCTGTTGCCTGATTTCGCAGGCGTTGCAATAACACCAGAGGACGAGACGTGAACTCCTCGATCCGTGTGGTGGCGTCCTGACGCGCGCCATTGATCCTCTTCAACAGTTCGCCAAAACCACATAGAGATGGCTAGAGAGCAGTCATGCCATCAGGCGACATCATTGCCATATCCAAAGCAGTGACCATCTCTCAAGATGCACAGACTCATAATCATTTCGTCATTGGCGCTGGCTTTTGCCGGGACAATCCCATCGGCAGAATCCAAGCCCCAGAAGATTAACGATGTATATACGGCGCACTTTGAATATGACTTCAAAAAAGAAAAAGACGTCAACAAATGCATATCAAGGGCCTCTGCCGCACTTGCCAGGAATGGCCTAAGTGAAGAGCTAAACAGCAAAGTCGATGACGATGGACAATATGGGTATGTCTATGCCTGGAACCCTGACAGAACAGCAGTAGCAGAAATCACCTGTGACAGAGAAAAGAAAGTATCTGTCTTGGGGTACTCACGATATGCCAGTGACACGGATCTTACATTCAAGATATTTAAGCTCCTGAGAGACTCGAACTGGTAGAGGCATCCTCCTGTTAGCAGCCACTGCTCCACTTACTTACTGTCAACTGGCAGAAGGTTGATTCGCCATTCTGTCTTCTCTGACTCTGCAGAGAGCACGCGATAACTCCACACACCTGCAGTCTTACTTGCCTCAGCAAAAACATTTGTATTGCCTAAGGGCCCCGACACTGGACATATCAGACTCGCAAGCCCGATGGACCAGATACTTCACTACCGCCCATAACCCACCATCCTGCATGGAGGCAGGATTTCAACTAAAATCTGACGGACCATGCCATAGCTACTCATAAATGCATCTCAATAGAAAGACTTACCTTTGACTTCCCAAACAGTTAGACGATCAACGATTTGATTCTGCTCCCCAGATTCTCCGAAGCACGGCGAGATCGTAGGCGGTAAAAAACGACGGAGGGCCCTTCAAACTCTGCTTATAGGCCATCACTGTCAATGCTGAATCAGCAGAACGAGGAGAAAAAGGCTTGTTATCGAAAAGACAGTCGCCATCAATGTCAGAAAATGGATGCTCTAAACCCAGAGCATGGCCAAATTCATGGAGAAATAGCCAAACCGGATCAGTCACTCCATTCGCTATTCCGCGGCAACCATTCAGGATCATTACATATTGAGACCCTGATGCACTTTGCGTGATTGCACCTTCTTTGCGATCACTTTGACTGCAGTAGCCAACAATCAGCAAGTCAGCCTGATCACGATCTTTAACCTCATTGAAGTCAAGATCAATGAGGTTATCCACGGATTTAATTAGGCTTCTACCAAGTCTGCGCTCATGATCATAGAAAGGATCCGACGCTATTATTTGCGAAGGCGATTGAGCGGAGATATATCCTTTTGCATCTCCATAGAAGACCCTGTACACAACCTCCGACATCTCGAAATAGTAATTAATCTGTTTTCTACCTGCCAAATAAGCTTGATCTGTCGCACTCCATGGGGCGACAAGAGCCCGTGCCGTGGGTCTTGTGTCGCATTGCTCTGCCAGAGTTCGTGCTGGCTCAAGCAAACCAGATAGACCTACCAGACAAAAAACGAGTTGCTTCAACATAAGTCACTAAACATCAGAAGAAATGACTTTTACCACCCGCAATAAGCCTCAACCCACGTCAAGGCCTCTGCGCGAGACATCTGGCGGTATTCGATCGGCCAGCGATCTGTTGCCTTGCACGGCCCAACAACCTCGGCTCCATCATCCCAATACACACCCAAAAACACATCGCCACGTCCATAAACCGCTCTGCATACTTCTGCCACCTTGCCCGCCTGATCAATTTCGGTATGACACTGGTCGTTTCTCCAGTCATCTCCTGGCATCCACGCCATTGCTGGCGCGGTTGAGGCCAGCAAAATAAAGAAAAACAATGCCGAGTACCGCACAGGAATTGCCGCTAGTGGTTGCTCTACGCATTAGCAAGAAGAGAATGGCCTGACCACTCAGTATTCGGGTACGCCGAAGAACCTGAGCTGCAGCTGCTACGCCGAACATTCTTAAAAGACACTGAAGGCGGATCAGCAACCTGACGAGCTGATGCCTGGATCGCTAGGCCGCACGCCTGGCTTTCTGCATTTCAGCCTCCAGCAGCATCCACTCCGCTGCGGTATGGCGTGTCTTCCACCCGTACCGCTCGCACAGATCGTTGCAATATTCCCCGATCCTGAGGATCGTCTCCAGGTCAACGCGGCTAAGCCGCTCCTTAGCGACCACGTTCCGGTCGCTCCAGTTCACTACCTGAGCGACACGTTCACGCAGCCCATTCATCTTCAGCTGCCGATGCCCCCTCTCGTTCAGTGAGATGAAGTCATCCAGGTAGCCATCATCCATCAAGTTCTGAAGGCTTGAACGACTTCGATATCCCAGCTCTCTTGCTGCCGCTGTAATGCTCTTAATGGCCACTATTTGCTAAATCTCAGTGCCTAAACCAGCCTAAGGAATTTTGAGTTGATGCTAGATGAACCGTGCGCCTTCGGATCACCCGTAGGCCAGCAACAAAGAAGGACCCGCAAATCACAGAGTGCCAAAAAAGAAATTCAGTCGAAATCAACCAAGGTTCTGCCTCAAAACTTCAGCCTTGCCATCAAATAGCACTCCTGCATCAGGAAGGCGAAAGTCGATTGCATCCCAAATTGGAATAGCGAGATATTCGGCCAGAAGGGCTGCATCGTCTCTTAGCTTTCGAAGGGCACCATGATCAACAATATTGATTCTGCTGCCATCCGAGCAAATGAGGTTCAGCTCGTAGCTGTAGTAGCTACTTTTATTGCCTCTGACATATTCACGTATCAACTGTATCGCTTCAGGATTTGTCAGGTCAAAGGACTTCTTCCCCTGGGTCAGCTTCCTTGAATACCGGTCAAATGTCGACTCTTTCTGGCGCAAGCTCCATTGATACCAGCAGCCAAAGACAAAAAAAGCGAGCCCTATGATTCCACTCATATCTGAGAACCCATATGCGGCGCCAACCATGGCGAATGTCACTCCGAGAGCAATAAATATGCTCGCAAATAAATAGGCTTGAATCGTCGTTTTGAATAGAAATGTATCTCCCATGAGGCTTGTATTCTTTCTTGCGCGATGAGTGCAGAAGTTGGTCCCACCTGCAGCCAGTGGCTCCCACGAAGTCTTGAACGCTATTTCGCTACCAAAAGCATTAAGGTCTAGGATCTCTCGCTTATCTTGGAATAGTGAGAAAATCTTTTTTAGTGCACGCATTTAACTCAAGGTAAGCGGAGTGACAAGGCTGGTCTTGGTCTGGAATCAATCGAACGCCTGCTGGTTCTAGTCCTTATGTTTTTGCTTTTGCAATCCACACAGCAGCTTTGGCCAGCCTGGCCAGAGTGCCTGTACGAGGCAACAAAAAGGCGACCCGAAGGCCGCCTCATGAACTGAAAAGCCTTACCCAGTCAAGAAAGCAGGCGATCGCGTCCTGCCTTGCGGCCAAGCCTTCAGGGTTCCTGGCGAGAGGAGCCTCTATGCGGCTTCCAGCTGCAGCCACGCTGTTCTGACTATCGGAGGCCCGGCCTTGAATGGCAATGCGCATAAACCCTGATTGCTCTCTGCTCGAATCGGGCCGATGGTGGGTCCATCGATCTCGGAGGCGTTTTGGACGACACTCCACCTCAGAAGCATCAGTGAGCTAGCTGACTGCAGACCCCTGCTCCACAGTTCTTTCTCATCCACCACGGGCACGTCCTAAATCTCGGTTCTGCCGGGGGACACTCCATCCGCACCCAGTGAGGTGTCCTAAGGAGTAAGAAGGCCCGCCAACTGGAAGCTCGGCCCCAGGCGTCGACATCAGAAGCTCCAACCCTCTCTTTCGTCCATCAAGCAGTGGGTATACCCCATGCATGAACGACCTAGGTAGGCCGTCTCTTCCACCGGGGAGGGGCGGCCTTCTTCTTGGTCCCGAGGGGATTGGATCGATTGGACGTAGCTGATCCGCTCGGCGAGGTTGGTCACCCTTCTGGCTTTGGCCCAGGTGGGCTGACGGATCTACTGTTTGCCGCCATCAAGACTCTTGAAGATCACCGTTATCACAGTCGACTGATGGCTAGACAACGATCAGTAGCCACAAGTGGTCATGGGATTTATTCGCTGGAGCTGGGAAAACTACTGGCTTACATGGCGAAAGTCCTTTGACTTCCGTGGTGTGACACCAAGGGGCAGGTTCTGGTCTTTCGTGCTTGTTGAGATCTTGCTCTTGCTTGCATATGCACTCATCTTTTCTGGTCTGATCGCTCTTGTTTCACAAGGGAAGCCCATTTCAAACCCGCCATGGGTTGACTTCTTCAAGCTTCTGCTAGGCATTTTTGTCACATTTTTCACGGCCTCGGTCTTGCCACTACTTTCGTGCCAGACAAGGAGAATTAGGGACGCAACCGGACGCGGGGCCTGGATGTTTCTAGGCCTAATACCATGGGCAGGAAGTCTGGTTACGACAATTCTCTCTCTTTATCCAACTAGGAAAAGCCTTAAGTAGTGGCTAATCCTTTGGGTCTCTAGGTTCTTTATCAAACTTTGCCTACGGGTAATTTCGAACAACGCCGTCTCTTTTGCGCTAGACCACGACAGATCTAAAGACACGTCTGTTGTGACAGGCAACAAGTCGAGCACCTGTCTCCTCAGGCAGGTGTTCTGCCAGGTCGATCCCTCCATTTCGAGTAATCCGAGACGATGCTGGGCAATGACTCAGCAATTAAGCCAAAAGCCAACAGGAATTGGCCGAACTGCAGGATGGGGTCGAGTCGCCAGCCCTGGAAAAAGAGAATTCCGCCACAAAGCGGCAGGAGCAAAAGCCTTCCTGCACCTTGCATCAGAAGAAAAAGGGCCTTCCCAATAACTGCCGGAGACATGTCCGCCCGCCTCTGCAAGGTGAAGATGATTTGGGCAATCGACAGCGGTGCTGCCGCTAGTCCGTATAGAGCAAGCAGGATCCCGACTATCGAGGCCCAGTTCAGCGATGCGTTGACCATGTCACCAACGTCTGTAATGGACTTCTAGCTGCACATAGGGCGCGGATCACCCGATCTTCATTTGACGCATCGCCATGAAAAAAACCGCGGTGGCTTCTCCGCGGTTTGGGTTCCCTGTGACGCAACGGTGCCGGCGCCGGTAGCCGTAGCAATCGGTACGACTACTAACCCCAGGTAGGGATAGTCCTGCTGGGGCCTAGTGGGGGTTAGGTAGGGAAAGTCCCAACCCCATAGAGCCAGGCCGGCCTCCCTCCGTTCGACTCTGCTTTCACCTTGCTAACCAGTTGACCTAAGGCCAGCGCTCGGCAGGAGCGCCTGGCAACCTCGGCATTGCAACCAAGCTCTGCAGCAATCTCCTGAGCAGTGAGCCCGCTGGCCGCATCAGTCAGAAGCTGAACGATCCTGGCCTTCAGTTCTCGCCTCTTTTCAGGAAGAAGGTCGTTGGGGTCGACGACGCTCTTCAGGACCCAACTGAAATCCTCTTGAGATCCTTCGAGGTTCCAGGCTGTGCCGAGCTGAGAGTTGCGCTTGCCTAGGCACTCCAGAACGAAGTGATCTGGGTAGTCACTTTGACGTGCCCTGGTCAAAGACCAGACATCGCTCACTGCAGAGGTGAGAGTCCCCGCACCCAACACGTCATCGGCACAGATGCTTCTTTGGGTTTGACCATCTGTTTTTCGCAGGTGCGATGCGATCACAGCGAGGACCTTTTTTGTTCTACTGGTGAGAATTGACACGGGGTGCTGGTTACCGCAGCCAAAGCAGATCTGCACCAAAAAACCCGAACACTGTCGCCACACTGAGACGATTGCCCAGCAGGATGCTGAGAAAATGCGATGCATTCCCAAGACTTGCGCCTGGCTTTCCGGACCTCAGCCTCGAGGAGCATCCACTCCGCAGAGGTGGGCTCAGCCTTGGACGTCTTGTAGGCGAGTCACAACTCGACGCTGCTAGTAAGGGTGCAGAGCGTCAGCAACTGCTGCTCTAGCAGGATGATCGCTTTGATTGGTTCCAGCGCGGCGCACGCAGGAGCCGCCAATTCTCCAAGTCTCTTGCCATCTGAGCAGAGGACCGCAAGGCTGGGAGCACACACAGGCCACGCAGCCCGTGAGCACGAACCCTCAAAAAGACATCCGCGATCTCCAGCGGGAACTGGACAAGGAACAAGGTCAGGAGCGCAAAGCGATTGTCAAAACGGCCAGCAACAAGAACCAGAAGGCAGGCAGCTTTGACGCGATAGCCGTTGCCGTTATTGGCCTCGTCCTCAGTGCCGTAGCAGTGGTCTCGGTTGGGCGAATGAGCGAAGTAGACCGACGCGCCCTTGCAATCGGCCTGACAAGCGGAGCGATTGGCCTGGCCGTTGGCTATGGAGTTGGTCGGATCAGGCGCTGACGATTCCGCCCCCAGCCCCACCTAGGCCATCACCGAGCTGGAGGCGCACCACAGACCCGCTGCGTCCGAGCGGGGAATGCCATCGCTCCCCCCATGGTCATGAGATGTGGGTCGGG
>Ga0255764_10003984_pt1 | contig 11654 bp, 8 predicted proteins | sample 071ome_30_FD_179964 | JGI IMG/M metagenome (GOLD analysis project Ga0255764, IMG submission 179964) | Coastal salt marsh microbial communities from the Groves Creek Marsh, Skidaway Island, Georgia - 071406AT metaG (version 2) | ecosystem: Environmental > Aquatic > Marine > Intertidal zone > Salt... | reverse complement strand
GCCTCAAACACGTCTGGCCAGAAGTTGCTCGAATACGGCCGCTCAAACCCCGCCGCACCAGGCTTCAGATTCGTCGGCGGGTGCAGCCAGTAGTTGAGCGCCATATGCTCCGCCCCGCCATCATTCAAGCTCGTCACCTCGTGGAACCACCCCGCGGGCAAGTACAACGATTCGCCCGCGCACAACTCAAATTCCATCGCCGGCGCCACCCCAAGGTCCTCGACCAGCGCCCTGCTGAACGATGGCGGCTCGACTGACGACTCCCGGTCGTCACCGTCGTCACTGTCACCGTCGTCACTCGTATCGTCACCGCCAACGTTATAAAACAAGTTCACGTCGTGCTGATGAGACCCGTCCGCATTCGTCCCCTCCTGTCGAACGAGCGAAGCGCGTCGCGTGAGTGAGCGTCGAGTCCTGCTCCCTACCCCCATACCCCCATACCCCCATACCCACCCTCGCCCAATACCCACCTGCCCCTTGTACACAATCCTGCCGTTCTCGTGCACCCTGACCACCTCCCCATACGTCTGCATCCGCCCCACCTCGCCCGGCGGAAACAACCGAAACCGCTTCCTCCCCCTGAGCAACACGTAGAAATTGTCGTGATAGTCGTGATGCAACCCACTCGACACCCCGTCCACCGAACTCGAAGACCCAAACCAGATATTCACCTGCTGCGGCACCAGGTTCCCCGCCCACGACAGCCTCGAAGGCAGATCCTTTCCCAACTCGACCAACGGCGAAACCATCAGATCGGGAAATCCGTGCGGCCCGATGCGCTGTTGACTCGACGAGATGTAGTACCGCCCCGTCCTTAGCCTGCTCAGAAACTCCCCGAACCGCATCGTCGTCCGCTTTCCCCGCCCAAACGTAGCGGCCGTGTCGTCGAGATACTCGACGGATACCGACGCGTGTCCCGCCTGGTACGGGTACGGGTACCAAGAAGACGTGGTGGTGAGCAATGGTGTTGATCGTCGGCCGGCGACGTCGGCGGACGACGAGAGAGAGAGATCACGCTCGTACCTTGCGGCGCAAGTATCCGAAATCATGTGTCCACCTGTTGACACCCCACTTGCCACCTGGAGAACGAGCAGCGAGAAGCGAATAGCGAGAAGCGAGGCGTGAGCACGAGCGTGCACGCGGAGAGAGTCGGGGCGTGCGACCGCACGTCGGTCCAACACCCACCCTCGCTCTTCCTCGTAGGCACCCCCTCGATCACCACCGGTCGCCTCTGAGATATGAACTCGTCCCAGAGCAACTTATCGATGGTGCCGTCCGGACGAACCCGTTGCATTTGCTGGCGCATCCTTTGGGGCTCTCCTTTGGGGCTCTTTCCGCTCCTCGATTCGAGCGACGAGCGACGACTACCAAGGCCCGGTACGTTTCGAAACGTCCGTTGGACGTCAGTGTGCGGTTTACCAATTTGAATCCAGGTGTCATCGGATGTGGCAGCGTTTTCGTCACCGCAGCCGACTGGAAGGCCCTCCAGACGCTTTTCGGCGATGCTCTCGCCGCCGATCAGGCCATGGCAGTCTTCTCGACGGGTTGCGAGCCCCCCGAGGCCGCTCCCCGTGGCAAGTGCACGACCCCCGTCCCGACGCCGGCCGCTCCAACCGATGTTCCGCCGACTTCGAGGGACGCCCTCGCCTCGTACGTCGCTGCCCTGCCGCCCGGCGTCCAACCAGCGGCCCGCGACGCCGCGGCGCGCATCCTCGGGACGTTCGGCGCCCTGTTCCTGGGGAAGGACGAGCCACTGCCGAGTAGGGACACAGACCGCCCGTGGCCTGCTAACGCCCACGCGCGCATCCCGCTGATCGACCCAGCCGGCAAGCCGCCATCGCTGCCGCTCCGTCGGATGAGCCCGGACAAGCTTCGCCTCCTGTACGAGGACATGGCGAAGCTGATCGCCTTCTTGCTCCACGCATGCGTGGTTCCCCTTGGCTGTCGCCCGAAGAATCCTCCTCCTCGCACAAAGACCACCAATGTACCATCAGATTCGAATCTAATCTATTCGTAGATCAGTCAAGATGGGTGTTGCTATCGCTGCCATCAACCGCTCGGCCGTGCCGAAGGTCGCCGTTTCTCGTGCGCCTGCCCATTCCCTCAGGGCCGCTGGGCTCAGGCCGAGTCGTATGGTACGTGTTTTCTGCGTGTGATTGGTTGTTTGTTGGGTCAGGGTGTCATCGCGGGGTGGGATCGGGTGGAGGGTGGGTGGAATTGGGCGGAATTCGCACATGCGGCGAGTTGGATTCCTCGATTCACAGCTGAGGGGGTTTTCCCTGTTTTCTTCGGGCGCTATGGGGCGGGGTAGTGGCATTGGGTGGGAAGGATCGTGTGCGGGGTGCGGAGGGGTGGGGCGCAGAGGAGGACGCACGGGGAGGGATCGCACGGCGATTTCAGCAGCTCAACTCATCTCACGCTGAGACGAGGGCTTTCGTACTACACACACACTCACTGATACGACCCCGTCCCCTCGTCGCGCACGCTCTGTAGACTCCGCAGGTTGCTCTGCCGTCGCGCCCTTCGGTCGCGGTCAAGGCCTCGGACGCCTCGGCCGTTCCGGCCGTCATGGGGGCTGCGCCGGAGGAGAAGAAGATTCTCGGCATCTCTGCCTTCACGTGGCAGAAGATCGTTCCTTTGGGAATCATGTTTTTCTGCATTCTCTTCAACTACACGATCCTTCGTGATACGAAGGACGTGCTGGTGGTGACGGCGCCGGGATCCGGGGCGGAGATCATCCCCTTCCTGAAGACGTGGGTCAACCTCCCCATGGCGATCGGGTTCACGGTGATGTACACCAAGTTGTCGAATGTGCTGTCTCAGGAGCAGCTGTTCTACACCTGCATTATCCCGTTCATTGCTTTCTTTGGGGCGTTTGCGTTTGTTTTCTACCCGATCCGTGATATGCTGCATCCGACTGCGTTCTGCGAGAACCTGCTGGAGCAGATGGGTCCGAGGTTTGCAGGGCCGATTGCGATCATTCGTAACTGGACGTACTGCCTGTTCTACGTGATGGCCGAGCTGTGGGGGTCTGTCGTGGTGTCTGTGTTGTTCTGGGGACTTGCCAACACGGTGACGACGGTGGACGAGGCCAAGCAGTTTTATCCGCTGTTTGGTCTGGGTGCGAACGTTGCGTTGATTTTCTCGGGGCGTGCGGTGAAGATCTTCTCGCAGATTCGTGCCAACCTGCCCCCGGGTGCCGATGGGTGGGGAATGAGTCTCAAGGGGCTGATGGGTATGGTTGTCATCGGTGGGCTTTTGATCTGTGCCGTGCATGCCTACCTGCAGGCGACTGTTATCCCGAAGCTGGGAGGAAGCGTTGAGAAGAGGGAGAAGAAGAAGAAGGAGCCGATGAGCGTCGGGGAGTCGTTCAAGTTCTTGGCCGCCTCGCCGTACATCAGGGACCTGGCGTTCTTGGTGGTGGCCTACGGAATTTCCATCAACTTGGTGGAGGTGACGTGGAAGAGTAAGCTGAAGGAGCAGTTCCCGAACCCGAACGACTACTCTGCGTTCATGGGAGACTTCAGTACCGCCACCGGTGCCGTGACGTTCACCATGATGATCGTCAGCAGGTTCATCTTCGGAAAGTTCGGATGGGGCGTTGCCGCGCTGATTACCCCGACGGTGCTGCTGGCGACCGGTGTGATTTTCTTCGGCCTGGTGCTGTTCTCCGGACCCCTGACCCCGACGTTGACCACGCTCGGACTGACCCCGCTGTTCGCCGCCGTGCTCGTCGGAGCCGCCCAGAACATCTTCTCCAAGGCGAGCAAGTACTCCCTGTTCGACCCGTGCAAGGAGATGGCGTACATCCCGCTGGATGTCGAGACCAGGACCAAGGGTAAGGCCGCGATTGACGTGATCTGCAACCCGCTCGGAAAGTCTGGCGGTGCGCTGATCCAGCAGTTTATGATCATCGGATTCGGATCGCTCGCTGCCTCTACGCCGTACCTGGGAGCGATTCTTCTGGGTATTGTCGCCATGTGGATCTTCGCCGCTAAGGACCTCGACTGGAGGTTCGAGGAGGCCCAGAAGGACATGAGCTCTGACGAGGAGTAAGACGACCGACGGGTCGGGTTGGCGGTGTCGCCGCGAAAGGGACTACGTTCGTTTCCGCGGTGGCCGATTTATGATAGCAGCCGATCTATGATACCGAGGTTTCCAAGCCATTGATTCTTTTGTTTAGACCCTGACGTGTGTGTTGCTGGTCGGATTTCCCGGCCGGCAGGCGCGTGACGGTGTCGCATGATGAAGTAAAGAAAAGGACAGTACTACTGCTACTGCTACTGCTACTACTACTACTACGATGCAGCGACAGCGACGGCTACAGCTACTATGTCGCCGTTGTCGACTCGATGCCGTTGTCGTCTCGATGTAACCCCCCTTCTTCTTGACCGGACACTCGAATCGGACATTTCGAAGACTATATACATACTCCCAGTCTTCGCCGTCTTCCGAAGATGACCTCCGTGGCAACAACAACGCGTCAGCTCGCCCCGTCGCTCCGACGTGTCCTCCTCGGGTCGTCGAGCCAACATCATGAGTTATCGCATTTCGCCGATTCCCTGACTTTTCCGGAGTTGTACACGGGTGCGGGGGGCACGAATCGCACGAATAGTACCAGAGTGAGCGGGAGCAGGCAGTCTCGCCGGGACGTGAGCACGACGGCGGCGGTTGGGGCGGCATCGGGGGCTTCGTCGACGGGCGAGTACGTGGTCGCCAAGGTGGATTCCCTGGTGAACTGGGCGAGGAAGGGGAGTGTGTGGCCGATGACGTTTGGCCTGGCGTGTTGTGCGGTGGAGATGATGCATGCTGGGGCGGCGCGGTATGACCTTGACCGGTACGTCGTGGGATTCGGAGCAGGACTCCACTCGGCTCGGTGTCTGGAGGGGAGGAGGATGTTCGCTGGCGCTCGCACGCCCTCGCTCGCTCATTGACTCGTTCGCTCACTGACTCGTTCGCTCGTTCGCTCGTTCGCTCGCGACAGTTTTGGGATCATCTTTCGTCCCTCTCCGAGGCAGTCGGATTGTATGATCGTGGCCGGGACGCTGACGAATAAGATGGCACCGGCGTTGAGGAAGGTGTACGATCAGATGCCGGAGCCGAGGTGGGTGGTGAGCATGGGGAGCTGTGCGAACGGCGGGGGATATTATCATTATAGTTACAGTGTGGTGAGAGGGTGTGATCGGATCGTGCCGGTGGACGTGTACGTGCCGGGGTGTCCGCCGACGGCAGAGGCGCTGTTGTACGGGCTGCTGCAGCTGCAGCGGAAGATTGGGCGGACGAAGAAGACAAGCGTTTGGTACGGCAAGTAGGGTGTATATGTAATCATTACGTAACGCTGTATAGAGCGAAGTGAATGATGCTCGGGCTCCCTTCTTCTCGAAGGGAGAATTCTCTCTCAAAACTCAAATCGAAACTCGAAGTCGTCGTACGGTGAGTTGTGGGCGTGGTTTTAATCATGGTGGTACAAACGCACCTTGCAAAGACCCCGAGGACGGTAGCATCGGACAGAGAGGGAGACGGGCGGAGGAATTCCCCGGCAGACGGACAACGCGTTGGACAGTCGGCCCAGACGTCTTCGACGGCCACGGCCGATCTGAACGAAGCGGCGGAAGCGGCGGAGATTGCGAGTGCGCAGAACGCGAGGGGATCGAACGCGCAGACGCAGACGCGGACGGTGATCCGGGAGGAGGTGGAGGCGCTGTCGCCGCCTGGGAGCCAGCAGCAGAGAAGGGCGGGCAGGGCGAGGAGAAATGACGACGGTGGGGGGGACGATGACGATGACGTGGTGCTTGTTGAGTTGACCCGGGGCTGGGCGCGGAATATGCCCAACGAGATGGACAGCGACGATGTGGAGGCGATTGATCTGACAAACGTGGGGTCGCAGGCGGCAGAGGACGAGATTCAGGTGGTGTCGTCGAACGTGCGGCGATCGGTGGTGCGCAAGCGGCGGAGACAAGACGGTGCTCCTGTCCCGGCGCCCGCTGCCAACAATGCCAATGCGGTGGAGACGACGACGAGCGCCCTCGTACTGCGGATGCTCCAGCAGCAGCAGCAGGCGGCCGCCGAGCTGGCCGCCCAGCCCGCCGAGCCCCCGTCGACCAATCCCATGTGCGGCATCTGCTTCGAGGCGATGGGAAAGAATACGGACCGGCAGATGGCGGCTGGGAACTGCGGGCACGGTGGGTATCGACCTCGACCGACGAAGCTCGCTCCTTGCGCTCTCACTCGCGCTCACTCGCGCTCGCTCGTTCGCCAGTATATTGCCGGGAATGCCTGACGCACTCTGTGAAAACGCGGAGAAAGTGCCCCGGGTGTTCCACCAAAATGACATGCAAGTCCATCCGGTCCATCTTCTTCGACATGTAACGAACGGACGGACAGACGAACGGACCACGCCACACGTCACGATCTGGTATCGAGTTACAGACTCATAAATAGTTGTTCTATAGAAGAGACATCTGTCCCCTTACACGCCAATCTTGGTGCGGCGCCAGTGACGCCTCTTGGCGTTGTAGCGGATGGCGTTGTTGGTCCGGAACCTGATCCACGGGGCCACGGGCCTGTTCTGCTTGGCCTTCTTGGCCAGCTTCTTCTTCAGCCTCAAAGTCTTGTGCGACGGCTGGCGAGCGCGAGGGCGAGGGCGAGGGCGAGCGGGATTCGAGTGAGGGATTCGTACTGATGTGAGAGAGAAGACGAGGAACACGCCGGCGGCACGGCAGCGGGGTGCGTTCGCGCAGCCCAATCTTCGTCCATTATCCGAAGGATTGGTGCAGCGATGCGACCGACCAGTGCGAGCACGGGGCAGCCAAGACGAGGCTGGCCATGACGGCGAGCTTCAATTCGGCCCGCCGCTCGCTCATCCCGCCGCGCGTTTCCTCTCTGCCGTGCCCATCTCGACTAAACAGTCGAGATGGGCACTATGGTCGAGGCCGCGAGCGGGTTCGCTGCCGAGCGACCCCGAATTTCGCCTGAATTCGGTGGAGAGCAAATTCAGTCGCCGGGGGCGCCGTCGTCCCTGCCGCCCTGTCCTCCGGTGGCGTGTACTACGTACCATTCTATGTGTTTATGTGTGTGACTTCTCAAAAAAAGTGGCGACGGGGGCGACCGCCGCTCGTGTCGTTTGAGCCATCTCATGGGAGAAGCTCGGCTCCGGCCTATTCGCTTCGTTCGCCGGCGGTGGACGTGCGCCAGACAGACGAGGGCGTGTCGGTCGGAGGCGGGGTGGTGGGTCTGGCCCGCGGGCGGGCGGACGTCGTCGTCGTCGTCGTCGTCGCCGCTGGAGGTGATCCAGCCGCTGACGCTCGAGGAACCACTCGAGGAACCGTCTGCGGAGTCGCGCGCGCTGTGTCGCTGCGAATCCGCAGGCCCCACGAACGGCCACGTACAGTTCGGGGTCCGTCACCGGCGTTGCGACTGACCGAGTGGTGGATCGACGCCCGGTGAGTAACGTGGCCTGCGGCCGGTTTGCCCAACGGCAAACCGGCGAACGTGACTGGAAGATCGATACTTCATAAAATCTCTCTCTCACACGCACACACAGCCCCGTTCAGTTTCATAAAAACCACGACTGTGTCTATGGCTCGTTCGAAGCAAGCGGTGCGTGATGCGTGCCTGGAGACGGTGCGAGTCGTCCAATTTCAAGATTTGTGAAATTCAATCGATTCGGACCTGCGCGTCGTCGCTGTGTGGCCCATTCTCCGCGCGTACCGTGGGGGTCAAGAGTCGTATCTGCCCGGTCAGGGTCCGAGGAGCCCGTCGGCGCTGCTGGAGTCGGATCCATTCCTCGACGCTGCACCCCGCTCACGCACTCGCGCTCGCGCCACGACACTGCAGCCTGCGGCAGCACAGCCGAAACCGGGTGGCGGCGTCGCGAAACCCCGTCCGAGCAATATGCCTGCAAACTCGGCGGGGGCAGGACCGTCACAGCCGACAAAGGTTCGTCGTGGACGCGACTCGCTCACGATCACGCTCGTGGTCGCTCACTCAATCGTGAATCGTGAATCGTGCTCGTTCCTCCCATTCTCCGTTGCCAGGCGAAGAAAGTAATGAAACCAAAGCGCTTCCGGCCAGGGACGGTGGCGCTGCGAGAGATCCGGAAGTATCAGCGGTCAACCGACCTGCTCATTCGGAAACTCCCGTTTGCTCGGTTGACGAGGGAGATTACGAACAACCTTGCGCCAGAGCCGTTCCGGTGGACGGCAGAAGGGCTGCTGGCGCTGCAGGAGGCCACGGAGGATTTCATTGTGCATTTGCTGGAGGACACAAACTTGTGCGCGATGCACGCGAAACGGGTGACAATCATGCCGAAGGATATGCAGCTGGCACGGAGAATCCGAGGGCCATTGCACGGTGTTTCGAGCTACTAGAGCTACTAGAGCACCTCTTGTATGTATCATACCTGACTGAATGACGATACGTTTGATTGAAAGACGAACGACCGACAAAACTAGCGCCGTCCCCCGGTGTACACCCCGTCGATGGTCTTTCCGGTCACGCCGGCCTGCAAGTCGGCCTTGCGCAACTCATCCGCCCAATCCCGTCCCTTGGCCCCCTGGCTGTCCTCCTCCGTCCACGGCTGGCTGAACGGCACGGTCGATTTGATCTCGAACGACACGTCGGCGCCCCCGGGGCAGTCGAGCAGGGAGACGCACAGCTCTGCCACGTCGTCCCTGGATATCTTGCCCTTGAGCACGTCGCCCTGTCCGAATTCGACCGGCATGCCGTTGGGCTCTTCCGTCAACGCGCACGGTCGCACGATGGCGGCACCAATGCCGCTCGCTCGCAGAGCGTCCTCGCTCGCCAGCTTGTACGTGAGCAGCCCGCCGAGCATGTCGTTCATCTTGACCGCGGGCGGCTCCTGCTCGACGTCGATGCCGGGCCGGTTCCACCTGGTGACGCCGGCGCTCGACACCATGACGGCGCGCGGCACGGTCGGGTCCTCGAGGTACGTCTTGATGTACTGGACGGGCAGCTCGAAGGGACCCTCGCGCCAGCTCGGGTTCAACTGACCGTCGTACTCAAACTTGCTGAGCATGAGCTGGACGCTGGAAAGGTGGTCGCTGACGTCGACAAAGGGCTTCTTCGAGCCGTCTGTGATTGTCTTGGCACGGAAGACGGGGATGAGGCTCTTGAACGGGATCCGAATCGTCTGCCATGCGCCCGGCGCGGTATCGAACGAGCAGGTGTAGCCCACGCCGTCGAACGAGTCCTCGGTCCGGGCGATGAACTTGTACCGCTGGCCGTCGCCCCGCACGCGGAGCTCAAAGCCGTCGTAGCCGCTGACGTCCACCGAGGGGGAAAAGTTCTTGGACCGAACCGAGGCAAACCCACCGTTATTCGCCTGCGTCACGTTGCCCGCGAAGATGCCCGCGGCCGTGCCACCCTCGCCCCCCAAAGGCGACAAGGACAGCGTCGAGCTCGAGACGCCGCCCATGACCACGTCGTCGATGGGCCCGAACGCCACCACGGTATCCTCAGCCGGATGGAACAGGTCGACCCCGGCGGCGAGCGGCACGGCACCGTGCGCCTTGAGCGCCGCGAGGACGTTCTCCATGCCGCGAAGCTCCACCGCCTCGGGCGTATCCCCCGAGACCTCCGGGTCGTAGAACTTGATTCCTTGATAGTACTTGGACCGGTCCACGTCATCGCCCTCCTTGGGAACAATCTTGGTCGCCGCGCACCACACCAGCTGCGTGACCCCCGAAAAGTACTCGGGGAGGAGCGTCTTGGGCTGCGTGACGTCCACTGGCACGATCTGAAAGCTGAGCACGTTGTTGCTCAGCTCGTCGGCGTACATCGCATTTGCCTTGTCCAAATCCCTGACCAGCGCCCGGACCTTGCGACCCTTCTTGAGCAGCTGAGAGACGACCCGCTTGCCGACGCCGCCAGTCGCGCCCGCCACCATCACCCACGAGTCCGAGGACGCCTTGTCCGGCTTCGGAGCGTCGCCCGAGAGCATCTTCTTCAGTGCGGCCGTCGGGTCGTTGAAGAAGAACAGGGTACGCACAAATCTACCAAAGTCCCACGACTTCTTTCGGTCCTGCTGGTCTCGTTCAGCCTTGACCACACACGTTCCCCTGTCGCTGTTGTTGTAGCTCGACCTCGACCTCGCCCTCGACCTCGCCCTCTGCACGGGCGCCAATGTCAACAGAGATGACGCAGGCGTGGTTGCCGCTATCATCACAAACAGCGTGTCCAATGAGAGAAAAAGAGCAGCGGATACCTGGGGGTGCTCGATTGGGGTACGTCGTCGATTGGCCGGAGACGGAGATCGGTCGGGGGGACGTTCGCGCTCGCGCTCACGCTCACCACTTCCACCACCACCACGACAGTCTTGGAGCAGCCGATGACGGCGTCGAGGACGCTGCTCGCCGCGCTGATGGCGACCCTCGAGTCTGCCACATCGATGGACGACGTGGTGGTCAAGCAGCTTGCCAACGCGGTCATCAACAAGATTGCGCCCCGGGCGGTGTCGTACGAGGATCAGCTGGTCAAGGCGTGCGAGTTTCTGTCGGGTGTGTACGTGCGGGAGGGGTTGCACCGGCTGGCGGCGGACACGCTCAGGAGGATCGACCTGGAGAGTGGGATGCGGCAGGTGGACGCGCGGGTCAAGCTCGACCTGTGTCTGCGCGTCTGTCATCTTTACTTGATGGACAAGAGTTTTGGAGACGCGGACGCGTCTGTCAAGAAGGCGATGAGTCTGTTGGGCGGGCTGGACGAGGGCAAGGCGGTGGATCGGGAGCTCGTGCTTCGGTACCTGAGCTGCAGTGCGCGCGTCTCAGACGGTCGCCACAAGTTCATAGAAGCAGCCATGAAATATTTGGAACTCGCTAGGAAGATGGCGAATTCGATGGACGACGACGACGACGAGGTGCTGGGTCTGGGGAGGGTGCAGGCGCTCGAGTCAGCCGTGGCGTGTGCGTTGTTGGCGGACGCGGGGCCGCAGCGGTCGAGGCTGTTGGCGCAGCTGTATAGGGACGACGAGGTGAAGACGCTGAGTGGGTATTTGATCCTGGAGAAGGTGTTCTTGGAGAGACTCGTCGAAGGGGACGACGTGGAGGCGTTCAGACAGGCGCTGGGGCATGACCGAGGCGAGATGAAGGGTCGGTGGGGGCTGGACGTGGTGCAGCTGGCCATTGTCCAACATAACCTGTCGGCCTGTAGCAAGCTGTATACGAACGTCGAGCTGGGGAATCTGGCGGGGCTGTTTGGGGTCGAGGAGCGGGTGGCGGTCGGCATCGTGAGCGCGATGCTCTTGGAGGGGCGGTTGGTCGGGAGGATCGATCAGGTCGACGGGGTGGTGATGTTCGACGTGGAGGATCATCAGGTGGACGGGGAGGAGAGAGAGAAGGAGAGCGGAGGGAACCACGTCGAGGAGGCGATCATGCTGGCGGACGCGGCGCTCGCCGAGGCGGTGGGGCGGTACGGGGAGGACGTGGTGATGACGATGTGAGGATGGGGGAGTGTCTCTGTTGTGTAAGGGTGCTCCGTGGTAAGTCAGTCAGGCAGGCAGGCAGGCGCTGAATTTGAAACTTCGCGTGCGAAGACCTGGTACGCCGACCTCCAAGCGAGGATCGATCAGCTCAAGATCGACGGCGAGAAGAATGACGACTTCTGAACCTTACTGAGCAACCAACTGAATCCCTTCCTCG
>Ga0255764_10003956_pt1 | contig 11708 bp, 11 predicted proteins | sample 071ome_30_FD_179964 | JGI IMG/M metagenome (GOLD analysis project Ga0255764, IMG submission 179964) | Coastal salt marsh microbial communities from the Groves Creek Marsh, Skidaway Island, Georgia - 071406AT metaG (version 2) | ecosystem: Environmental > Aquatic > Marine > Intertidal zone >... | reverse complement strand
CATTAATTTCTTCGTTCCTCTTCTTTTTATTTGATACTTATCAGGAAAGTTATGACAAATTAAAAGTTCTACAAAACTCACTAGAGGACAGGCAGGAAGAAATTGTTTTATTGCAAAATCAAATAGACGATTGGAATCAACAAATTTCAGACTTAGATGATCCAGAAAAAGCTGAATTAATTCTCAGAAAAAGAGGCTATGGAAAACAAGGAGAAGTTTTCTATAGATTTGAAGTTCCTGAACCAGTAACTCCAATTGAAGAAACCTTAAAGTCAGACAGAGGCAAAAGTTTAATTGAGTATGTAATAGATTACGTGGTCGGTAAAGAAGGTGAATAACGATCCCATAATCGTTCAGCAACAAATCGGTAGAGAGCTCAGAAGTGATTCAGAAGTAACTTGTAGATGTCATCTTGACATTCCGGCAGTTATAAAAGTTCCTCCAAAATTAAATGATGGCACTCCATTTCCAACAACATATTGGCTTACTTGTCCTATGTACAATAAAAAAATTGGAGCGTTAGAATCTCAAGGACTCATAAAAGAATTAGATAAAGAATTAGAAAACAATCTAGACCTTAAAGAGAAGTGGCAATCTAGACAGAAAACGTATCAAGCTGAAAGAGAAGAGTTAGCTAATGATAATTCTGGGCCACAAGCTACAGGTGGAGTAGGCGGTGCTACAGATTCTATTAAATGCTTGCACTCCCATACTGCTGACGAACTTTCGACTGGAAAAAACGTAATAGGAAAAATTGTTGTTGAATCTATAGGAAGTTTTAATTGTGAAGAAGTCTGCGTAAATCCAAAAACATTTGAAAAAAACAAAGATTGGAAAGTAATTTGGTAAGAGTAGCATCAATTGATCTTGGATCTAACTCTACAAGGATGCTCATTGCGGATATAACCAACGGCACTATAACTACAATTTACAAAGAACATCAAGTCACAAGAATGGCTGATAAGTTGTCAGAATCAAAAATTATTTCTAAAGAAGCTACAAAGAGAGTGTTAAAAGTACTTGCAGGTTACTTTAAAACTATAAACAAAAACAACGTTGAAAATATCCAAATTGTTGGCACAGCAGCTCTTAGAGATGCCAAAAATAGTCAAGAAATCACACAACTAATAGAAAAGAAATTCGGTTTCGAAGTTGATATTGTCTCGGGTGAAGAAGAGGGTGTATTAACTAGTGTGGGTGTTTTAAATTCTTTAGGTAGTTTGGAAAATTTTCTTATTGTCGATATTGGTGGAAGAAGTACTGAGTTTATTTATGATTATGATAAAAAAATAGTCTCAAAGTCAATTAATATCGGCGTTGTCAGCCTTAGCGAACTATTTTTTGATAAACTTCCACCTCCAGAGAAATCAATATTGCTAGCTCAAGAGTATATAAAGAGTAACCTATTCGAATCGAATTTATTTGATGGAAGATTATTGGTGGGAGTTGCAGGCACATTTACGTCTCTTGCATCAATTTTTTTAGAACAGACCCATTTTAATGAGGAGGAAATACACTTAAAGGAATTAAAAAATGAAGATGTTTTTGAAATATATAGTAAGTTGTTACACTTAAATGAACCACAAATCATTACAAAATATAAGGGACTAGATCCAAAAAGAGCCAAAACCATTCAAGCAGGAATACTATTAGCAAAAGAAATTATTTCTAAATATAATGTAAATTCAATTAAAGTTTCAAATAGTGATATTTTGGAAGGTCTAATATTAAAAAAATATTAGATTAGATAATAGCCCGGGTGGCGGAATTGGTAGACGCGACGGACTTAAAATCCGTTATTCGAAAGGATGTGGGGGTTCGAGTCCCCCCCCGGGCACGTAATTATTATTTCAAAATTTTTTATAGGGGTGCTTCTCCAGATTCTCCAAATATATGAAAAGTTGATAACAATAAGGAAATAGAATTAATCTTCACAGGTAATATAGAGAGGTATAGTATTAATTTTGAACTGAGTAAATGATATGAAAATAGGTCTTGATTGGGGTGGAACAAAGCTTGAGGCTATCGCTTTAGATCCAGTTACAAATAAAGAACTCACAAGAAATATAATTGACTCACCAAAAGATGATTACCAAGATATCTTAAACGCGGTATACAACCTTATTCTTGAGACAGCTGGTAATGAAAAAGAAATAACTGTAGGTATTGGAATGCCTGGATCTCTTCATCCAAAAACAGGGTTAGTACAGGTGTCAAACACAAAAGCACTTGAAGGACAAAATGTAAAAAAAGATATAGAAGAAAAGTTACGTTTTGAAGTAAAAATAGCTAATGATGCAGATTGTCTTGCTTTATCTGAAGCTATAGATGGTGCAGGAAAAGATTTCAATTCAGTATTTGCAGTTATTTTAGGGACAGGTGTTGGAGCAGGATATGTTGTTAATAAACAGCTTGTTGTTGGTCCAAATAAATTAACTGGAGAGTGGGGGCAAAATCCAATTCCTGGGCCTATGGATGACTATGAAAAATCTTTAAAAAGGCATTGTGGGAGAGTTGGAGCGATTGAGGTATTTTTATCTGGTCCAGGATTAGAGAGTTGGTATGAATTTAAAACTAAGTTTAAGAAATCATCTAGAGAGGTAGTCGATCTTTACAGGAATGGGAATGAAGAAGCAAAAGAAATAATGAATGTGTACTTTGAGAGAACCGCTAGAGCTTTTAGTTCTTTTGTCAATATTCTTGATCCTGATGTAATTGTTTGTGGAGGAGGTATGTCTGACATAGATGAGCTTTATAATGAAATTCCAAAAAACATTATCCCTTACCTTGCTTCCGACATATTTTTGACTCCAATATTAAAAGCTGAGCACGGCTCATCAAGTGGAGTTAGAGGCGCAGCACATTTATGGTAAATAAGCAATTTTTATTAATATTTTTGTTTGTAACATTAGCTTTTTCATTCTTTGCTTACCAACCAATTGATGTTGTTATTGCTGGCCCGCAAATGACTGATCTAGAAAATTTCGAAATGGAGTTAAAAAGCATTGAAGACTCAACTGGTATAAAAATAAAATATGAAACATTCTCTGACATAGAAACTTATTTGATAGAAAATAGTAATTCTGATGTTGATATTGCAATAATTCCAAATCCACAAGGAGTTACCAATTTAGGTGAGAGAGGAATTGTTTTGTCAATAGATAAAATAGTTCCAAAAGAAACAATGGAAAGCTATTACTCAAAGCACCTTCAAGAAATTACAACATCGAATAATTCAAATAAAAATTATGGAGCATTTTTTAGATTATTTCCAAATTCATTAATTTGGTATAGTGTTGAAAAATATGAAGCAATTGGTTCACCAAAGTTTAACTCTTACAATGAGCTTCTTGAGTTCACAACTAATTATTCAATAGAAAATAAAGACTTATGGTGCTTAGATATTGAAAGCGGTGCTTCTACGGGCTGGATAGCTACCAATTGGTTAGAGGACATAATACTAAATAACTACGGAGTCGAAATTTATGACCAATGGAGCAAACAGGAAATTCTTTCCTCAGAAAAATCAATTTTAAATTCTATAAACAATATTGGGAAACTTGTCTTTACTGAAAATGCTGTTTATGGGTCAAATAAGAGAATCGTTCGTAAAGAGTTTAGAAATAATTACAAAAACTTACTTAGCGAAGAGGTTGATTGTATTTTTTCATGGGGAGGTCATTATGCTAGTTTTTATATGCCGGAGAATAAAGAATTTAAAACGGACTACGATTTTTTTAAATTTCCATCACCTGTTAACTCGATTGTAGGAATAGGTGATGTATTAACTGTTTTAAATTATGATAAAGATACCAAATTAGTTTTCGATAAATTAATTGATGAGAGTTTTGGAGAAAACTGGATGAGTCATACAAATTCTTCTTACATACCTGCAAATATTCAAAACATTAATTATATTGCAAACCCCGTTACTTCAAAAGAAAGAGACTTGATAATAAAATCACTGAAGGATAATTCATTTCGATATGATGCCAGTGAGCTAATGGAAAGAAAAATTGGAGCTGATGCTTTATGGGTCGCGTTAAAAAACTATATTGACATTGGTAGAGAAAGAGCTTATAGAGAGATCGAAGATATTACTGAAGAGCTAGATTCTAATTTCTAGATTATCTTATCGCTAATCCAGATTCTGGATCAAAATAATGCAATTTTGTTGGATCTAATGCCAAGTTTATTTTCTGACCTTCCTCAACTGTTGAGTTTGGATTAATTCTTGCTATAAATGATGTCTTCAAGACCAGCAACCATTCTTAATAAAGTTGTTTTGCCACAACCTGAAGGGCCAACTAAAACTACAAACTCACCATTTTTTATTTCAATATTGACATCTTCTAAAGCACGAGTCCCATTTGGGTAAACCTTGCCGACACTTGTTATATTTATTGCACCCATAATTTAAACGTTTCAGTGTAGTTAAAAATTTGTAATTTTAAAACTTATTTACCCTTAATTATTATTTACTAATTCAATTTTGAATTTAAAATATCTATGTATGGTACAAGTTCCACTTACACGTGTTACTACACTCAAAGATATAAATCCTGAATCAATATCAGACTCAAAGTATGTTGTTTATTGGATGATTTCCTTTAAAAGAATCGGATATAATTTTGCATTGCAGCGAGCAGTAGAGTGGGCAAATCAACTTTCTCAGCCGCTTCTAATTCTAGAACCCTTGATACTTGATTATCCCATGTCTAGTATACGATTCCATAAGTTCACCCTTGAGGGAATGAAAGAAGTAGACGAACAGGTTTCAGATACTAAGGCTTTTTACTATCCATTTGTTGAACAATCAGCAAGGGAATCAGAAGGGCTACTAACAGAAATTTCAAAACATGCTTCTGTCGTAATAACTGACGATTACCCAACTTACTTTGTGCCTCAAATGACAGCAAAAGCTTCTGGGGAGATAAATACTAGATACGAACTAGTTGACTCAAATGGAATTGTTCCCATTAGACTTTCTGAAAAAGAATATGTAAGAGCTCATGACTTTAGAAGATATCTACATAAAAACTTAGAAGATTTTATAATTGAAACTCCTCTAGAAAAACCTCTAGACCTACTAAATAAAAGATTCGATGCCTCACTGATTAAAGGTGTTCAAGCCAACTGGATTCCCTTTGATTTTAAAAATAAAAATGTTGATGATTTTCTTGAAAATTTAAATATAGATAAAACAGTTGAAATTAGCTCAATCAAAGGTGGTTATTCAAACGCTCTAAAACAATTAAATAAATTTATCGAAGCAGGATATCAAGATTATGCAAAACATAGAAGTGATCCTTCAAAAGAAGCAAGCAGCCAGCTATCTCCATACTTTCATCATGGTCAAATTTCTACTCATGAAGTATTTGAAAAAATATCTGAATTAGAATCTTGGTCTCCAGAATCTATAAATCCAAAAATGGTTGGAAGGAGAGAAGGATGGTGGGGAAGCTCAGAGAATTTTGAAAGCTTCATGGATGAATTAATTACATGGAGAGAGCTTGGTTACCATACATGTGTGAGGCGTGCTAATTATAATCAGTACTCTAGTTTGCCAGAATGGGCTATAAAGACTTTGCATGAACACTCATCGGATGAAAGAGAATATATATATTCATTAGATGAGCTAACTTATTCTCAAACTCATGACGAAATATGGAATGCTGCTCAAAATCAATTAAGAACTCAAGGAGTTATACAAAACTATTTAAGAATGCTGTGGGGTAAAAAAATTCTCGAATGGACCCCAAGCCCACAAATAGCACTTTCTTATATGATTACACTAAATGATAGGTTTTCTCTAGACGGAAGAGATCCCAATTCATATTCAGGAGTATTTTGGATACTTGGTAGATATGATCGAGCTTGGGGCCCTGAGAGAAGTATTTACGGAAAAATTCGCTATATGACCTCAGATTCTACGGCTAAAAAGTTTAATTTAAAGCCTTATTTAGAGAAATGGGGCAATGAATCATCAGGTGCGCCTACTAGTTTGTAGAAATAACGTTACATCGATTTTTAAAAAATCTTCCATTAAATCATCACAAATGCACAAAGTGAATAATATTTATATTGTGATTCATTTCACAATATAAATATTAATAAAGGAGTAGTCTAAATGACTGAACTTACTTACAGACTTTTCATGGTCGCTGAAGTAGCAATGTTGGCTGGTACAGTGTTCTTACTTATGGCTTCTAGAGAAGTTGATGCGAAGTGGAGAAAAGGTGTATACGTGTCAGCAGTTGTGACAGGTATTGCTTGGTACCACTATCAAAAAATGACAGTATCATTTGCATCTGGAGACTTTGATACCCCTCTACGATATGTTGACTGGGTATTAACAGTTCCATTGATGCTAGTTGAAGTAATTGCTGTTACTTCAGTTGGAGCAGTTGCTGCAGAAAAATTCCGTACATGGGGTGCAGCAGCAGTTGTAATGATAGGTGCTGGTTACTATGGTGAAATGGCAAGTGCTGGATCAGATCAATACTGGATCGGATTTGTTGTTTCAATGGTAGCTTATGGATATATCTTGAGAGAACTTCAATCAGAAGGTGAAGGACTCAAAGCTGCAGAAGCAGATCAATTTGAAAAGATTAAACAACTCATTCTTGTTGGTTGGATAATTTATCCACTTGGATATCTTGCACCAGTTGTTAGCTCTGATTTAGCTGACCTAAGAGAAACACTCTACACAATTGCTGACATCATAAACAAAGTCGGTCTTGGTGTATTAGTTCTTGGAATGGCAAGAATCAAATCAGGAGAAAAAGTCTAAGACTTTTTAACGAGAAAAATTTTATGATAGGCGGCATCGTCCGCCTATCATTTTTTTTGGGGTAAAATTTTGTATGGACTTAATTGTTTTTTTTAATACACTATTTGGATTCTTTACATTTGTAGCATGGGCAATCAGTTTCTGTATCTTATTTTTAATTATTACAAAAAAAAGATTTAGTAAGTTAATTAATGATCAGTTTTATAACTTTGCTACTTTAGTAGCTGTAGTTTGCTCTGTGGGAAGTTTGGTTTATTCAGAGGTAGTGGGTTTTATTCCATGTAAGTTCTGTTGGTATCAACGTTATTTAATGTACCCTATTGCTTTAATTTTGATCATTGGTTTATTTAATAATAAATTTATTCGTGCAGGGTATTTAAGTCTTGTAGGTGTTGGAGTAGGTGCTTATCACATTTACCTTCAAAATGGTGGAGGTGGAGGTGGATCCTGTGCTATAGATGTTCCATGCAATCTAAAATATGTTGATATCTTTGGCTTTATTTCAATTCCTGTAATGGCTTCAACCGGATTTTTAACTATATTTTTAGCCTTGTTGTATTATGATTTATCGAGGAAGGAAATAGTTGAATAAAAATTTTTTAATCGCTGGTGGAGTTGTTTTAGCAATCGGATTAGCTGTTGCTATTGGTGTAACACTTGTTGATGAACCCTTAGACGGTAACTTACCAGAAGGTGAAACTACAGTAAATGGTGATTTTCTTCCAGAGTTTGCATCAGAAAATGATGATAATATTGCTAGAGGACTGGCAGCTCCAACTTTTTCTGCACCTAATCAAAACTCAGAAATTGTAACAATTGAAAAGAATGGCAACGCTAAAGCATTAATTTTTCTTGCTCACTGGTGTGGGTACTGTCAGAAAGAAGTGCCAGTAGTTCAACAATATGTTGACTTAATAGGCGTACCAGATGGCATAGATTTAATAGCAGTTGCAACTTCAATTGATAGGGCTAGGGATAATTACCCTCCGCATGATTGGCTTGCAAATGAGGGATGGACAGAAACTCAGCTATACGACCTTGATAAAGAGATTGCTACTGCTTATGGATTAAACGCGTTTCCTTACTGGGTATTTTTAGATAAAGATTTGAATGTTGTTGCAAGAAGAACTGGAAACCTTCCACAGGATCAAGTTGGACAACTTCTTGTAGCTTTAGCTAATCAGTAATTTATTTAGTAAGCACCGCTAGGTAGACAAATTTAAACAAGCCCATTCTTTCTATATTGCAATATTGGAAAGGGTGGGTTTGAAAATATTCTTCAGGTTGAGGGTATTTATCTAATGAACTGTGAAGAAATCTGTATTCTTTTAGGTTAAAAGTTAACAACCCTATTAGTAAAGTAACTTTGAATGTGCCTATCTTGTGAAGTAATTTAAGAAAGTTATTTTTAGGCCTTGTCATATCAAGAAGAATAAATTTTCCACCCGGTCGTAAAACTCTATATACCTCCTCAAATCCTTTTACTGGATCGTTTACATTTCTCCATACAAAAGCACAATAAACACTGTCGAAAGAGTTATCTGGAAACGGAAGGTTTTCAGCACCACCAATAACTTTGTTTTTAAATTTATTAAGTTGAAGCATCTTTTCATCTGGGTCTATAGCAGTTACTTCGAGGTTTTGAAGCTGTTGAAAAGCGGCACCAGTTCCACTTCCAAGATCTAGAACTCTTGTTCCAGTTATTTGATTACTAGCTTTGTTTCTCCAAGATTTATCAAATCCAAGTGTTATGACGGAATTAATAAAGTCGTAAAACTTATATATGTTTGAAAAGTTAGCTTTTTCTGCCAATTAGAGAATGTATGCCACTGCTAGCAAAATACCTGTTAGGAAATGAATTCCTATTGTAGATACATTTACTAACAAAAGTTCATAAGGAACTTTTTGACGATCAGCCTCAGGATTATTCCACTTAATCATCCATTCATCTGCCATCTTAAAAGCTTTCCATACAAGCGCTAGGGGGAGTAACGCCATGAAAGAATAAACTGTACCGTAATCTGTGAAAAAACTTATAACACCTACAAACGCAACTGCAACGAATGCTTCAATCATGAATTGCTTATACAACTTCATTGGTTTTTCAAGCTTCATCCACTCACCTTGTTCTGCAGTTCTCACAACCCAAGTATTTTTACCTACTGCAGCATCAGAAGGAGCATCTTGAAACTGATTAATCCAGACAATGAGCATTACAAGAATTGCTATTGGAACAGATGCAATCAGTGCTTCAATCCAATTCCATTCTGAAATTACATTGTTATGAATTGACGCTGTCAATACGTAATGAGCTCCCATTACCATAACTGGACCAAATCCAAGTGCAATTGCGATTTCTCCAAAACCTTTGTATCCAAGTCTTACTGGGTCACCTGTATAACCAAGTGCTAAAAATGTTCCAATTATACCTGTCCATAGAATTGGCGTATTACCAAAAAACTCTCCACTAACTTGTTGATTTAAATGAAGACCGATAGCAACAGTTCCAGCAATACTAACTAATGCTGTTAAAAGAACTTGTCCAGGTGTCATTAATCCAACTTGTATAACCCTACTGCCACCATTAAATGGACTTGCGACTTTATTAATTTCGTCAGCGTTAGAAGTGTGATCGAAATAATCATTCGATGCATTTGTAGCAACTTGAGCTAGTGATGCTCCACCAAGAACAAGCCAAAACATTTTCCATGACCAACTTGCATCTAAACCAGCATCTTTTAAATCATTCCATGCAACTGCTGCACCAATAAAAATTGGGGCAAAAGTAGCTGTCAAAAATGGTGCACGAATTGTCCTAAGCCAAAGTCCAATTCTTTTTAATCCGAGTTTAAAAGCCATTTTTACTGCAGATGTCTTGTTTGCAGGGTATGTCTTCCACTCAAACTTTTCTTCTTGATAAAAGTTCACATATTTAATAGTTGTTGGTTTAATTCTGTAATAACCAACAACATCATTCTTGATTAAAAACTCATCTTCCATGAACTCTTTAAAAGCTTCGGTTGTATTCAAAACTAATTCGTAAGCTCTTTTCTTTTCATCTTCATCTTTGATTTTATAGCACTCTCCATCAATTTGTAATCCTTCGATTCCTTCTTGACCTTTTGGCCAGATTACAACATGCACTCTGGGGTTTAATCTTATTTGCTCAGCCTTGCGGGTAGGGTGGAAGGTAAAGAAAACTAAATCTTCTCCATCTCTACTAAAAAATACAGAAGCTCCAGAAGAATTACCTCCTACACTGGTAGCAATAAACATTCGATCAGCTTGATCTAAAACATTCTCAATTTTTTTATCTAATACATCATTCATATCGATTACGATAATACGCTTGTGAAATAATGCACAAAGTATTTGGTTCATTATTTTAAATTTTTTACCCAATTAACATGGTTAAACATGTTTAAAGTCTTTAAAACACCAGAATTTAAAAAAGCAATTTCTTTTTTTATAGAAGGTATAAAAGAAAACAAGAAAAGCTTTTATATTTCCAACATTTCAGCTCTTCTTTGGTGTTTTTTAGTAATTATTCAACCGTATTTAATTAAAAGAATTATTGACGATGGTATTGTTGCTGAAAATCAAAGATCTGTAATTGTATTTATTTCTTTTATGGTTATAGCAGGATACACAAGAGCAATATCAATTGGTACAAGAAGATACTTCAGCATGGATGTTTCTTATAAGGTAGAAGCTGGAATTAGGAATCGAATTTTTACACATATGCAAAAACTTGCATTTAATTATCACGATAAAGTACCCACAGGTGATTTAATGGCAAGAGCTTCAAGTGACGCATCACAAGTAAGGCTAGCTTTTGCTATTGCACCACTTGCATCAGCTAACATATTTCTACTTCTTATTTTAAGTGTGACATTATTAAGCTTGAGTCTTCCACTAGGAGGTATAGTGCTGCTATCTATTCCAGCTGTTTTGTGGCTAGCTTCTAACTTTTCTTCTAAAGCAATGGGTGTTTCTTTGAAAGTAAAAGAAGCAGAAGCAAATATGACCACTGAAGTTGAAGAGCAGTTGGGAGGGATCAGGGTTGTAAAAGCATTTGGAAATGAAGAGCAAGCTTCTAATAGAGTAGAAGATGCGGTCCAAAAAATTTATGACACTTCACTCGGCTACCTTAAGTTGCGAACAAGATTCGTTCCTTTATTTGAACTTATACCAATGGTCATAACCCTTGCAGTGTTGCTTTTGGGAGGTTATTTAACAATTAATAATTTTCTCTCTCTAGGTGAATTTATTGCTTTTACACAATATGTTTTCTTGTTAATTTGGCCTCTAAGAATTACAGCTTGGTTTTTATCCGAAATACCTTCAAGCGTTGCAGCTGGAAATAGAATTCTTGAGCTACTTAATGAAACACCAACAATCACAGATGATGAATCACCTAATGAGTTACCTGAAGATGGAGATGGTTCATTAAGGTTTTCAAAAGTGAATTTTAAGTATGGAAATGAGAAAATATTTGATGACCTTACTCTAGAAATTCAGGGAAAAAAGACCGTAGCAATAGTAGGTTCTACAGGTTCTGGAAAATCTACACTAGCGTATCTACTTCCAAGATTATATGAAATTGAGTCCGGCTCTATCGAAATTGATGGAGTAGATATTAAGAACTTAAGATTGAGTGATTTAAGAAGTAATGTAAGTCTTGCTTTTGAAGAAAGTTTTTTATTTTCTAATACGGCAAGAGAAAACATCTCGCTTGGGTTAGAAGATGCATCACAAGAAGAGATAGAAGATGCAGCACTTATTGCTAGAGCGCATGATTTTATATCACAACTTCCAGAATCTTATGAAACAAAAGTAGGGGAAAGAGGTTACGGCTTATCTGGAGGTCAAAGGCAGAGGATTGCATTAGCTAGAGCTATTTTAAGAAAGCCAC
>Ga0255764_10003940_pt1 | contig 11742 bp, 12 predicted proteins | sample 071ome_30_FD_179964 | JGI IMG/M metagenome (GOLD analysis project Ga0255764, IMG submission 179964) | Coastal salt marsh microbial communities from the Groves Creek Marsh, Skidaway Island, Georgia - 071406AT metaG (version 2) | ecosystem: Environmental > Aquatic > Marine > Intertidal zone >... | reverse complement strand
AAATTTACTAGTTGGAGGCGAAGCTTTGTCAAGACAGTATGGATTAAATTTTGTTCATCTTATTCCAGTTAATATGTACGGAGAATATGATAACTTTGATTTAGAAACATCTCATGTTATTCCAGCAATGATCAGAAAGTTTCATGAAGCTAAAATTAAAAATGAGCCTTCTGTGACATTATGGGGTGACGGATCTCCTTCAAGAGAATTTCTTTATGCAGGAGATTGCGCAAAAGCTATTTTGAGCGCTTTTGAAAGTTATGATAAACCAGATCCAATTAATATCGGGGCAGGCCTTGAAACCAATATGAAAGATCTGGCTACCAAGATAAAAGACATTATTGAATATAAAGGTGAAATTATTTGGGACACAAATAAACCAAATGGTCAACCCCGCAGATCTTTAGATACAACAAAAGCAGAAAAAGAGTTTGGGTTTAAAGCAGCGACATCTTTAGACGAAGGTTTAAAACAGACTTGCGAATGGTATTTAAAAGGAATTGGAAGAAGATTCGAATTTATTTATAATCAAGAAAATGAAAAATAAAGTAGTAGTTACAGGAGTAACAGGGCAAGACGGCAGTTTTCTTGTTGATTATCTTTTAGAAAATACAGATTGCCACGTTATTGGGTGCATGAGACGACTATCTGTACCTAATCACATTAACATTGAAAAACATTTTGATAACCCAAGATTTGAACAGGTATATTTTGATCTAACAGATAATGAGTCAGTACAAAATGTAGTATTAAAATATAAGCCGAATTATTTTATTAATGTAGCTGCTCAAAGTTATGTTGGAGCTAGTTGGGATATTCCTGTCGCCACATGGCATGCTAATGCTACTGGAGTGTTAAATATTCTAGAGGCCATTCGTAAGCATTCTCCACAAACAAGATTTTATAACGCTGGAACAAGCGAAGAGTTTGGAGATGTGCAATACTGCCCACAAGATGAAAAACATCCATTAAGACCAAGATCTCCATACGGAGCCGCCAAAGCTGGTGCAAGACATTTGGTTAAAGTATACCGTGAGAGTTATAATCTATATGCTGTTCAAGGTTGGTTGTTTAATCATGAAGGAGAAAGAAGAGGTGAAGAATTTGTAACACGTAAGATTACAAAAGGCATCGCTTTGATCAAAAGGGCTTTTGACAAAGGCTTTAAGCCAGTACCTATACAATTAGGCAACTTAGAGGCTAAAAGAGATTGGGGTCATGCTATGGATTATGTAGAAGGCATTTGGAGAATGGTTAATCAACAAGAGTTCAATTCTAATTTTACAGAACTAAAAGATTATGTGATTGCCACAGGAGAAACCCATACTATCAGAGAGTTTTTAGAAAAAGCTATGGTTCGTGCTGGCATTCAATTTGAAAGAACAGACGCTCAAATAGACGGGTTTAAAGTAGAGTATATTGAAGCCAACACAAAAATTCCTTTGATCTGTATTAATCCAAAGTATTTTAGACCAGCCGAAGTTAATATTTTACTTGGTAGCCCAGCAGCAATCGAAAAAGATCTCAAATGGGAGCGCAAAATCTCATTTCAAAATTTAGTTGAAAGAATGGTTGACAAAGATCTTGAATTAGTGCAAGCTTTTGACAACTGACTCACCATCTCTGGTGTAAATTATCCTACATATTTATGAATCAAATTCGTGTCAAAAAAAGAAACGGCCGTCTGGAAAATTTCGAAGTCAATAAAATTAATAAGTTTGTCGAAAGAGCGTGTGAAGATTTAGCTGGTGTTTCGGCTAGTGAAGTCGTGCTCGATATGCAAACTGCTTTTTATGACAAAATTCCAACGTCTGAAATTGATAAAAGTATTGAATTGACAGCTCGCCAAAAAATTCACAAGGAGCCTAATTATTCCTATGTTGCTGCAAGAGTTGTATTAGCAACACTTTATAAAGAAGTTTTAAAAGAAAGTGTAGATGCAGATACATTTGAAACAGATTATAGATCTGTTTTTGTTAAGAACATCAAAAAGGGAGTAAAAGAAGAAGTATTAGATCCTAGATTGTTGGCATATGATTTGAAAGAAATTTCTGATTATCTGAAGCCTGAAAGAGACTTAATTTTTAAGTATGTAGGTATTCGTAATATCTATGATAGATATCTGTTTAGGGACACTGAAAAAGTTTTAGAAACCCCTCAAGCGTTTTATATGAGGGTTGCAATGGGACTATGCTTTAATGAAGATAATCCTACGCAGCGAGCAAAAGAATTGTATGATGTTTATAGTCAACATCTAGCATCAGCTTCCACCCCTACATTATTTAATGCTGGCACTAAACACAACCAATTATCATCATGTTATCTTTCTGAAATACATGATAGTGTTGATGGTATTTTTGATGGTTTGTGGCAAGAAGCCAGAAAATCAAAGTATGCAGGAGGCCTTGGATTTCACGCTTCTAAGATTAGAGCAACTGGTTCTCATATTAAAGGAACTAACGGTACCAGCTCCGGTCTTATTCCATGGCTTAAAATTTATAATGATATGTTAGTAGCTTGCGATCAAGCTGGTAAGCGTAGAGGTAGTGGATGTGCATATCTAGAGCCTTGGCACCTTGATGTAGTAGATTTTATTGATCTGCGTAAAGTAGGAGGAGAAGAGCGTCGTCGCTGCCACGATCTTAACACTGCCTTGTGGTGCTGCGATCTTTTCTTCAAACGCATTGAAAACGATGAAAAGTGGACTTTATTTTGTCCATCTGACGTAGGTGATTTGACTGATCTTTTTGGAGAAGAATTTGAAAGACGTTATAAGCATTATGAGTCATTAACTGAAACTGGAGAAATTAAAAACTTTGAAGTAATGCAAGCTAAAGATTTGTGGAAAAAGATTCTTAAATCATTGTTTGAAACGAGTCATCCTTGGATTACTTATAAAGATAACGCTAATTTAAGATATTCAAATATCCATGAAGGTAGCTTGCACGGAAGCAATTTGTGCACAGAAATTTTCTTACATACAAAACATTCTGAATATCAAGATGGAGAAAAAACAAAAGTCGGCGAAACTGCTGTTTGTAATCTTAGCTCAATTAATCTTTCTAAACACGTTAAAGATGGAAATGTAGATCATGCTTTGTTGGCTAATACAATTTCTAAAATTATTCGCGCATTAGATAATGTTATTGATATAAATTTTTATCCAACCAAAGAAGCTTATAATGCCAATATGCGTCATCGTCCAATTGGCATGGGCACCATGGGTTGGGCTGATGTTTACGCTAAGCTGGGCATTCAACAAGATTCTGAAGAAGGAGTTAGATTTGCTGATGAATTGATGGAGTTTATTTCATATCATGCTATTTTCGCTTCTTCTAAATTGGCAAAAGAAAGAGGTAAGTATCAATCTTATGAAGGTTCTACATGGAGTAAGAATAAATTGCCAATTGACACTTGGAATGATCTCATGACATGGAAAGGAAAGAAAACATCCAAAACAAGCCCTGATATCGGATGGCATACATTGAGAAAGCACATTGAACAGCATGGTATGAGAAATTCCAATACTATGGCTATTGCCCCAAATGCTTCTATTGCTTATCAAGTTGGATGCGAACAGTCTATTGAGCCATTCTTTTCTGTATTATTCAGATATGAAAATAAAAGCGGTAATTATTATATTGTTAATTTTAACTTTGTTGAAGATATGAAAAAGAGAGGTTTATGGAATAATGAAATTGCAGAAGCGGTTAAACAAGCTGATGGAGATGTTTCTCTACTCAATATTCCAGAAGATCTTAAGAATATTTATAAAACTGCTTTTGATAGAGATCAAGAGAAATTGATTGAAGCAACAGCAGCTCGCCAAAAATGGATTGATCAAGGCATATCTTTTAATCTATATAATAATAAAACTAGTTTGAAATTTTTGAATAATATTTATTTGCACAGTGCAAATGAAGGATTGAAATCCACATATTACTTGCGTAATAAAGCGGCCTCTAAGATTCAAAAGGTCACTAATGAATCTAGTGACGAACAGAAGCTAAAAGAATTTCAAGAAAAAATGGCTGCCGCTAAAGCTGCTGCAGAAGCTGGTGAAGCCTGTGAAATGTGCCAAGGATAAATTATGTTATATGTAAACTATTTCGGAACAAGAATAGATAATGCTTCCAAACAGTTATTGAATTACTTTTGGTTTAAGAATGGATTTTCTCCAGAAGAGTGTAACAAGGTAATTGAAGTTGCTAAAAATTATCCACAACAAAATGGAGGAACATTTTCTGAAGATGGAAATCAATATAGAAAAAGTAGTGTACGATGGATTGAATTAGAAGAGCCTTCTTATTGGATTTACGAGAAGTTAATGTTTATGGCTAATGAAGCTAATAAAGTTTTTTCATTAGATATTACAGGCTTCACAGAAAATCTTCAATTTACAGAGTATGAGGGAGCTGGATCAAAATATGGATATCATATGGATATTGGTCCTGATAATTGGCATCGTAAATTAAGTATTGTCGTTCAATTAAGTGACCCAAATGCTTATACAGGAGGTGAGTTAGTTCTTAATACTGGAGGCAATGAAATTCATTGTCCAAACGAATGGGGATCAGTTATTGTTTTTCCATCTATTCTTCAACATGAAGTGATGCCAATTCAATCTGGTAATAGGTACTCTTTGGTATCTTGGATTAGCGGCGCCCCGTGGAAGTAAAATGCGTCTTAATATAGTAACACCATGTTCTAGACCTGAGAATTTATTGGCTATTCAAAAGTCAATAAATTCTTTTTGCGCTCAATATAAAAATAATTTTGAGTGGGATATTGATTGCGTGTGGCACATCATCTTTGAACAAAGTAAATTAGATAACATTGTTGATAGAACTTACATAAAATATTTAAAAAGCCGGTTAGATAAAAATAACCAATACTATTGGAATACTTCTAATGGCATTGCTGGCCACACTCATCGTAACTTTATTCTAAATAAATTATCAGGGCAAACTGGATGGGTATATTTTAATGATGATGACAATATCATACATAAAGATTTTGCCAAAGTAAGCTTTAATCAAGAAGATGCTGCAGCTATTGTTTTTAGTCAAAAAACATCTGATGGGCAAATTAGATCATATGAAGGAATACAGTTGCTTGCAGCATCTGAAAATATGAAGTTACGTCATATAGATACAGCTCAATTAGTGTATAACTTATATAGCATTGGATCTTTGATGTTTGATGATAGGTATTATTGGGCAGATGGATTATTCGCAGAAGAGTTTTATAAAAAGCACAAAAACGTATTCTTTTACAAAAAATTATTTTGTTATTATAATTTTTTAAACACAGCATGAAAGCAATTGTAGTAGGAGCTGGATTATCTGGGAGTACAGCCGCTTTTCTACTAAAGAGAAGCGGCTTTTTAGTTGAGGTATTCGATACTAGATCGCATGTAGCTGGCAACTGTTACGATCTTAAAAAAGAAAAGATGTTTATACATCAATATGGGCCGCATACTTTTCACACCAACAATTCAAACATATGGAAGTTTGTTAATCAGTTTGATAAATTCAAACCTTATTGCCATAGAGTGCAAGCAAAAACAAACGAGGGCCAAATACCTATACCTTTCAATAAAATGTCTTCAAGTATTATTGGACAAAAATCAAACGAAGAAATTGTAGATTTGGTATTTAAAAATTATAGTCAAAAGATGTGGGGTGTCGACTGGGATCAATTACCAAGTTCAACAAAAAACCGAACTGCAAAAATTAGAGATTCATACTTTGATTGTTATCATGAAGATGAATATCAAGGTATACCTCAATATGGATATACAGAAATGATATTACATATGTTAGATGGTATTCCAGTTCATTTAAATTGTGATAAAAACGATTGGAAAAAACAGAGAGCCGACCTTTATGTGTTTACTGGTAAATTAGATGATTACTTCAATAGGTGTTTTGGAGATTTAGGATACAGATCTTTAGATATACAATTTAAAGAAGGAAACCGCCAAAATTGCTATCAATTGAATGACTGCACATTAGATGTAAAATATACAAGAACAATAGATTACTCATATTTAAACGATCAAATTCTGAGTAACGGCAAAACAATAATAGCCAAAGAATTTCCAATAGAACATATACCTGAGCAGAACATTCCATTTTATCCTAAAAATTTTTTGAAAGATGCTGAAATATACAAAAAATATATAAAGCTCGCTAAAAAAGAATATAATGTTATCTTCTTAGGAAGATTGGCAACTTATAAATACTTAGATATGGATATTGTAATAGGGCAAGCTATATCTCAAATTAAAAAAATCAATGGCTAGAAAACAAAATGCAGTTAAAATATGCCTATGGACTCATGTCCAAAATGAGGCTGGTATTATCGAGAGAATGCTACAATCTGCTGCGGATTATATCGATTACTGGGTAATTGTAGATAATGGCTCAACAGATGGAACTCAGGACATTATAAAAAATTTCTTTGATAAAGAAGGTATTCCGGGGCAATTATACCAAAGTGAAATTGGTTGGAAAGGTCACGGTATAAATAGACAGCATTCTTGGGACTTCCTATGTAAAACAAATCATGATTGCCAATATATATTAAGAATGGATGCAGATGAGGGGCTGGCTGTAGATGATGATTTTGATTGGAGTTGTATCGGAGGCCACGACTCTTACAATGTTATATTTGTTTCAGGAAATTACTGTATACCTAGAACATGGTTATGGGATTTTCAATATGAATATTATTGGCAAGATGACGAAGCCCATGAAACTATACATCGTAAAGATGGAGGCCATATGGTGCAACAACAACTTCCATTTGGTTTTAGGCAGATTCCACTAGGTACCGGTCAGAGTTACTATGATCCAATTAAATATGTTAAAGATGTATTGAAGCTAGAGATTCAACTTCACGAAAGATTAAGAGACGGGTCTTTTACTAATGATGAGTATTACCATTTGTATTACCTATGCAGATCTTTTAACTATACAAACTTCTTTTTAGAAGATGAGAATGTTTATAAATTTTTTCCATACGGAAGAGATTCTCTTGAGATGTTTTTAAATAGAGGTATTTATTATTATAACAAATTAATAGAAACTTTTGGTAATCATTGGGTTCATTATTACTTAAGAGGTAATTTGCACGGCCAATTAAACAACATAGAGCAACAATACAAAGATTATGAGACTTCGTATGACATGGCCCCACATCGTGCTGAAGCAGCATGTTGCTTATTTAGATACTATAGAGATACAAAAAAACTTGACTTGGCCACAAAATGGGCTAATGTGTTAGACAACATCAAATTAGATTTTGAAAAAGATCCTTATGATGTAGAGTTAGACAAATACCCAGATAAAAACGCTGATTTAAGAAAAGAATTAGATGAATTTATGGGCAAAAGTAAAACTTACAAAAATGTAATTGATTATAGTCTGAACATAAAAAATAGAAGTGTAATTACAATATAGTATGGCAAAAATATTAGACAGAAATAAGACAGGAGTTAGTCAACTCATTCAATCAGACAATACTTGGGCAATTGATTTATGGCGTAAAGGATGTGCTAATCATTGGATGCCTCAAGAAGTAGATATGTCTACAGATCTAAAACAATGGAAACAAAAAGACTTTCTCTCCGAAGATGAAAGATTGCTTGTCAAAAGAACTCTTGGTCTATTTTGCATGGGTGAATCGCTGGTATCAAATTCTATTGATACCGTTGAGTATAGGTACATTACAGATGGAGCTTGTCGTCAATATCTTCTTAGGAAAAATTTTGAAGAAAGCCTTCATAATTGGACTGTAGCAGTATGTTGCGAAGCATATAACCTTAATATTGATGAGGTTGCAGAAGCTTATAAGAATATCCCGTCTATTAAAAACAAAAATATGTTTGTTAAAGACAAGTTGGATCAGTTTGATAAAGATTTCGATATCACTTCTCAAGAAGGAAAGCAGCAGTTTTTGAAGAATATGGCTACATTTTACCTTGTAATGGAGGGTACGTGGTTCTTTAGTAACTTTGCCTTGATTATGTCTTTAGGCCGCCAGAACAAGCTTACGGGCCTTTATGATCAAATCAATTATACTATTAGAGATGAATCTATCCATGTAGAATTTGGCACAGGTGTAATTAATAAAGTTAAGCAAGATTATCCATCATTATGGACTAAAAAGCTACAAGACGAAATTGTCGATATCGTTAAAGAAGGTGTTGATATTGAAATTCAGTATGCAAAAGATATTCTACCTAATGGTATTTTAGGTGTTACATCTAATATGTTGATTGAATATATTAAGTTTTTGGCCAATCAAAGACTTGCAAGTGTCGATCTACCAGAGGTTTATGGAAATGTTAAAAATCCATTTCCATGGCTTGGAGAAGCTCAAGATGCTACAGGAATGACAGCTTTCTTTGAAAGAAGAGAAAAAAATTACCAAAATGCCGGCGTTCTAGATGATGATTTTTAATTTCGCATCATCTTATTTGATGTGTAAATTATAACAAATGAAACATTGTCCGAAATCTGTAATATATTGTATTATGAAGGTTGAAGACATAAAACAGAAAAAACAAAATGACTCCAGAAAAAAACGCAACAAATCACGAAGTTAAGACAGAGATTAAAAAATATGACGTTTTGGAGGTAGATATCACTGCTGCCGCGCAAAAATATTTTGGTGGTAAGAAGCGCTCCGAGTTAAAAGATAGTGATTTTCTATTTCCTAAAACTCGCAGTTTCCCTATCGCTACACCTGATGATGTGCCTGACGCAGTATCAAATTTTGGTAGGATGTCCGGGAATATGTCTTATGAAGAGTTCAAGAAAAAGCTAGTCAGCTTCGTAAAAAATAAAGGGGCAAAATTTGTAGCAGCACTGCCTAAGACTATAAAAGAAGAGTTTGACTTAGCCGATGCTACTCAGATTGCTGTTTTCCCCGACAAGTATGTAGATCCTAAAGATGTGGGTACCTTTTTGGAAGATACTCGGCCGATTAATAAGGAAGGTTACAAAATCGACGATCAGCTCAAAAAAGAAGTAGAAGACCAAAAATTAAAAAATCCACAACTTCAATCTTCATAACGAGAGTTAAAATTTAACTCACTCCTATCAAAAAAAAGCTCACTGCACAGCAGGGAGCTTTTTTATTTGACATCGACTGCCAATCAAGTATCTTATACATATGCTCGATAGTTTGACATTTGAAAAAGAAAAAAGGTATTGGAACAAAATACTAGAAAGATTGCCAAAAATCTTTAAATATAAAAGGCAAACTCTATTACAGCTACGTAGAGAAATTATTAATAAACATCTTCCTATACCTAAGCAAAAAAATAAATTAGGTGCATTTTGGCGACGAGAAATGGCTGTATTGAAACGTTTGATAGAAAAATACCCAGATGAACAGTTTTGGCTAAAGGTTAATTTTAAACCTATACCTATAAAATTAAAGTATGGTAATAAAGTTCAACAACTATATAGCTTAACTCAGTTATTCAACTGGCCGTTTAAAGATGAGCTAGACCAAAAATACAAGCAATCTAAAATAAAACTAAAGGAAATAGAAGAAGTGAAAGTTTCAGAAGAAACGTTTGGAGAAAATATAGAGGTGAAACAAAAACCAAAAAACTTAAAAGATTTTTTAAATTATGGCAAGAACTAAAAAGAATATAGAGGCAGGGAGTGCTACTATTACTCCCAATCAATTGATGCAGAAATTTTTGAAAGATAATGAGAAGGATCATTATAATTTTGAACAAGAGCATGATTATGTAGTATCAAGTGGTAGCTTGATTTTAGATTATGAACTAGGTGGTGGTTTTGGACCGGGCCTACACAGATTTGTAGGTTTTACTGAGTCAGGCAAAACATCTGAAGCTCTTCAGATTATGAAGAATTTCTTACAAACAGTACCAAATGGTAGAGGTTTTTATATTAAGGCGGAGGGTCGCCTAAGCAAAAATATGCAAGGCAGATCAGGTGTTAATTTTGTATTTGATGCCGAAGACTGGGAAGATGGTAATTGTTTTGTATTTGAATGCAATATCTACGAAACAGTAATGGACGCTTTAAGGAAGTTAGTTGGTAAAAATGATACAAACAATAAGTATTGTTTTATTTTGGATTCTGTTGATGGACTGATCTCAAAAAATGATTTAGATAAGTCATTTGAAGATTCTAAAAAAGTTGCAGGGGGCGCTGTCATTGCTTCTGACTTTATGAAGAAAGTTAGTATTGCCTTGGCAAAACGTGGACACATGGCAATTTTTATTAGTCAAGTAAGAGCTGATATTAAGTTAGATCCATACAGCAAAGCACCAATTCGTCAAACATCTGCAACTGGAGGAAATGCATTGCTTCATTTTGCCAATTGGATTTTAGAGTTTGAACCATCTTTTAAAAGTGATCAAATTTTAGAAAAACCAAATGAAAAACCTGATAGAGAAAAGAATAAAATTTTGGGGCGTTACGCTAAAATCACAGTGAAGAAAAGCCCCAACGAAAAAACTAATAATGTCATTCCATATCCTATTTTATTTAATAGAACTGGCGGCAACAGCATATGGGTAGAAAAAGAAATTCTAGATATGATGTATGTCTTTGAATTTGCTAATAAAAAAGGAGCTGGCTGGATTGAGTTTGATGAGGATTTTGTTAACCTTGTTCAGGAAAAAGGAATTGAGCTACCTCAAAAAATACAAGGTGAAAATCAATTTTCTAAATTCCTAGAAGAGAATGTAGAAGCTAAAAACTTCTTGGTTGATTATTTTAAAAAATCACTAAGTCAATCAGATTTTAGTTCCGATGGTGTTTAAAACATTATATGGTTCTGTCAAAAAGGTCAAAACAGCTAAAAAGTATTTGATCAAATGGGACGCTCCGAGCAAAAGCAAAATCCAAACCTCTGTTAAGCAATACTTAAAAAAACATTGGGATCAGGATATTGTTTTTGAGGAGTTTCCTGTTGTTGGGACTCGCATGACATTTGATTTTTATAATGCTACTCAAAACATCATTATAGAAGTTCAAGGAAGGCAGCATACTAAGTTTGTCCCATTCATGCATGCTAATAGTAAAATCAATTATTTGAAGCAACTTAAAAGAGACGATGATAAATTGAGGTTTTGTGAAATTAATGAAATTCAGTTTATCGAATTCTTTGATAAAGAAAATATCCTGTCAGATTTGGACAAAATGTTAGATTTGTAATGCTTTTAGTGTAGTATATATTAATGACATCTAACGGTAGCAACCAATTAAAAAACTTTACCATCCCAGAAAGTTTTTTAAATAAAATGTATGAATTTACTGGGGATGGTAGTGATAACGGGGGTTTTATTATAGCGTATGTAAATCAGGAGGGTCAGGTTGCTATTAATTGCAAAATTGGATCTCAAATTGTTGAAATGGGTTTAAGAAAAGCTCTTGAAACGTTTTTGGCCGACATGGAGTTCGGAGAGACAACAATGATGCAAGATGAAGATATTGATCCAGATTTAGCTTGACAACTTGATTTGATGCGGTATAGTAAGTTTGTATGATTCACTCTCTTGAACTAGAACAGCATTTGCTTGGTGGGTTAATTAAATACCCACATAAATATGCAGAGATTGAAAATTTTATTGATGAAGATGATTTTTGCGCCGATGACGTAGATACTAATCGAACAATATTCCTTGCATTCAAACAATGTATTGATAAAGGGGATTCAGTAGACCATGTCGTATTAACGCAACGAATT
>Ga0255764_10003929_pt1 | contig 11757 bp, 5 predicted proteins | sample 071ome_30_FD_179964 | JGI IMG/M metagenome (GOLD analysis project Ga0255764, IMG submission 179964) | Coastal salt marsh microbial communities from the Groves Creek Marsh, Skidaway Island, Georgia - 071406AT metaG (version 2) | ecosystem: Environmental > Aquatic > Marine > Intertidal zone > Salt... | reverse complement strand
GCGTCGAGGGATCATCGTCGACGACGACGTCGACGAACGCTCGCCGGCGTCGCTAGAGGTGTCGCCCGGCGACGCGGTGCGGCTCCGGCACGAGCGCCTTGGTTCTCGCCAATCTCGCCACGGTGACCAATTTATTATCGATCGGAACGCGTGGATCGGCGAGATCTAACACATCGACTCGAACGCTTCGCCACTCGTCGCGCGTGAACAAGTGTTGATGCCTCTGAACGGCGGCGTAGAGGGCGTCGAGGGCGTAAATGAGCATGCCCTGTTGCACGCTTCGACGCTCGGCAATTTTCAAATTTGTCAGCGCTCGTTCAGCCTCGTGTAAGAGCATGCGCATCTCCTCTCGACGCTTGGCGCGTCTACGATAGACGGAGAGCGAGAGCGATGCCTTGAGGGTGAGCGCGGAGAAGTAGGCGAAGAGCGCCGCCGGGAAACATGCCATGAGGGAAAAGTTTAACCGGTTCGCGCGCATGAGTTGATCCATCTGCATCAACGCGCTCTCCATCTCCACCTTCATCACCTGCGTCTGAAGTAGTAAGAGTTGCATGAGATCGCCGGCGAGCATGTTGGTGAGGGGGGATTTTAATTCCTCTTCGACGCGCGCGGTGACGAGACGCGTGGCGTCGGGGACGACGACGACGCGTTCCTCACCCTCGCCTTTACTACCGCCGCCGACAGCTTTGTAGGCGCGGTAGAGGGAGTCCGAGTACCCAGGGCGAGATGCCTGACGGGTGTACTCGCCGAGCATGCGGTCGAGGGAGGCTTTGCTCTCCTCGAGACGCTCGATGGCGTCGTCGGGACGGTCAGAGACGAAGGCGGCTTTGAGCTCGTCTCGTAATTCTTTGAGTGGATCGAACAGACGCGTGCGGAGAAAGGTGACGATGGCGGTGTGCGAGGCGCGGATGACGTCTTCTAAATCGTCGCTTCCGCACAGTCGACTGTGTCTAATGGTCACGGCGGCGGCGACGGCGAGCGAGACGCCGCCGACGGTGTACACCAACCATCGCCGCACGTGTTTCGACGGTTTCGCGTGTCTATCCAATGCTTCGTGCGACGCGTCTCGCACGTTCAACCACTCCTCCTCCACCCTATTCAACGCTTGCCACAACGTGTCGTTCACTCGAGGCAACGGCCACGGCTTCCCGTCGACGATGAGCGGTTGCCGAAACCGATGCGCCACGACGGCGTCGGCGTGTTGACTCAAATCCATGCTCGCCAATCGTTGTAGACGACTCGGCGGTCGAGGCACCGGGTCCGGGGAGTGATCGGAATCCACGCTCGATCGTCCTGACCTCGGTGTCGGTTCGGGTAGATCCGGCATCGCGTCTCTCGCGCGCGAGGTCCTCGACAGCCGACTGAGCGATTTCAACAATTTCGGGCTCTCCGTCGCTGTCATCGTCGACGCGCTCGTCACTCGCTCCAAGTGTCCCACAGTCTCGCTCGATTTCGTCGCGTACTCTCGCACCTCCTCTAAACACTCCAACAACCCGTCCGCGGCGTCCATGATGGTCTGTCGCGTCTCCTCCGTCGACACCGTGCCCGTCGACGACGCGTTGGCGATTCTGTCGGCGTGATTGTGCACGCGCCCGACGACGCTCGCCAACGCCGTCTGCAACTCACCGAGCGCGCGCACGCGTCCGTCGATGATGACTCGCGCGCTCGCGCTCAGTAACGCGAACTTTGCATCCTTACCCGTGAGTATCGCGCGCGCGTGACACCAAAAACGATACGCGCCCTCTCGCGCCAAACTCGCGAAATTTCTCGGCCCGGTGTTGAATAACAAAAACCGCGCCTGTCCCCGCGGACGATCTCTGAGCACCTCCCAAAAGCTCAACGAATTCGTGGCGACGCGTAAATCGTACAGTAACTCCCGAGACATGTCCTGCGCGAAGAAGAGCGTCGCTCGAGCGGCGTGACCGAGATCGCTCTCCTCCGCCGCCGACTCGGCGCGACCGCCGTCGCCGTCCAACGCGGCGGACACGGCGAAGGCGTCTCGCCACCACACCGCCGACGCCCCCGTTCGACCATCCTTATCGAAGAACACCGGGAGAGGATGCACCGCGCGCGCACGCGTCGCCTCTCTCGCGCGCAACCTCGCGCGAGACGCGCGCTTTTGCATCGCCTTGGCCACATCCCAAAACGACGAGTACTCGCTCGCGCCCTCCCTCTTCTTCGGCGACACCTCGGCGTCGATGACGCGATTCACGGCATCCTTGAAGAGATTTCGCACCGCGCGAGGCGGTCGACCGTCGGTGGTCATCCTCGCCGCGCGCGGCGAGGCGCGGTGTCCCGTCCCGTTCGCGCCCGTCTGCACGCTGACGAGGCGACGACGTCCCGTCATTCGGATGCTCGCCGACGCGCGCGCGAGCGCGAGAGACGCGTGGGACGGCGCGCGCGTGCGCGCGCGCGTGGCGCTCGGAGTTAAACTCGCGCCGGGCGGGCGTCGGACGCCGCTGACGCCGCCGCCGCTCGCGGAAGATGACGAACCGCGCGTGGTCGGGCCCGTGGCGGAGATTTCATACGAGGACGACGTGCGCGCGCGCGGCGTCGCGGGTGAGAGAGCGCTCTCGTCCGCGCTCGCGGGACTTCGCGAACCGCTCGTCGTGCGGGGAGGGGCGGAGGCGTGGATGAGGGCGAAAGATTGGACGCTGGAGGGATTGGTGGCGGCGCACGGCGAGTGGGCGTGCGACGCGCGCGTCGTCTCCGAGGACGTCGACGAGGGACGGATGTTCGTCTACTGCGAGGAGTCGCACCGAGCGGTGCGTGACGGAACGTTCGCGGCGCCGAGTACGACGGTTCGAATGCCGTTTTCGACGGCGGTGGCGAGAGTGTTGCGCTCGTCGGGACGAGGCGGCGCGTACGTGCAAAGCGACGTGGCGTCCGACATGGCGCGCGCGTGCGAGGCTGGCGGCGCGAGCGCGTCGTTCTCGGCGCTGGGTGTAGAGTCGCAGGGACGACGTCTGTGGCTCGCGTTGGCGGGGTCGGTGTCGCCGCTGCACTTTGACGCGTCGTGGTCGACGCTGACGCAAGTGGGCGAGGGACGCAAAAGAATGCTCTTGCATCAGCCGTTCGCACTCGGCCAAATCGGCTTGTATCCGAATTGGCATCCGCTTCGTCGAAGAGGTCGACATTTCGCCAAGAATGCGTGCGCGTGGGAAGCCATCATCGAACCGGGTGATGTGCTCGTGTTCCCGCCTCGATGGGCGCACTACACCGAAAGCTTGGGCGACCGTGTGTCCATCGCCGTCACGCAGCGGTTTACGCGTCCTCGCGAAAAGAATCTCGAAACCGTCGCCGGGAAGTTTCAGCACTGGATGGAGAAGAGCGATCGACCGAATGCACTCGCGCGACTCCTTTCGTTGGGACTCGTCGATGAAGGCGTCGGCGCCGTTTTACCGCGCGACGCGCGCACGGGCGAAGTGGAACGGGGCGAACTATCGGGCTGGATGTCTACGGAGAACGACGAGTGGCGAGCCGCGGCGTTCGAAGGCGCGAATGTAGTGCGTCAACACATCACGGATGATGACTTGATCGGTATATATTGTCGGGGCTCGGTGGCTCGAGGCGAAGCGCGGTCGATGATTTCTGACGTTGATTTGATAGTCGTGACGCGCGATGCTGACGTACCCGAGGATGTGATTCGCGAAAATTTGGCGCGTCGATTGGCGCTTCGATTTTCGCACATGGTGAAGAAGTTTGATGTCCGCTTTGAGTTTGCGGATTCCGCTGAGAGTGTCGTCTCGAGCGGAGCTCACTCTGTAGACGTCTTTGTTCTGTCTACGCAGTGCGTCACGATTTGCGGGTGTCCTCTACCAGATTTGCTACCCTCGAGCGCGAGAGTACCGAAACCGCGCTCGCTCACCAGCGTGCGCGGCGACGTTGCCGACGCTCTTCGACACGGTTCGGAGCGAGCTATCATGTGGGCGCTCAAACGCCTGATAAGGGCAGCGTACGAGCGATATGCGTTACCGCGCGATGAAGTTGGATTCACACGGGATCTGTATCATAGTGTCCGATTGGCCGCACTTCATGCGAATGTAGATATTTCTAGTGATTTAGCGACGGCACTCGTCGTGTGTGTGCACTCACCGAAGTTGACGTACGGCGATTTGCTTTGGAGAGCTCAGTCTGCCGCACTGTGCCGACGACTTCTCGTCCTCTTGCAGTGAGTGCGCCACGCGCGAGCGCTTTGTACTTTTAATGAATTCATTAATTGTTGAATAAATTTGTTTTTTTTGTATTGTTGTTGCAAAGCGTTACGTGGAATTTTCTACATCGAGTCCAGAATGGCGCGGAGCTCTTCCGCATCAAGGCCCTTCAATTCACTCACGTATTGGGCGACCTTGGCGGCGCGGCCCTTTGCCATGACGTCAGACATGACCTGATCAGAGTTAGATTCGAGCAAAGCGGTGACGGCACGGTCGTCACTAGCATCGGTGCCGGTGGCGGCGATGGCGTCTTCAATCATGGCTTCGATCGGCTTTTCAAGCTCGACGTCACCGAGTTGCGCCTTCGCCTTGGTCGCTAATTCGTCGACAGCAAGTCGGCGAGTAAGTCTAGCGTGGAAGTAACGGCGCGCATCCTTCCATTCGACGACATCACGGATCACGCCCTTCGCCTTCATGCGGCCACTGCGGTCGTGAAGGTCGGCGAACTCGTGCGCAACTTGGGTGTACATCGGCAAGAGAGCAGCCTCACGCTTCTTGATCTCGTTCTTGTTCGCCTCCGGCTCCTCGTCCAATGTGGCGAGGATCGGGTCGAGGCGGTGCATCGCCGCGAGTTGATCCTTGGAACGGAACTTGACTTCGCAGATACCCGGCGGTTCGAGGATACCACCTCTAGATTCCACATCCGCGTACATCTCCATCCTGGCTTCGTTAATGGTCGGATCGACGACGACCCAAGCACCACCACGAAGTTCGCCGTTCGGCGGAATGTAGATGAACACCGGGTGACGGTACACGCGAAGCTCGTCGACAATCATCGCACCGAACTTCAAGATTTCACCGTACATATCCCGAGTACCACCGCTGAAACCACGCCAGTTGGCGAAAATGAAGAGCGGCAAGTTTTCGGCGTTGTTGAAATCACGGATGGCAGTCGCAGTCTTGTGAGCGCTATCCGGGAACCACACTTGACCGGCTTGGGCCAACACAGCCTCACGCGATTCCGGGTTGGCCGGATCGGCGGGGATGCGCTGCTCCATCAAGCGAGTCTCGACGGCGATGACACCGCACGGGATACCGCCGAGACGGGCGCGACCGGTGACAACAGACTTACCCCAGTCCGGCAACGTCTCGGTCCACGAGTTGGTATCGAAGAATCCCTTGGCGAAAGAACCATCCATGTTGACACCGGCGAGCATGTTGCGCGGATCGTACGGCGTCTTCGTCGGCATGAACTCAATGTCACGGTCGACCGGGTCAGACACGCGAAGCGCCGGCGCGCGGGTGAACGCCGTCGCCGGAGTGTAAGAAAGCCACTTCAAGATGGCTCGCGCGCCTTGTTGGTCGTCCGCAACTTGCAAGTGAGAAACACCGTTCGGCATCATCACTTGCGGACCACCCAGCTGATCTTGGCTCGTGTACACTTCGCGACCGAGAAGCTTGTTCAAGGCGAGGTAACCTGTAAGAATGAGAGGACCGTTCGTCATTTGAATGTTACGTTGACCCAAGCGGCACAAGTACGCTCCGATACCGACGGAACGACCACTGACGTAAGACAAGGTAAAGGCATCAGCGTACGCGGCGGATTGCTCGCCGGCAATCATACCAGAGCCGCGCAAGTTTTCAACACCGATGCCGTGAATTTGACCGATGATGTCGGTGAGCTTCATTCGGGTCTCACCACCGTCGACAACTTCTTCAGCGGCGACAGTTCCCTCCGGGAACGCCTTGTAATCATCCTTGGTCAAGTACAAGTACTTGAATCCCATGCCCGGGTTGGAATCGTCGTTCCAGGCAACCTTGAAATACGGCTTGAGCTCTTCGACGAGACCGATGCGAGCACCAGAGTTCGACGCAATGTACACTCTCGGCAAGCCCAACTTGCGAGCGTACTTCGAAATGGCGTCGTACACATCGTCTTCCTTCACACCGAATGAGCCGGACATGAACGTACAGTCGTTACCGACGATGACCATTTCACGTCCCGCCGGGTACTCGGGCGTCTTCATGAAGCAGTGCCAGCCGACCATACCTACGTTGTTGGAGCCAGCCGGACGCTCTTGCTTCGTGAGAACACCATCTTCACCGAGAACGAGCTCAGTGGCGCTGAAAAAGTCAACCGGCATGGTACCGCCAACGTCAGCAACGTGCGCACGCCAGTCAAGGACCAAAGCCTTTTCGAAGAGACCGAGGAAGTCGAAAATGTACGTGGTGCCAATGGCGCGAGCGACGGCACGTTTTTGTTGCAATGCACCCGGTTGCGGGTACGGCTCGAGGAAGCACGCTTGCTCTTCACCATCGGGGCCAATGAGGCAGAATTGTTCGGCCTTGCCAGTGGTCGAGTCCAAGGATTCCTTGTACATGTCAACCTTGAGCCATTGGCCAGACATGGAAGTTGCGACCAATCTGAGCGGGACCTTTTCCTTGCCAACACGGATACGAATCTCAATTTCGTCGACACGTCGCGCAAGAAGCGTGGCGGACTCACGGCTGATGAAGTCGGAGAGCTTCGCCTTGAGAGCGGCGACCGCTGCGACCATGCTTTGTTGTTCGAGATGCGGCAAGAAGTTGACGTAAATTCTGGACGAGGAAACTCCCTTGGCGCGGCTGTCCATCATGGAAAGGGACAAAGCTTCGACAGCCTTGTTAAGCACACGCTCCAAACCGCCTTCCATAGTGTCCTTGGAGTGAGAGAGACGACGAAGCAACAAGTGCTTGGCCGGGCCACGGCGAGAGCCCGTCGAAGATTCACCGACATACATGTGGAGATCACGGTTGACCGTCGGAAGACGAGTCAAGGAGTAGTTCTCAAGTCGCGCGAGCTCAAGCAAGTGAGCAACCGTCGGGCGTTCACCTCGGTACAACATGTCTTCCTTGAAATCTTTTTGAGAGTGGAAGGTGTAGTACGACGGGAGCTCGAGATCGGCGTAGACGAGCACGTTCACGAACTTGATGCCCATAGCCTCAAGTCTTGACTTTTGCGTCGCGATGAATGCTTCGAGTTCACCCGGAACAGAAGAGTCCGACGTTTGCTTGCAGATCGCAACGTGAATGACGTGCAACGTCGAGCTGCCGTCGCTTTGCGCACCAGCTTCCTTTATGTTCGCTTCAAGACGATCCAACATCGCCGGGAATCGCGCTTTTGCGTCCATGACGTTGTCGACGCGGGCCAAAAGACCGCAACGAAGCGGGCTCTCATCCGGGAACGTGTTGAACTTGAAGTTCCAAGCGATGGATGTCATACCATCATCTCTCGACACAGCCGTGCTGATGACGTTGTGAGCTCTGAAAACACGCTTGGCGTACACTTCGAGGGAAGCATCTTGCACCTTCTCATCGCTGTCCGAGAAGAGTGCCGGGAGCAAATCGACCGCGAGGGTCGGCGATTCCACCAACGACTGGAGGTCACCCGCTTGCGCGCTGCCCCAGGCTCGCGCCAAGGGCGCCGCACCGAGCAAGATTCTCTTCAGTTCTTCCAAACGCTTGTCGATGGAGGGCAACCGTCGCTCAATGAGAATGTTGGAGGCCTCAAGCGCGACATCTCCGTACTCAGTTCCACTAAGGTTAGATAAACGCTCAATGTTGCTGCGGAGAGAGTCAGAGATCGGCGCGTGATCATCCGCCCAAGAGATGGGGCCTCGGGCGAGGACTCGCTGCGGCAGCGTCGGCGCTTGCTTCAACAAAGACACAATGAATTCTTGTCGCTCCTTCGAGCGCATGTGAGCTCGCACTTGGTTCAACACCGGCGTCAAGTTGCTGTTGTTTGCACGAATCAGTTGTTGCATGACAGCGTCGAGCTTCTTACCTTCGAAGACAGACTCGACACTCAAGTAGCGAGAGATGACTTGCTCCAAGACATCCGTGGCCCGCTCCCACCTGCCTTGGTCAGCCGGGAGAGCAGTGAGCGCGTTGAAGAGTTCAGAGATACACTCTTCCCCGTCCAAAGAATAACCATCCAAGAACATGTTGACGCGCGTCACGGCGGCCTCGAGCTTTTCTTCAGGGGTGGCTGCAGCATCGGCGACTTCCGGAACTCGGAGCTCACCGCTGAAAGTGCTGATCTTCTTCACCTTGCTCGGATCCTTCAATTCAAGGGTCGCAAGCAAGTCACCAGCTTCGATAACAGCACCGCCCGCCTTAGCGTGAGAAACCTTACCGCTTTCAGTAGCAATTAGAGGCATAACCATCTTCATCGCTTCAACCTCAGCGAACGGCTTGCCGGCAACAACCTCGGCGCCGTCTTCTTGGAGGAATCTGATGAGCTTACCCGTGACATCGGTGCGAAGCTCAGACGGATCGAAAACGTTCGGCAACAACCAAGTTTGACCATCGAGAATCATTCTCAAGCCGAGCGGCTCCTCAAGACCTTCAATTTCGTGTTGCTCACCGCCGAACATCGCGACGAGAGCGCCATCCGGTCGCTCGCGTATCTTGGATTCAAACTTCTGTCCTTCAGGAGTCTCCACAGTGAAGGTATCCGGACCGTTTCTGGTCACTTCGAAGGTGTACTTGATGTCTTGGTACGTGAGCTCGACCGGGAAGCGAATCAACTTGTCGACGCCTTGAACAGACACTTGACCCTTCTGCCAGAACTCAGTGAAAGCCGCTTCTTCCGCCTTCGCCATGTTGAACGCACGGAAGAGGGCAGCACCGAAAACAATCATGTGCGCATCTTGGTTGTTCGCAATTTCCTTCTTCGCAATCAAGCCATCCAACCATGAGGTATCGATAGTGTTATCCTTGAACTCATCGGTTTCAAGAAGTTGCACCAAGTACTCGACGGCAGTGCGGATTTCACCGCGCACAACCATACCCTTGAGGGCAAGAACGAGCGCCTTGCGCGCTTCGTTACGGTTGCGACCAGAAGCGAAAATGTGACCAAACTGAGAATCGGCAAACTCGTGAACACCACCGTTCGCGCCGACGGAGAAGTAACCCCACACGTTGGGTGTAGACTGGAATTGGACGCGCTCAATGCCACCAGACGTCGGCTTGAAACCTTCATCCGGGTTTTCGGCGGTGATACGCGCGGCGATGACGTGAGAGTTCGGCATGATGTAATCTTCTTGTATGAAGTCGATTTCGTCCGTGGTCTCGGTGTCGCGACCGTAGAAGTTCCTGATTTCGGGAATGCGGTGAAGCGGGATACCCATGGCAACTTGCAACTGCGTCGCCGGGAGGTTCACTCCGGTGATACCTTCCGTGACCGGGTGCTCAACCTGCAAACGCGGGTTAAGCTCCAAGAAGAAGTACTTGTCGGTTTCCGCGTTGTACAAGTACTCGACGGTACCGGCACCGATGTAACCAATGTTCTTCGTCAAACGCTGCGCCGCCTTTTCCATCTCTCTGAAAATTTCCGGCTTCGCAATGGTCGGAGGACCTTCCTCGAAAATCTTCTGGAAACGACGCTGCGTGGAGCAATCACGACCGTTAAGCGCGATAGCGTTACCGTACTCATCACCGACGATTTGCACCTCCAAGTGACGCGCTTGCGTACAGAGCTGCATCATGAACATCGGCGAACCCGGAACCTCCGCCTTGACTTGCTCAAAGTTCGTGCGGAGCTGTTCCTCGTCCGCGCTCATACGGATACCCTTACCTCCACCACCTTCGGACGCCTTCAACATGACCGGGAAACCAATACGTCTCGCCGCCTCGAGGCACTCGTCGACGGTGGTGACCATCGCCTTGTTGAAAATTTCATCCGGAATGGTACCCTCTGCGGTCAAGTTGGCTTCGAGACCATCACCAGACCACGGGATGGACGGCACCTTCGCAGTTTGCGCCAAAATGTTCGCCGCAATCTTATCACCCAACACACTCATCACGGGCGCGGTCGGACCGATGAATTGCACACCAATCGCCTTGAGCGAAGTCGGGAGCTTCGGGTTTTCGGACGCGTGACCCCAACCCGGCCACACGGCGTCCACACCTTCACGCTTCGCTATTTCTGTAATGAGCGGCACGTTCGCGTAGTTGTTCTTGTTGGAACCACCTGGAACTTCAACGTAATCGTCCGCGAAGCGGATGAATTCGGCGTTCGCGGCGATGTCTTCCGGCGTCGCCATGGCCAAGAACTGAATGGCGTGGTCGTCGCCAAACGTGTTGAAAGCCCAGCGACGCATCGAGAGGATGCTCTTCGTCGCAGCCATACCGTTGTTCGCGATGAGAACCTTACGGATCACACGCTTACCCCCGCGCTCGGAGACGTACTTCGTGAGCGCATCGGCGCTCGAGGAAGACGCCGAGCTCGCCGACGCGTCCGCGATGGCGCGCGTCTGCTGCTCGTCGCCTCGTTGCGTCGCGCGCGCAACCGCAACGCGTCGCGTCGAGTCCGCACGACGCACAGCGGCTCGCGCCGAAGTGCCCTTGCGGACATCGCCTAAAACTGCGCGTCGTAAAACCACCAAAAAGTGCACAATCCGTCGTCAGTCGTCTCGCTCCGTTTAAACAGACGCGCGCGCGCGCGTCACTCTCGCCTCTCTCTCGCGTCACATCTCCGTCAATCCACCCTCCACGCGCGCGCCGATCGCTCACACGCCCTCATCACACGCTTCTCGTTCACTCGCCCGCGTGCCATCCCCCACCGCGCCCGCACGCCTCGCGCGCGCGACCCGCTCTCGCGACGCGCCCTTTATTTAGGTTTCGTTTCATCCACCTTATCGACTTTTCGATAACGACTCTCCCGCCGAGATCGCATCATCATCCTCGCGCTGCGGTCACCCTCCGCGACCGCGCGCGTCGACCGAGTCGCGAACGCACACGCACATTTATTTCTCGACGATCGAATCGACACCGCCGAGGCGGCACCGCGCGCCGTCGTCGTCGACATGAGTAAACTACATCCGCGCGACAATCGCCCGTGCGTCAGTCTCGTCAGCACCGTTTCCCCGTGGGATCACCGCCTCCCACGCGCGCCACCGCATCCTCGCGTCCACGTCTCCGCGCGCGCCGTCCGCGATACACGACGCCACTATTTTCCTTCATCACCATCCACCGCCTCGCGCGCACTCCGCGTCCTCGCGCGCGCACCCACGCGCGCGCACGCGCGCCCGATCGCGGTCCCGCATCATCCATCCCACCGCTCGAGGTTTGCATCGTCCGCGCCACCACCACCACCACCGCGAGGACGCGTCGGCGCGGACGAGGACGACGACACCGAGGCGCGAAAAACACGCGTCCTCGCGTCCGCGTCCTCGAACGCCCGTCGCGCGGTCGCCGTCGCCATCCACCCGACGAGACGAGACGAGACGAGACGAGACGCGCGCCAAGCACCGAGCCGCACCGTTCGACGCCGCGCGCGCGAGTGATGCGCACCGCGCCTCTCGCCCGCGCGAGGGCGCCGCGCGCGTCACTCGCGGGACGAGTCGCGATCGGCGAACGGCGCCCCTCGGGGCATCACGACACGTCGGATTCGGGGGGGGGGACGCGCGGGCGCGGCGACGTCGCACGGGGACGTCCTTTTGGAGCGCGCGCGTATGAGTCCATGGTACCTATTTACTAGCTATTGTAGCCTATCTATTAGATGGAGCCTCTCGTGGACAGGCGGGGATACATACGTACCGTCAGTTCCCTAATTAAGTTT
>Ga0255764_10003908_pt1 | contig 11793 bp, 6 predicted proteins | sample 071ome_30_FD_179964 | JGI IMG/M metagenome (GOLD analysis project Ga0255764, IMG submission 179964) | Coastal salt marsh microbial communities from the Groves Creek Marsh, Skidaway Island, Georgia - 071406AT metaG (version 2) | ecosystem: Environmental > Aquatic > Marine > Intertidal zone > Salt... | reverse complement strand
GGTGCCGATGCCTTCGACGTGATGATGATGGCTTTCCTGCGCCAGCCCGACCTCGGCCTCGAAGCCCAGCACCTGTTCGCGGTATTTGCAGAGCTGGCAGTTCATGTTGTTTTCGCCGCGGCGGATTTCGTCGATCCGTTCCATGAAGGTCTCGATCACCATCGGATGGTCGTTCAGATAGGGCGCCTTGATGAATTCGATCTCCGGGTGCCGGGCCGCGACAGCGTCGGTGTAGTCGTAGATGCGCCGCACCAGCACGCCGGTAAACAGGAAATAGGGAAAGACTACGATCCGCCGGTAGCCCAGCTTGGCGGCGTGTTCCAGCCCCGGCTCGACCAGCGGGAAGGTGACGCCGGAATAGGCGGTTTCGCCCCAGCCGAAGCCGAATCCTTCCCACAGCATGCGCATCACCTTGGCGACGTTGGAATTGGCGTCGGGATCCGATGCGCCGCGCCCGACGACGACCAGCAGCGTTTCCTCGACCGGCACGTCGCCGCCCGCGGCGTCGAGCGCTTCCTGGATCCGGTCGGCGGCGGCGCGCAGCATCTTCAGGTCGATCGCCAGTTCGCGGCCGTAGCGGATATCGATGCCGTCATTTCCCGCGGCCCATGTATTGAGCACCGACGGGATGTCGTTCTTGGCGTGGCCCGCAGCGAACAGCATGCCCGGCACGGCCAGTACGTCGGTCACCCCCTGGTCGACCAGCTTGCCGAGACCGTCCCTGATGACCGGCGTCGCGAATTCGAGAAAACCGTATTCAACCGGAATACCGTCGGCCCGTTCGCGGATCGCGATGGCCAGTTTTTCGAACTCCGCGACTGCGCCTTCGTCGCGGCTGCCGTGGCCGCAAACCATGATTCCTGTGGTCAATTGTCTCTCCCTTTCCGGGGGCAATTGATTTCGCGCCGGGCAGGCGCGATTGTCCCCGGATGATGTTTCAGTGGTATAGCGCCGACGCCGCAGCGGTGCACCCCCTGCTGGTGGTGATGCTGGCGCTGGCGATCGATGTCGCGCTCGGCGATCCGCCGCGGCTGTGGCAACGGATTCCCCACCCGGTGGCGATGTTCGGCGGCCTGATCGGGTTCTGCGACCGCAAGCTCAACCGCCCGCAACGCTCCGACCGCGCGCGGTTCTGGCGCGGTCTGCTGACGACCGTCGTTCTGGTGACGCTGGCGGGCTTCGCGGGCTACGCGATCCAGTGGCTGTGCGCGCAGATCGAGTACGGCTGGATCGCGGGCGCCTTTATCGCCAGCGTGCTGATCGCCTATCGCAGCCTGTTCAACCATGTCCGCGCGGTGGCCGACGGGCTGGAAAGCTCGCTCGCCGGCGGGCGGGAGGCGGTCGGCCATATCGTCGGCCGCGATCCCGACAGCCTGGACGAACCCGGCGTCGCCCGCGCGGCGATCGAATCCGCAGCGGAGAATTTTTCCGACGGGGTGGTCGCGCCGGTGATCTGGTTCGCGTTGTTCGGCCTGCCCGGCCTGTTCGCCTACAAGGCCGTCAACACGCTGGACAGCATGATCGGCCATCGCGACAGCACGTACGAGCATTTCGGCAAGTTCGCGGCGCGGCTGGACGACGCGCTGAACGCCGTACCTGCCCGTATCGCCGGCATCCTGATCGTGATCGTCGCCGCCATCGGCACCGGCACCAGGGGCGGCGAGGCCTGGGCCGCCGCCGTGCGGGATGCGGAGAAACACCGGTCGATAAACGCCGGCTGGCCGGAAGCCGCCATGGCCGGCGCGCTCGGCATCGCGCTGGCCGGGCCGCGGCGATACCGCGACTTCATCGTCGATGACGCCTGGATGAACGACGGCGCGCGCACCGATGCCAGCGCCGCCGACATCCACCGCGCGCTGAGCCTGTACCGCAAGGCCGGCGCCGGTCTGGCGGCGCTGCTGCTGCTCGCCATGGTATTGATCTGACACCCTAGCCATCGATCATCCCGTCGATATCGAGATGACTTTCGAGATGATCGGCCAGCGCATCCAGCGCGCCGTCCACGCCCGCTTCATAGTTCAGCGCGGCGCGCGCGCCGGGACGGATGCGCTGCAGAAACGCGGTCCGAAACGAATCCGACGCGAAAAGGCCATGCACGTAGCACCCGGCGATCCGGCCATCCGCCGAGACCGCGCCGTCCGCCGCGCCGGACAGATCGAGCATCGGTCGGTTCGTTCCTGGGCCGCGCGTGTCGCCGACATGCATTTCATAGCCTGTCACCGCCGCGCCGGTCTGGGTCTCGTTGCCCGAGACCTCCACCAGTTTCTTGTCCGTCGTCAGCACGGTGTCGATATCCAGCAGGTTGAGCCCGAAGGATTCGCCGGGCGGCCCCTCGATGCCATCCGGGTCGGACACGATGCGCCCCAGCATCTGGTAGCCGCCGCAGATCCCCAGCACCGCGCCGCCGCGCCGGACATGGGCGGCGATGTCGATGTCCCAGCCCTGATCGCGGACAAAAGCGAGATCGGCCAGCGTCGCCTTCGATCCCGGCAGCAGGATCAGATCGGCATCGCCCGGCAGTGCCTCGCCCGCCCGCACCATGACAACCGACACGTCCGGTTCGGCACGCAGCGGATCGAGATCGTCGAAATTGGCGATGCGGGAAAACACCGGCACGGCGATTTTGATCGCGCCGGCGGCCGCATCTTCCGCGCCGATGTCGAACGCGTCCTCGCGCGGCAGCGCTGCGGCACCATCGAACCACGGAACGACGCCGTAATCGGCCATGCCGGTTTGTTCGCGAATGATGGCGCGGCCGTCGTGAAACAGCGACGGGTCGCCGCGAAACTTGTTGACGATGAAGCCGCGCGTGAGATCGCGTTCGCGGTCCGACAGCAGGTTCCAGGTACCGACCAGCTGGGCGATCACGCCGCCGCGGTCGATATCGCCGATCAGCACGACCGGCACGTTCGCCGCCTGGGCAAACCCCATATTAGCGATGTCGGCGGCGCGGAGATTGACCTCCGCCGCGCTGCCGGCGCCCTCGACGACGACGATGTCGGCAACGTCCCGCAGCCGCACGAAACTCTCCAGCACGGTGCCCATTAAATCGGGCTTCATGGCCTGATAGTCGCGCGCCTTCGCATTGCCGATCACTCGCCCCTGCACCACCACCTGCGCGCCGGTCTCCGTCTGCGGTTTCAGCAGCACCGGGTTCATGTCGGTGTGCAGCGCCACGCCGCAGGCTCGCGCCTGCAGCGCCTGCGCGCGTCCGATCTCGCCGCCGTCGGCGGTAACGGCGGCGTTGTTCGACATGTTCTGCGGCTTGAACGGCCGCACGGACAGTCCCCGCCGCACCAGCGCCCGGCATAGCCCCGCCGCCAGAACCGACTTGCCGACGTCGGAGCCGGTGCCCTGGAGCATGAGCGCGGGGAGTATCATGGGTTGGCGAAGGGGGCGTGTTTCCCCCTCTCCCTAGCCCTCCCCCCGAGGGGGGAGGGAATTCGAATTTTGCCCTTCCGCACATCCAGTCCCCTCGCCCCATAGGGGAGAGGGCTAGGGAGAGGGGGATATAAGCCCAACCCCGCCACCCTAAAACTCGATCCCCTTCTGCGCCCGCACGTTCTGTTCGCGGAAGGGGTGTTTTATCTGGGTCATCTCGGTGACCAGGTCGGCGGCGTCGATCAGTTCCGGCTTGGCGTTGCGGCCGGTGACGACGACATGAAGCATGTCGCGCCGGTTGGCGAAGGTGTCCAGTACCTCGGCAAGATCGAGATAGTCGTAGCGGAGAACGATGTTGAGTTCGTCGAGGATGACGATGTCGTAAGCGGGATCGGCGATCATTTCCTTCGACGCCGCCCATGCCTTTTCTGCCGCGGCGATGTCGCGCGCCTTGTCCTGGGTTTCCCAGGTGAAGCCCTCGCCCATGGTCCGGATGGTCACCTGGTCGGGAAAGTGTTCGAGCACGGCGCGTTCGCCGGTTTCCCACTTGCCCTTCACGTACTGGACGACGCCGACCTTCATGCCGTTGCCGACGGCGCGCGCCGCAAGACCGAAGGCCGCCGTCGACTTGCCCTTGCCCTTGCCGGTATGGACGATCAGCAGGCCCTTTTCGACCGTCTTGTCGGCCAGCATCCTGTCGCGCGCTTGCTTCCGCTTTTTCGATTTTTCGTTGGCGCGGGCGAGCTCTTCTTCGGTGGTGGGTTTCCTTGCCATCAGGCCGCTCCCTTCAGTTCGGTCAGATGATGATAGGCCGTGTTCGACCGCGGCCGCCACAGGCCCCGGTCCTGGGCTTCGAGCAGGCGGTCGGCCATGTCGCGGAGGGCGTCCGGGTTGTTCCGTTCCAGAAAATCCCGCACGTTTTCGTCGCCGAGCCAGGCATCGAACACCAGATCGAAATGGTGATCCTTCACGCAGTGCGCGGTGGCGGCGAAGGCGAACAGGTAATCGACCGTCGCCGCCATTTCGAACGCGCCCTTGTAGCCGTGGCGCATGACGCCGGCGATCCATTTCGGGTTGACCACCCGGGCGCGAACCACGCGGGTGATCTCGTCTTCCAGGCTGCGGATCTTCGGCGTCTCCGGGCGCGAATGGTCATTGTGCCAGACCGCCGGCTGATCACCAGACAGATGCCGGACCGCCGCCGTCAGCCCGCCCTCGAACTGGTAGTAGTCGTCGGAATCGAGCAGATCGTGTTCGCGGTTGTCCTGGTTGTGAACCACCGCCTGCACCGACCCCAGGCGTCGTTCGAAAAGGCGGTGTTCGGCCGCGCCCTCGGCGCCGTCGCCATAGGCGTAGCCGCCCCAGGCGATATAGGCGCGGGCGAGATCGGCGTCGGTGTCCCAGCCGCGTTCGTCGATCAGCGCCTGCAGCCCCGCCCCGTAGGCGCCCGGTTTCGATCCGAACACCCGGTGACCGGCGCGGCGCTTCGCCGTTTCAGGATCGATACCATCCGCCACCAGCGCGGCGGCGTCTTCGGCGACGCGGGCGGCCAGCGGATTTTTATCCGCCGGTTCGTCCAGCGCGGCGACCGCGCGGGCGGCGCTGTCGAACAGATCGATCTGGGCCGGAAACGCATCGCGAAAAAAACCGGACAGGCGCAGCGTGACGTCGACCCGCGGCCGGTCGAGCACGTCGAGCGGCATGATCTCGAACCCGGTGACGCGGCCCGAGCCGCGGTCCCATGTCGGCTGCACGCCCATCAGCGCGAGGCCCTGCGCGATGTCGTCGCCGCCGGTCCGCATGTTCGACGTGCCCCAGGCCGACAGCGCCATGCGGCGCGGCCAGTCGCCGTGTTCCTGCGCATGCCGTTCGATCAGCAGGGTCGCCGACTTCCAGCCCAGCGTCCACGCCGTCGGCGTCGGCACCGTGCGGGTGTCGACCGAATAGAAATTGCGCCCGGTGGGCAGCACTTCCGGCCGCCCCCGCGTCGGCGCGCCGGACGGACCGGGCTGAACGAATTTGCCGTCGAGCGCGCGCAGGGCGCCGGCGGTCTCGGCATCGCCGCAGGCCGCGACGTTGGGTCCGATGTTTTCGGCAATGGCATCGAGGACGGCGCAGGTGGCGGTCCAGCCGTAATCAGGCACGCGCCCGCCGACAAGATCGAGCGCCAGCGCTTCCAGACGCTCCACCGTGTCGCCATTGGTCCGCCACGGATCGCCACCGGTCAGCGCGTCCGGTTTGGGTCCGGTCCACGGATCGCCCAGCGTACAGTCCAGCGGATCGAAACCATGCTCTTCGCCCGTCAGGCCGAGATCGGCGGCCAGCGCCCGGATCAGCGACGCATTGCCGCCCTTGCCGTCGCCACGCGGCAGCCGCGCCAGCGCCACCAGCAGCGCATCGCGCAAACTCCCTTCGGGGCTTTCCCCAAAAATATGCAGCCCGTCGCGGATCTGCATTTCCTTCAGCTCGCACAGATAATTATCCAGTTTGGCCAGCGCTTCGTCGGCGGGCTCGTCCGCGCCGATGCCGCAATCGAGATCGAGACCGGAGGAGCGTGTGAGATCGACGATCCGGTCGCGCAGCAGCTCGATGCGGCGGGGGTCGACGCCGGCGGCCTCGTAGTATTCGTCGACCAGCCGTTCGAGATCGGCGAGCGGGCCGTAGGTTTCGGCGCGCGCAAGCGGCGGCGTCAGATGGTCGACGATGACCGCCGACGCCCGCCGCTTGGCCTGGGTGCCTTCGCCCGGATCATTGACGATGAACGGGTAGACATGCGGCAGCGGGCCGAGTGCGGCTTCGGGGAAGCAATCGGCCGACAGCGCCAGCGACTTACCCGGCAGCCATTCGAGATTGCCGTGCTTGCCCATGTGGACGACCGCGTCGGCACGGAATTGCTTCCGCAGCCAGGCGTAGAACGCGAGATAGCCGTGCGGCGGCACCAGGTCCGGGTCGTGATAGGTCTTTTCCGGATCGATGTTGTAGCCACGCGCCGGCTGTAGCCCGATAACGACATGGCCGCAGCGGAAGGCGGGGATCGCCAGCGCGCCGCAATCGGTCTCGCCGGCCAGATAGAACGGATCGGCTTCCGGTGCGCCCCAGCGCTCCGTCACCGCGTCGCGCACGGATGTCGGCAGGCCGGCGAAAAAGATCTGATACTCGGCGAGCGAGATCGTCTCCTCGATCCGCCGCGCCTTGACCCCGGCATTGGTCGGCCCGTCGAGCAGACGATTCACCAAGGCGTTGCCGTCCGCCGGCAGGTCCTCGACGCGATATCCGGCGTCCCGCATGGCCCGGAGCAGGGTCATCGTCCCGGCCGGCGTATCGAGCCCGACGCCGTTGCCGATGCGCCCGTCGCGGTTGGGATAGTTCGCCAGCACTACGGCGATGCGGCGGTCAGGCGCGGGTTTGCGGGCCAGCGCCGCCCAGTTCGCGGCGAGATCGGCGGCGAAACCGATCCGGTCTGCGCGCGGCAGGTGTTTGACCACGGCGGTCTGGGTGGCGTCGTCGAACCGGGCTTCGGACTTGAACGCTACCGCCCGGGTCAGCACCCTTCCATCGACTTCCGGCAGGGCGACGTTCATGGCGATGTCGCGGGCGATCAGCCCGGTATCGCCGTCGGCCCATACCTCTTCCGTCGTCGCGGCGAACACGGTCTGCAGCACGGGGCAGCCGGCCGCGTCGAACGGCGTTTCGATGCGTCCGGCGCCGGGGGTCGAGACCGCGAAGCCGGTGGCGTTGAGGATCACGTCGGGCGGGGTGTCGGCGAAACTCTGCGCCACGATGCCGGCGGAGACCGTGTCCTTCAGGCTCTGAATATAGAGCGGCAGCGGATTGAGGCCGCGCTTCTGCAGGGCGGCGATCATCGCGTCGACCGGCTCGGTATTCCCGGACTGGATCAGCGCCCGGTAGAACGTGACGGCGGCGACCGGCGCGTCCGTTTTCCAGAAGCCCTGCAGGATGTTTAGATCGGGCGCGTCAGCGCCGGGCCAGTACAGCCCCGCCGTCATCAGCGGCGCCGGTTCGGCCCAGTCGACCTCGCGACCGATCAGGGATGCGGCGCAGGACAGAAAATTGTCGGCGTTGGCCGGCCCCCCATGCACCAGGTACAGCCACAGGCGGTGCACGTCGTCGGACGGCAACGTGCCGTGTTGCGCCAGATCGGGATCGGGCGTGTCGTCGCCGGGCACGGCGGCGAAGGCTATGCCGTTTCGGCGGCAGGCGGCGGCGATCTGTTCCACGCCATAGGGCCAATAGCCGGCGCCGCCAAGCAGGCGGACTACCACCAGTTTCGCGTGGGCGATGACATTCTCGATATAGACGTCGACCGACATCGGGTGTTTCAGCTGCAGGAAGTTCGCCAGACGCAGTGTCGGCGCATCCGCACCGGCGCGGGACTGAGCGGCCGCAAGGGCGGCAAGCTCGGTATCGGCCGCCGACAGAACCACGACGTCGCCGGGCGTCTGGCCCAGATCGACCGCTTCCGACCCGTCGGAGACAACGCCGGGCGTTGTCGCGAGAAGATGCATGTCAGCCTTTCGCGACGCCGTCGAGCGCGGCGGCGATGGCCGCCCTGTCGAATCCGGTCAGCCCGATCACGACCAGCCGCGTTTCGCGCGGCTCGCCGTCTTCCCACGGACGGTCAAAATGCTGCTGCAGGCGTGCGCCGACGCCCTGGACGATCAGGCGCATATCCTTGCCGGGCACATGCACGAAGCCTTTGACGCGGAGAATATCATGCGCCGCGATGACCGCTTTCAGACGTTCCATCAGCGCATCGGGCGATCCGATGTCGGGGATTGCGACCTCGAAACTGTCGAAATCGTCATGGTCGTGATCGTCCTCGGCGTCGTGATGCGACGGGCGGGCGGCGAGATCGTCTTCCGCCGCCGCCTCGATACCCAGCAACACGCCTGTATCGATGACGCCGTTGGCGGTCTTCACCATGCGCACGCCGTCGCGCAGCCGGCCACCGACCTCGCCGGCGACCTTTTCGACCGCGTCGGCGTCCATCAAATCGGTCTTGTTCAGCAGCACCAGATCGGCGCAGGCAAGCTGGTCTTCGTAAAGTTCGTGCAGCGGGCTTTCGTGGTCGAGTTCCTCGTCGGCGGCGCGCATCGCATCGACCCGGTCGGGATCGTCGGCGAAGCGGCCGTCGGCGACCGCGGGCCCGTCGAGCACGGCGACGACGCCGTCGACCGTCACCCGGGTGCGGACCTCGGGCCAGCCGAAGGCCTGGACCAGCGGTTTCGGCAATGCCAGCCCCGACGTCTCGATCACGATGTGGTCGGGCGGATCGTCGCGGTCGAGGATCTTTTGAATGGTGGGCAGAAAATCGTCGGCCACTGTGCAGCAGATGCAGCCATTGGCGAGCTCGAAGATATCGTCGTCGGTGCAGTCCGGGTTGCCGCAGCCCTTCAGCAGTTCGCCGTCGACGGCGAGATCGCCGAATTCGTTGATGACCAGCGCCAGCTTCCTGCCGTTGGCCTGTTCGATCAGGTTGCGGATCATCGTGGTCTTGCCGGCGCCGAGAAAACCGGTGACGACGGTCGCGGGAATTTTTCGGGCGAGTGCCATGCCGTGTCCGCCTCCTCCGCGGAATACATCGAACACGCATCGCCGGTTGCCGTTCGCGAACACACCCCGGCCCGCGGATAAGCGATACGGCCGGCGTCCGGTCTCCTGGCTCACGGGTCGTCATTCTGTCCCGGCCTTCCAGCGGATGTGCCGCCGTGGCGCCGTTGGGACGAACTGACCGTTGACAGTTGCGGGGGCAGCCGGGGTCGGGATGCGGACATCCTTCCCCGTTCCCGGGTTCGTCGGCGAAAGGCACGGTAGTGGGCTCCCCGTTGCTGTGCAAGAAGCAACGTTTCGCAAAAGCGTTTGGAGACGAAATTTTAATAAAAATTTTCCAATAATTCGGCATAGAAGAAATATCCGGAACATCACCATGCCTGACGCCCCTGAAACAGCCGGTCGATCGAGGGCCGCGACCACGAATTTTCCGATTGCCCGCAAACTGGCGCTTTCATTCGGGATTTGCGCCTTTATAACGCTTGCGGTCGGAATTATCGGGATCAGTTTCGTAAACCGCGTCAGCCAGAACGGTATTTTCGTGGGCGAACATCTTGCGCCCCTTGGCGATGCTTCCATGGAAATCCGGGTAACGGGCTCGGACGCCAACCGCCTGCTCGAGGATATATTCAGCAGAAAATCCAAAGCGGATATCGCGTCTGCCTGGAAACTTCTGGATCAGACCCAAGGCTTCGTATCGGCCATTCTCAATGGGGCAGCCGGCGAACATGGACGTATATATCCGTCTACGGCGCCGGAGGTTCGAAAGAAAATCGAAATCGTTCAGACAAGAGTCCGGGATTTCGTCGCCGCCGCCAAAACCCGTTACGATCTGATGGCCAAAGCACAGGGGACTGGCAGCGGCGCCGACGAAGAATTCGACAACCTTTATGACGAAATCCAGAAAGCGCTTTTCGCCGCATCCCGGGATGGGTCGGCGTTGGGCAATCCCTCATTGCAACGCGAAATCGGTGCGGCGCGATACGAACTGGCTAACGCCCACCTCTTTCTCGAAGAGATCCTCTCCGGTGACGACGGTGAAGACATAAAGGACGTCCTGAACGGCTTCGCACAGGGCGAAAAGCATATCGCCCAAGCATCGGTTGTCGGATCACTGGCAGACGTTGCTGAAAAAGCGCGGAAACTGACGGAAATTGCCGAGATCAGATACAAGAGCATCAGCGTCCACACTGAGGCCCTGGAGAAGGCCGAAAATGCCTACAGAAGGGCTTTCGACGATTTTGTCGGCGAGGCCGCATCGGCGGAAGAGCTGATCCGGGCGGAAATGGATGCAGGCATCGAATCAATGCATGCGAACGGCGACAGAAGTCTGCTGATCATCATCGGCGTGTCGGTATTCAGTTTTCTCGCTGCGATGTTCATCGCCTGGAGAATGGGGAGATCTCTCGGTGGCGGCATCCGGGATATCAATGACAGCATGCGAAAGCTCGCAGCGGGCGATCTCGCGGTCAACATTCCTGGCGCGGACCGGAATGACGAACTGCGTGATATGGCAGAAGCGGTTGATGTTTTCCGTCAGAATGCAAATGAGATCAAAAACTTCCAGGCCGATCTGGAACGTCGTGAAAAGGTTGCACAGGAAGAAAGAGAAGCTGCGATCGCGGAAGTTGTCGAAGGACAGAAAGAACGCGAAGTGGAAATGGAACGACAGAGCGAATTGGCCACTGACCGTGCGAAATACATGGAGCTGATCTGCCGTGCCTACGACCACCGCATCCAGAAGGCTTTGGAAACGCTGGAGCGGGCATCGGACAGCGTTCAGGAGTCGGCCGGGTCGATCAAGGACAACGCGGCGCAGACCACGAACCGCTCGGCCAACGTGTCGGGCGCGGCGAGCGACGCCACGGGGAACGTTCAGACCGTGGCGGCCGCAGCCGAAGAACTGACGTCTTCCAGCGAGGAAATTTCGCGCATCGTCGAGCAAAGCGCCGCGATCGCGAGCGGCGCCGTCGAAGAAGCCCGTAGCGCCAGCGAGGGGGTCAAGGTGCTCGACGAAGCGGGGAGCCGAATTGGCGAAGTCGTCGGACTGATCAACGACATCGCCAGCCAGACCAACCTGCTGGCGCTGAACGCGACGATCGAGGCGGCGCGCGCCGGCGAGGCCGGTAAGGGGTTTGCCGTCGTCGCCACCGAGGTTAAGTCGCTGGCCGATCAGACCGCGACTGCCACCGGCGAAATCGCATCCCAGGTGACTCAGATCCAGGAAGCGACGACGGATGCCGTTTCTGCCATTTCGTCGATCGTGCAAACGATCGAGAATGTCGCGGAGAGTACCGGCCAGATTTCCGACGCGGCTGAACAGCAAAAGGCGGCGACGCGCGAAATTGCGGAGAGCGAAAACAAAGCGGCCACGCGGACCGAAGAAGTCACGACCCATATCGGTGCGGTCAACGACGCCTCGAACGAAACCAGCAGCAGCGCGGATACGTTGCAGGAAGCAGCCGAGCTGCTGAACCGGGAAAAGCAGGACCTGCGCGAACTGCTGGAAAGGTTCATGGTCGAGGTGAAATCCTTTGAAACTCTGGTGAGCAACAACGAAACGTCCAGCCGCAAAAGACCCGACGCCGGCGACGGATGCGAAAATGCCGATCCCCGGGATACGGACAGCGGAGACGCGGCCGAAGCGGCATAGACACCCGCAGGTCGGTCGGCGCCGAACCGGTCGTTAACGAAAAATTAACCACGTCAACCAAAATTCTCAGCCACTCGGCGGCGAACTTCCGTTACCCCTAGACTTCGCCGTTACGCGCATGTAATGTTATACTATTACATGTTAATATGTCCGTTGAGACAAACGAAGAAACAAAGGATTCAAGATGC
>Ga0255764_10003893_pt1 | contig 11811 bp, 10 predicted proteins | sample 071ome_30_FD_179964 | JGI IMG/M metagenome (GOLD analysis project Ga0255764, IMG submission 179964) | Coastal salt marsh microbial communities from the Groves Creek Marsh, Skidaway Island, Georgia - 071406AT metaG (version 2) | ecosystem: Environmental > Aquatic > Marine > Intertidal zone >... | reverse complement strand
GGCGAGCCACAGTATTGGTATCGGATTCGTCGGTTCGTCTTCCAGCGACCATCGCGCGATGGGTCGAGAGACGCGCGCGCGAGAGAGAGCGAGCGGAGAGGCCGCGGGATGGGTCGAGAGACGCGCGCGAGCGGAGGGGAAACGGCGATGGCGATGGTGAGATTGGTGGTGCGAGTCGCGCGCGTGGGGTTGGTTTTGTGGACGCGAAGAAGAAGAAGGAGGAGGACGAAGACGCGGGTTTGACTTTCGTTGGACTGCAACCGGGCGCGGGCGTCTACGCGGTCCCGTTCGTCGAGCGCGATGGGGCGAGTATGCGCTCGATGCGGTTGGTTCGAGAGGATGATTTCGCTTCGAGAAGCGCGGAGACGGTTCCGGAGGCGTATTCGTCGCTCGCCGCGAGACGGTTCGTCTCGTCGCGAAGCTGATCGGGCGGAAGCGTCGGTTTGATTGGTGCGCCCTCGAGTTCGGCGCGCGTGAGGCCGTCTTCGCCGGATGCACCGACGAGGGCGTGGTCGGTGTCCTTTTCTTCCGAAAAGCCCGAGCCTGGGTCTTTGATTTCTTCGTCGGGAGCGGCGATGGCGTTCCGACCGCCGTCGGCGAGGAGACCTTGCGTTCCCTTGCCCTTGAGCGCCTTGACCTCGTCCCAGGTGAGGGTTGGGGACTTATACGTGGCCAGGTATTCGCCTCCTTCACGTTGGTACACGTCCAAAAACTCCTCAGTCTGGCCTTTGATCGCTCTCGGGTACTGAAGGAGTAAATCGAGCTCGCCGGCGTCGAGAGACAACAGCTTGTCCATCACTGGTTGAGGCAACTCTGGGTAGTGTTCGTAAATGCGCTCCTTCATCATCTCGTAAAAGTAGTAATACTTTGGGCGTGGACGAACGTATTCTGGCGCGTTCTCCCACTTGTCTTCCTCGAGCCATTCCACGGCGTCCTTGAATCCCGTCGACGGCGTCGAGAGCACATCCCTGAGCTCCTCGGAGAGTTTAGCCGATAGACGAGCGTACTCACGCTGATACTCGGCATTCGTGCCTTGGATTTCCATGGCACGTTTCATCCAAAGCGCGGACGCAACCTGGGCGTCGACAATAAGGGCGTCGTGCATGCCGTTGCAAGACGTCCTGCCGACTTCGACTCTCGTCATGTTGTCGTGCACGAGTTGGTGTTCGATTGACAACGCGTAGCCATAATAGGCTCGATCCCACTCTGGATAATAGCTCAGAGCCACCTTGTAATCTTTAACCGCTTGCGTGTGATTGCCCGTGTGTGCGTAGATGATTGCGCGAACGCCACTGAGGAAGCCGCGTCTCACCGCGCTCAGCTGCGATCCAGATGCGACGAGAAAAATCTCACCAAACTCTCGTCTCCACTCCGTCTCGTTACCGATCACGCAATCCGCGAGCGTCTGCGCCATTGCGTTTTTACTCAACCTCGAGGACTCGGGTCTCACCGGTTTCAACCACTTGCCGTCGCGCGGTGACAAGGCGTTGGGCATTTCTCCCTCGGATATCGCTCGCGCGTACGCGTCGCACAGACTCGTCATCTTCACCCCTCGCGCGCACTCCATCAGCTTCTTCTGAACCTCCACGTCTTTCGGTGCAGTCTCCAGCGCATTCAAAAGAGAAACTATCGCCTCATCCCACTCTCCTAAACCCACGCACGCGCACCCAATCCGAAACATCGCCTTGCCGACGAGACGCTCTCGCTCCTTTGACGCCTCGCTTCTCGCCCGCAGCATCTCAATCGCCCCGTACCCGTCTCGCTTCGCCTCTGCGAAATCCCCGAGCTTCAGCGACGTCAACGCGCGATTCATCAACACGATTCCCAGCGCTTCGTCGCGCGTCGCGTGTTCAGTCGCGGCGACGCACAGGCTGTAGTGCACGTTCGCGTTCATCCAGTCTCCTCGTCTCGCCAACTCGCTCGCCAGTCGTTTCACGCGCTCGTAATCCAATCCATCGGAGACCCCGACGCCTTTGAGGGCGGCTATCGGTTTCGTTCGCATCGCCGCCATCTTCGAATCGCGGTGCCGACGCGTCGGGGCGACGAGCTCTGACGACGAGCTCTGCGCTCGGTCTCTCTGTAACGCACGAGTGCGAGCGTTATCACTGTTTACCCATACGTACATAATACCCGGCGCTCAAGTGTGTGCGTGCGCAACGAACGCGCCGCACTCGCGCGCGCGCGGCCGGTGACGACGACGCATGTCGACGGGCGACGCCGCGCACGTCGCTCGCGCACCCTTGGACGCGTACGACGACGCGTCGAGCGACGACGTGCGATTCGTCGACGCGGCGTCGGGTAAAAGGTTGAGCGGAAGCGCGTTCGTTCGGTTGGTTGGAGCGGCTCGGCGCGCGTTGGTCGCGTCCGCGGCGACGGTGAAGACGGCAAAGGGAGAGGGCGACGACGGCGGCGTCGTCGTCGTCGCGCTCGGATGCGACGTCGGGGTGGAGTTTGTGGCGTACTTTCTCGCCGCGTGCGCGCTCGGGTGGACGCCGGCGCCTTTAAATTCGAGGTGGAGCGCGAGCGAAGCGCGCGACGCGTGCGCGAGTGTGTCGGCGACGATGGTCGTTTTGGATGCGTCGCACGTCGCGCGGTGGGATACGTCATCGTCGTCGTCGTCGTCGTCGGTGTTTGAAGGGGTGGAAGTTTTGGATGCGTCGGCGCTGTGGGAAGAAGAGGCGCGGGGCGAAGAGGACGACGGACGGTTCGGTGGGTTGAAGCGGAGAGACGACGGCGTGTGTTCGTTTTGTTTTACGAGCGGTACGACGGGAAAACCTAAAGCGGTGATGTTGACACACGATGGTGTCTGCGCGGCGTCGCGCGCAAAGCACGAAGTGATCGGATACGAACGGGGCGATACCTATCTCCACTGCGCTCCGTTGTTTCACGTCGGCGGCTTGTCGAGCGCGCACGCCTCGCTCGCGGTTGGATCGAAACACGTCTTCATGCCGAAATTCGACGTTAAAGACGCCTTGAGACTGATTGACCAAGAGCGCGTGACTGCGTTTATCGCAGTTCCGACGATGATGGCGATGATGACGCGAGAGGTGAAAGAAAATCCAGGCGCGGTGTCTGGAACGTCGGTTAGAAGAATACTCGTCGGCGCGGGACGTTTGATGGATGGTCAATTCGACGCTATTCGATCCGTCTTTCCGAACGCCGTCGTGACGCTCGCGTACGGCATGTCTGAGACGTCGTCATCCGTCACATTTTTGCGTCCCGACGATCCGCGACTCGAGGGCGATCCAATGTTCGCCGGCAACGCGGTGAGAGGTGTCGAAATCAAGACAAACGCCGACGGCGAACTTTTCGTGCGAGGTCCGATAGTCATGCTCGGCTATCACGGCGTCGATCGCCAAGACACATTCGACGCAGAGGGTTGGTTTGCCACCGGAGATCTGGGCAAAGTGGCCGAGTCGGAGAATCCCGAGAGCGAAACGGGCTCGAGAGTCTGGCTGTACGGTCGCGTCAAGGAAATCATCAAGACGGGTGGCGAGAACGTGGCTCCACACGAAGTCGAACGCGTTCTGAATTCACATCCAGACGTCGAAACATCCGCCGTCACCGGTGTTCCCGATCCAACATGGGGTGAGATTGTCGTGGCATTCGTCGTGCGCAAAGCGTCGTCGCGTAGCGAAACGTGCGAAGCAAAGTCAATCGTCGATCACTGCGTCGACGCCAATCTGGCCCGTTTCAAAGTTCCCAAACGCATCGTCTTCGTGGAATCGATTCCCCTAAACTCCATGGGGAAAGTTTCGAGGTCTGAGCTCCTGGAGACGCACGCACAAGAGCTCGAAACGTCATCTCTTTAATTAATTCAACTAGTCGTCATTCGCGTTCGCTTCTAGCCTAGCCACGCGATTAGTAGTCGATAGGCGGCGAGCGATGTCGTCGTCGTCGCGATAGCAAGTCATGGATTGAAACTATAATTACACTGCGTATTTATCCAAATACCCGTTGATGTGGTCAGTGAAGCCAACCTTTCGTTTCGAGCGAAAAGCCGGCGAGAGCTCTAAAGCGCTCTCCATTGCAACCTAGCACGCGATGAGCGCGTCCTTAATTGTGTCGACAAACACAAAGCGGCGATCGATGCGCGTGAGAAAAAACACCCCCCTCTCAGCAGACGCGTGAACGTCTAACGATCGCTTCATATCCGGAGATCGTGCGGCACAGGCAGCGAGGCAATCTTCATAAACTTTTCGCTGCTGTACTTTTTGTACACCGCGGTGAGCGACGCCGTCGGCGCCTTGCGCATGAGTTCCGCCATGTCGCACGCGCACGCGTAGACTTCGCCCTCGGAGAGTCGCGTGTGCGCCTCCATGACGTGGTTCCACGACCCCATTCGGAGTCCGCGCATCGCGATGTACACCCCCGCGGCGGCCAACATGCTACCAGAGTATCTGAGCATGTTGTAATCCGGCAACGCGCACTCGACGGCGTACGAGGCGTACAACTGAAACTTGCGATCGCCTCCGGCAGCCTTGAAGTAACGGTTCAAAAACTGGTACGGCGTCGGCACGGTGAGATGGAAACCCAAGGCGTTGAGCATCGACTTTTCCATCTCCAAGATTTGTTGGCGCGTGTACGCCTTGTCGCTGATGTAGACGAAATCGCGCACCTCGGGCGCCCAAATTTCTTCATACTTGCTCGCAATCAGCATGGCGGTCACGCCGACGAGTTGCAAGTTTTTCCGCGTCACGGCTTTCAATTCCAAGTAACGATCGATGAGGTTGGTCGTCAAGAAGAGCGTTTCCGGCATCAGCTTAAACTTCAAGTGCACCTCGACGAGCCAGTCGATGAGAATGGCGCGCATCTTGCAGTTGATGTCGCTTTGGATAATCATGTACTTGTCAGAAACTTGCGTCTCCGGCTGTAAAAACGTCGCGAAAACAATCGAATCGTTTCGTATTCATCGTCAGTCTCGTCGTTCCGTCGTCGTCGAATGAGTCTACCCCTTTTTAATCCATCGTCCGCGCGCCCCTACCGCGCGTCTTCAACGGATATTTCCTCCGCGACGTCGCAAAACGCACCTCAACCTTGTACCAGTATTGGTAAATGTCATTGACGTACTGCGTCACGCACAACGGGTTGTCGTGATCGTACAGGTCGATGTCCGGAAGCGCATCCGTCATATCTTCAGACGCAGACCGCTCGAGGTAGGACGAATACGATTCTCGCATGTCCACATCCGCGCCCGCCGTCGTCATCGAACCGCCCGTTTGGCTCTCCGATCCGGATCGCGGCTTGCCGTGACTCGTGCGCGCGCCCGTGCGGCCCCACCGAGTGGTGGCCCCAGCCATGGCTTGAGACGCCTTGGCACCGAACGCGTTCAGAACCCCCGTCGGGGCGGCGTTTTCTTGGCTACAACATCGAGGAAAACCGCGCCCATCGTTAGTCAGTACGCGAGTCGCCGCAAACCGAAACCGAGCGCGAAACCGAGCGCGAAACCGAGCGCGCCCGAGACGAACGAGACGTACTTTGCCTTGGACGAACGCGTCTGTCTCGCCCCTTGCGCGCCGTTCATCATGTTACCAATGTTTGAAAGCGCCGCGCGGTTCCCCGCCGGCGCTAATCCTTGGCTTCTCAAACCTACGCGATTCATCGAGCGAACCGTCGGGTCGGACGCGCGTCAGTCAGTTTCCCCTCTCGCCCGCGCGCGGAGCGCGCATCATCCATCGAGAAACGCTCGCGTCGCACTGCCGTACCTTCTTTCATCCCGCCGGGGACGTTACGCCCGCGCGTCGCGTTTTCGTTCATCTCTCCGTCGTTCGTGGGTTTGTCCCCTGCGTCGTCGTCCGCGTCGTCGTCGTCGTCGTCGTCGTCAGTATCTCGGCGTCGCCATCGTAACGGCGTTCCCCTCCATCCATCCATCGACATCCATCCGCGCATCCATCCATCCATCCATCCGCGTCGACGCTTCACGTGACAAACAATCGTACCGCGCTCGTCGTCGTCGTCGCTCGCCGTTCTCGTCCGCGTTCGTCGACGCGCGTCGCACTGCCGTCGGTCGCCGATCGATCGATCGAACGCGCCGACGAACGAACGCGCCAACGAACGCGTCGGTTCGTACCCCTTTTGGAATTCGATCGGACATTTGGGGTATTTGTATGGGTATTTAGTATGTAGGTATGTACACACCACGATCGGACATTTGGGGTATTTGTATGGGTATTTAGTATGTAGGTGTGTACACCACACGTCGCATCCTCGCAGAGCGCCCGCCTCGGTCGTAGTCGTCGATCGAAGAGGTCGCGGATGGTGTGTGCTCGTGTGCGTGTGTTCGTGTGTGTTCGTTCGTGTGTGTGTATTACTTGTGATTTGTCGAGTCGTGAATGGTGAAATTTGAGTCTCTTGGTATCGATATCGAAGGACGCGTCACTCGCGCGAAGACGCGTCACTCGACGCGGTCGTCGTCAAAGGCGAGCCGGGCGGTGAGCCTGGCGAGGGCGAAGGCGGCGATGGATTGCGTGAGGTTTGAGGCGGTGACGACGGTGGGAGGACGGGCGGAGACGGCGTCGAGATGGGCGGCGGAGGCGGAGGTGGAGAGGGAGGACGCCGCGTGTAGACGGGCGGAGAGGAGACGACGCGCGTCGTCGGTGAAGAGACTGCGGGCGGAAAACGGGCTCTCGAAGAGCGGAACGGCGTCGATTATGAGGGCGGTCCAGAGCTCGGGTGGTGTGGAAGATGGGGCGAGGGCGGCGATGAGGGCGTCGGCGGCGGATCGCGCCGCGGCGCGCGCGTCGGGAGTGACGTCGGCGCCGGAGCGGAGGAGTCGCATGGCTCTGTTAAACTTGGCGCGCTCTCGGTAAAAGTCGACGCAGTTTTCGTGCGCGACGAGCGGGTCAGAGGTTTTGAGGACGACGTCGTCGCCGCTCTTAGCCATGAAGCCGTCCACGCGCGCGAGCGCGGCGGAGGCGTCGCCTCGTTCGGATTGAGTGACTCGCGAGAGCGCGCGCGCCAGGGCGTCGCTCGCTGCGGCGTCGTTTGATTTCTTCAGCCAGTCGAACGCGAGAGAGACGTAGCCGTTCGCTCTGGCGCGTTCGCTCGCCATCTTAGCCACGCGCGCGCTAGTGCTGGACAGTCCGACGTCTTCGGCGAGCGCGTGCGCCGCCTTGGCTGGCGCGTCATCCTCCGTCTCTTCGTCGTCTTCGGTGACAGCCAAACGCATGATGGTCGTCGCCATCATCTCGACGCCGCGCTGCGAGCAGGACGCGGCGAGGAGACGGACCGCGAGTTCCCGCGTGCGTTCCGACGTGGCCAAGGATGAGCAATACTCGAGCATGTACAGCTCGCTTTGGCTCGCCCCAGAGGCGGTCGGGCGACGCAAAATATCCGCCTGCGCTCCGCCCGCGCGCGAGAGCATCGCGGTGGAGTACGCCATGAACCACGGGTCGAGGTGTCTCGAACACACGGACACGACGCCCTGCGAGTCGCCCGCGATGATGGACGTGAGCAGAGCGTCGAGCGCCTCGGTAACCAACCCACCTTTTGTTCGCTTGGACGCCCGCGCCAAGCTCTCGTGTTCGCCCTGTATCTTCAGCGTCGGGTACCTGTGCCGCAACTGGGCGAGCGTGAGCTCGAGCCAGTTTCCGACGGCTGCGTCGATGGTGCGTTCGTCTCCAGACAACACGAGCAAGACGTTGCGAACGCCGTCCGCCGTCGGACCCCAACACTTGTTGAAGAGCCCACCTTCGGCGAGAACCGTCTTCACCTGACGCAACCATTCGTTTCTAAACGACGCGTACGTCGGCACGCTCGGAGCGCCGTCTTCGCCTCCCAGACGCGGCGTCGTCCGCAACAACGCCACCGCAGCCTCCATGAGCTCCACCTGCGGTTGCACGCTCGTCTTGCGCAAACGCCACTCCGCCCACGCGCTGTGCATTCCGATGAGATCCACGGCGGCGTCGGTCCAACCCACAGCCACCATGGTGACAATCATGTCCCAGTACCCGCGCTCCTCCTCTGGTCGCGCGCTCGCCCGCAACGTACCGAGCAAACTTCGCAAGCGCCCGCTCGCGCTGCCGTCGCCCAACGCTAAACTCGCGGCGTTCCGACGATACCACTCGACGATTTCATCCGTCGCGACGCCGAACCCACCCCCTCGGGAGACAAAGTACACGTCTAACAGTTCCCAAACCGCGCGAGACAACGCGACGTTTTCGGCGCCTTCCAAAGCCTCTTCCGAACTCGACGCTTCCTCCAACGCGTTCGCCACCGATCGGGTAAACTCGTGCAAAGACGCGAACTCATCCTCGACGTACGTTCCGCGCGCCATGGACGCCATCTGTCGCGCGCACCCATCGCGTCGTCAGTCAGTCGGTCGGCGCTTGAACGCGTAAACGCGCGCGCTTTAAACGAGCAATCAAAAATCTTTCATTCGTTCGTCGCTCCCGCGTCATCGACGCCAACCCTACCTCTCTCTCCCTCAGCGTCAACACCGCCGACGCCGTTTTCTCGGCCACGACCGTCTGCGCCTCGGACGTCGTCGCCCATCGCGCGCACGTCGGCGTTTCGTCGATCCCTCCCTCGTCGAGATTGCACACCAAGACTTCGTTCCCGACGCCAAAGTGTACCACCGCGTTCGATCGCGCCGGCGTCTGCATCGCGGGGTATTCGACGACGACGTTTCGCTCGCTTTATCGATCTAATTTCGGTCGCGGCGCGGTTTCGTCGCGAACGCGCGCGTCGCGTCGTGACGTTCGACTCGTTCACTCATCGTTCATGTCAAATCAACGTGAAAGTCATTTTTTGACTGACGCGCGCGCGTTTAGGTACGGAACCGCGTCGTCGTCGTCGCCGAACGAAACGATCGCTCTTTCTTTTCGCGTTAAAACTCTACTGGTGCGCCGTCGAGCGATATCGCGCGACATCGCGCGCCGCCGCTCGACTCGACGGACGGACGCCACTCTGGAGACAACCTCAAACGAACCGTAGTCTCGCGAGAGTCGATGCTCAAACTAAAAACACAACCGCGCGCCCCGCCCGCGACGGACGGTGCGATGCAATCCTAGTCTCGTACCCTCCCCGTCATCCTTTCCGTCCGAGCACCGCCGCGATGACGGCCAAGAGCACGACCAAAATCGGCAACAACAACGCCCCGACGCCGCTCCCGGCGCCTCTCGCGTCGCCATCCTTTTTCCCTTTTCCTTTCGCGCCGCCGCTCGCGCCGCTCTCCCCGCCGGCGAAGACGCCGATCTCCAGTTTCTTCAGTCTCGCTCGCGCGTCCGCCGAGTGTCCGACGTCTTCGAAATCGTCCGTGCCGTCCTTACCCGCGGCGTTTAGGAGAATCTCACCGCCGCCCGGGTGATCATCCATGTACTCGCTCACGTCGTACACTTTACCGTCGATGACGAGCCAGAGGTCGTCGTGGGTGACGTGTTGCTCCACTTCGGCGAGGGTGATGGATCGCGGCGCGTCGGAGGGCATGGCGGGTTTCGGCGTCGGCGACCGCGCGCGTCGGCGTGTGACGACGGAATGAATTTTTAAAGTTTGCATCTTATTTATCCGAGCGCGGACGTCGTGATTGATTCATTGGTTGGTTGGTATTGACACAGACGACGACGACGCTGTCGACGAGGTTTTAATTTGGAATACTTCCGGTGCTAGTGGGCTACATCGATCCTGGGAATCGATTTCTTCTCGGCGCTAGGATGAAGGACGCCGACGAGCGACGAAGCGAGAAACCGCGGACGCGGCGGCTCGCGCGGCTCGAATAGACTTGGTCCCGACGACGTGCGCGGCGAGCGCGGTGACGCCACTGGCGACGGCGACGTAGGCTGGAGAGAATAAGAAACTCATGGCGACGCCGGCTGGGGTGCGTTTGCGGCACCTCGCGCAGTGAGCTCGGGGCCAAAACGCGCGCGGACGCGAAGCGGACGCTCGCTCGGCGTCCTCGTCCTCGTCCTCGTCCTCGTCTTTACGTCGGCCGCAGCGGCACCGGTTGAGGGGTTCGCGGTACGCCAGCGCGAGAGTGGTGAGTGATCCCACCGCACCGACTCCCGCGGCGGCGGCGACGGCTGTTCGACGCGGTACGCCTGCGCGCGCGTCGCGAACGAGCGAGGGAGACAGAGAGCGGTTAGAGAGTTTGATTGACTTTGTCGTTCGCGTCGTTCGTCGCGACGATGGACGCGATTCGAGACGCGCGCGATGGATGACGTACCGACAATCGCCGCGCCGCACACGACCGCGGCGGCAGCCATGCGGGCCGGGTGAGAAGCGCGTCGAGTGAGTGGCCGCAGCCGCGATGTGAGGCTTTGCGCGGTTGGATTCTTTTTTACAAGGAAACAGAGTAAAACAAACACCGAACGCTCGGTCGCCAGAGCGTTTCAATCACTCGTCGCGACGATAGACGAGCACCATGTTGTGCGCGTTCTCGTCGTCGAGCGTCATTCTGTGATCCATGTCCCCGTACGAGGCGACGCAGGTTAACCCAGCCGTCGCGGCGAGCGCGTTAAATTCGGGTTGCGTGAAAATTTTACACGCGACCACCTCTTCGACGGATTTGATAACCTTGATGGATGCGTCGACGACGTCCGCGTCGGTGTTTTCGACGAGTGAAAACGATACGGTTCGTTCGTACACCTGGGTTTCGATGTCAAACGCATCCCCGTCGCGACCCCACTCGACGTAAACCTTGACGCCGTTTTCCTCGTCGGTTCGATCCCACGCGTCGCCGACGGCGTTGGCGATGTCGCCGCTAAATAAATCCCACGGATGCTCGAGCTCGACGACGAACAAACCACCCACGCGCAGATTATCTCTCACGCTCTTCAAACACGACACCGCGTCGTCGTACGTCAACAAATGCGCCGCCGTTCCCAAGAGCATCGTCGCGACGTCGAACCCGTTCGCCGGTTTCGTCATCGGTTCCAACGCGATTTTTCGCATGTCTCCGTCCACCACTCGAATCGTCTTCGGCGCGTTTCCACCCATACCGGCGAGTTTATCGCTCACAAACGCTCTCATGGATGCGTTCGCATCGAGCGCGACGCACTGTACCCCACGCGTCGCCGCTTCGACGCTGTGCCACGCCGGTCCGCACCCGAGTTCCAACAGACTCGTCAGACGCGCTTCGCCTTCGCCTTCGCCGCCGTACGTTCCGTGTCGACGCGCGCACTCCGCTAAAAACTCCACCTCCGCCTTGAAATCCCTAAACCCAAACGCCAGCTCGTAAATCTGCGGTTCGTCGTACACGCTCGCGCGCGTCGTCGACGCGCGTCCGCGATTCCATGACGTCTTCTTCGCAGTCGTCGTCGACGCGTGACCCCCTTCGCGTTCAACCTTCCTCGACACCGACGTCGTCGACGCGCGTCCCGTCGTCCATCGTCGTCCGTCACATCGCGACGTCAACAAACGCGCCGTCGCGCGCGTCGCCGCACCGCGCATCGTCGGTCGTCGTCGGCGTGTGACGAATGGAATGGATGACGTGATGCGCCAGACACGCCAAACCGACGGTTCATGACTCAAGAAAATACCCGTGACCCCCCTTCGAGCGAGCCGCCAGCCAAAAAGGGCGATCGAAGCCGACGACAGAACGACGCGCGACCGACGCGACCGACGCGACCGACCGACGCGCGAACGGACGGACGGAGAAAGAGAGATCGATCGTCTTCGCCGCCGCCATCTTCGTCGTTTGTTCCCTCCCGCGGCGTCGAGCGACGGACGGAGCGAGTGAGGGATGACGTTCGCGGCGCTGCGCCCGGCGGCGCTACGCCCGGTGACGGACGGAAAGAGAACGGAATCGCACCGGCGAACGACGAGACGACCGACGGGAAGGCGCGGGAGAGCGACTCCGACGATCGTTCGACGCGC